>Ga0118677_10002902_pt1 | contig 33558 bp, 35 predicted proteins | sample AliMusrvi5mmetaG_FD_86154 | JGI IMG/M metagenome (GOLD analysis project Ga0118677, IMG submission 86154) | reverse complement strand
CAACCGTGCAATCAAGAAATATTTAGAGTATTATAATAACGAAAGATTGCACATGGGAATTAATTTCAAAACGCCGGCCCAATTATTAATGAATTGCGTCCAAGCTATTGATTAGAATACGGCCACAAAAAAATTGTTCTATTGATCAATTGGAGTATAATATAATCATATGGATGAAGAAAAGATTTTTGGACCGCTGACATTAAGGCAGTTTCTGTGCTCGGCTGTTTCTATTGGTGCAATTTATTTTGCCTATACTTATCTTGAGCCAAAATTTAGTATCCCGGTTATTATTGTAGCCGTAATATTTCTTATTAGTGGTTTTATAATTTATCCAGCCGTAATTGTTGATGAAAATTATATTAAGCAAAAAAGGAGCAATTGTGAAAATCTGGAAGTGTTTCAAAAGTGGCTTAGAAAGAAAATAGCAATGATTCAATCTCAGATAAGTATCAGGGAGTCTAGAGGAATGAGTCCTGATCCTGAATTAAATATTAACCTGAAAATGTTTGAGGATGCTATGCGAAATATTAGATAGGTGATTGATATTTATATAGTGAGTGATATAATGATATTATTAAAATTGTTTATTAATTATTAATTTAAAAAAAATGCAAAATAGATCTACAAACCCTGTCGCCTCACTAATTAGTATTTTGGTGCCAATTGGAGTCATTGCCTATTTTCTATCTAATACAGGTATTGTTTCCGGATTCGCTCTCTTTTTCTGGATTGTGTTAATTCTTGTCGTTGTACTTATTGTTGGCGGATTAAGAATCATTGATCAGTATGACCGTGGCGTAATTCTAACCCTTGGTAAATACACCAGCACCAGAGAGCCGGGTTTGACTTGGATTATGATGGGTTTTCAGAGAATGATAAAGATTGACCTACGTATCACCACAACAGACATTCCTCAGCAAGAAGTTATTACAAAGGATAACGTACCAGTAGGTATAAATGCCGTTGTTTATTTTAAGGTAGAAAATGCTCAGCTGGCCTTGTTAAATATAAAAGATTACACTTTGGCTGTATCTCAATATGCTCAGGCGGCTTTAAGGGATGTTATTGGAGGGATTGAGCTTGATCCATTGCTTTCTGAACGAGAGAAGATTGCAGAGGAAATTCAGAAGATCGTGGCTGGGGCAACTCAGTCTTGGGGTGTGTCAGTCACTGATATTAAAATACAGGACATTGAGCTTCCGGCAGATATGAAGAGGGTTATGGCTAAGCAGGCTGAATCTGAAAGAGAGAGAAGAGCGGTTATCATTCGGGCGGAAGGAGAGTTTGAGGCCTCAAAGAAGCTAGCCCAGGCCGCCGAAGCCTTAAGCGCTGTTTCTGGTGGTCTTTCTATGAGAACTCTGCAAACTATCGAGAAAATCAACCCAGATCCATCAAAAACTGTTATCTTTGCTTTACCGGTAGAGGTGTTAGAAGGTATCAGGGCTATTGGTAAAGGGCTTGGTAAATAAAAACATTTATTTTATCTCCTTTAGGAAATCATTTGCTAATTGAGTAGTGTCATTATTTGCCTGGTAGAAATTTTTCCAGACCACAACAATATCAGCGTCATTAAAAAGAGCGCTTTGTATTTCTTTTATTGTGTCACCTCCAGCCACGGCTACTATTAAATTATAACTACCTTTTATTTGCTTGATTTGATAAAGAGGAATTTGTTTACCTCTTGTTACTTCTGTCTCATCTACACCCCGATGAAGGATTACGACATCTGGCAATTTTTTAAGCTTTTTAAGGACGGCTAAGGAATCCTCCACATTCATCATATCAATCATGGAATCTAGGTTGTATTTTTGGCATTCAGCAATAAAACTATCGATTGTCTCAATTGGAGCTACTCCAAGGCAGGTGGAGGCGTTGGCACCAGCTTGCGCCGTCATTTCTACCTCACGAGAAGCAAGATCAGCACATTTATTATCGGCGACAATATAAGTTCCGGGAGTAACCCAGCCTTTTATTTGCCGTATGGCGTCTGTCCCGTAATGCTTTATCATCGGAGTTCCTACTTCTATCAATATGCGGCCCGATGATGGTAGCTGCTGAATAATATTTCTGGCATCCTCTAGTGAATTATTAAGGGCAATGTGTAAATATTTTTTTCTTTTTTGTAATCTATTTTGCTTTAATGGGAGCATGGGCACTTCAGCCGGGATGAATTTTATTGAATTTTCAGTATTAAATTGTATTTCTTCATTAGTCACTTGTGGTAAATTATCTGTAATGCCATTATTTTTAATAATAGCGGAAAGGTCCTGAGAGGGTATATTTGATTTTACGATAGTTAATAAATAATCTTTTAGCGCGCTGGAGGCCTTCTTACTGTTTTTTACATATAAAATTACCACCACAATAAAAATAATACCAAAAACACGATTTAGACTAAATAATACAAAAAATATAAAGATAGCGGATAAGAATGGCTTAAATTTATTATTAGGGTTTTTCTGAATAAATTGCATTATATTATTTTGTTAATTTTAGAAAGTCCTGGGCTATATCTGTTGTATTTTGAGGAGCCTCGTAAAATGAACGCCAAACCACAGCAATGTCAGAATCATTAAAAAAAGTTCTCATTACCTCCCGGGTTGTCTCTCCACCAGCAACAGAAATCATAATATTATTATAAGCCCCTTTTATTCGGCGGATTTGATCCAAAGGTAAGGTCTTTTCCCGATTATTTACATTTTCATCTACCCCCCTATGTAAAACAATAATACTTGGTATTTTCTTCAATTTTTGTAGTACTTCAAATGGAAATTTAACATTCATCATGTCAATCATAGAATCAATACCAGCTTCGGTACAGTCTTTGATAAATTCATCTATTGTTTCTGTTGGTGCTAAACCCAAGCAGGTAGCAGCGGAGGCACCAGCTTGGGCGGCTAAATCTACCTCGGTGGCCCCTCTATCCATTACCTTCAGGTCAGCAATAATATAGGCGTTGCCGGCATTTTTTATTTCCCACCAGCTCTTAATTGAGGAAATACCGTCCATGCCATATCTTTTGATGAATGGCGTTCCGGCTTCAATAATTATTCTGTCTGATGCTGGTAACATATTAATCATACTTCGCACTTCTTCAGAAGAACGATTAAAAGCAATCTGTAAATATTTAGTACCTTTTTTTAACATATGCATATTATAGATCTTTTTAGAATAATTGCTATACTATAGAGTAAATATGAATAATTTTTCAAAAACAATAATATTAACTCTATGGTTAGTTGCTATTGCCATGGCCTATTATAATTATTCTCCCCAAATTAAGGCGCTGTTAAACGGCGATACTTCGGTCACACGTATAGAAATCAGTGCTTGGGATGAAGCAATGGATTTAAATGAGCGTGGCTTAGTAATACAAAAATCTGATTCAAAACTTGCGGAACAATTATATAAGCAGGCCATTGAAAAAGACAGCACTTTTTATTACGCCTATAATAATTTAGGAATTTTATATAGTGATGACGGGCGGTCACAAGAAGCTTTTGATATGTATGAAAAAGCTATACAAATAAAACCTGATTATGCGAAGGCGTATAACAATTTAGGTGTCTGGTATTATGATTCTGGAAATCATTTAAAGGCTAAGGAGATGTATGAAAAATCAATTTCTATTACTCAAACAGATCCAAACCCTTATGGAAATATTGCCATAATTCTAGAAGGTGATGAAAATAATACCAAGGCTGCAATTCCATTTTATAAAAAGGCAATCGAGCTTGGCTCTACAAACGCCACAGTGATTAAGAGAGCTAAAGAGTTGAATCTATAATATTGTAGAGAAATATTACAACAGACCATAATTTATTTACTTTTTGTCACTTTTGCAGTATCTTTACAGGATGTCATTATCAATTGGAATTGTGGGGCTACCGAATGTGGGGAAAAGCACCTTATTTAACGCGCTGACTAAAAAAAGCGTAGCGTGTGAGAATTATCCGTTCTGTACCATTGATCCGTCCGTGGGCGTGGTAGCCGTGCCGGATGATAGGCTGTGGAAACTTTCAGAGTTTAGTAGATCTGTAAAAACTATTCCGGCCGCGGTTGAATTTGTGGATATTGCTGGTTTGGTTAAAGGAGCCTCCGCTGGCGAAGGTTTAGGAAATAAATTTCTAACAAATATCAGAGAGACTGACGCTATTGCCGAGGTGGTGCGTATTTTTGAAGATGACAATGTGATTCACGTGGCCAACAAAGTTGAGCCGTTATCAGATATTGAAACAATTAATTTGGAACTTATTTTGGCTGACATGCAAAGCGTTTCTAAACGTTTACAAAGTTTAGTGAGTGAAATGAAAAAGGGAAGTAAGGTGGCAATGATTGAAAATTCTGCGCTAATTAAAATAAAAGATTGTTTGGAGGCGGGGAAGCTGGCTCAGATTGCCGATTTCGATGAATTTGAATTAGTGGAGGCTAGGAAGCTTTGCTTGCTGACCATGAAGCCTATCCTTTATGTTTTAAATAAAAAATCTGGCGGAAAAAATCTAGATGAAATAGGGGATGAGCGTTATCAAAAACTTTTGCAATTTTTCAAGGAAACAAAATCTAAATATGTAATAGTAGATGCGGGTATTGAAAATGAATTAAAAGATTTTGAGGGTACAGAAAAAGATGAAATGCGGCAAGCCCTCCAATCTGACATACGCCATGGCGTATCTGAGGACGGTATAAATGATTTAATAAAAGCTGGTTATGATTTACTTGGTTTAATGACTTATTTTACAACTGGTGAGGATGAGACCAGGGCTTGGACTATTAAAAACGGTTGGACCGCGCCTGAGGCCGGCACCGCTATTCATATGGACTTCAAGGAAAAATTTGTTCGAGCCGAAGTAATTAATTGGGCCAAGCTTTTAGAATCTGGTTCCTACGCCAATGCCCGGGAAAAGGGTTTGATTCGTACTGAGGGTAAAGACTATGTGGTAAAAGATGGCGACGTCATTGAGTTTAGGATTTAATCTCCCTTTAATCTGTTTTGTGATATAATAGAGGCCTTATTAGTTAATTTTAAATAAATGGACATAAATCAAATGGACGTTGTAGTAGAGCCAAAAAAGTATTCTTCAATATTAAAATGGTCATTGATTGTCGGAATTGTCATCGTTATTAACTTATTTTTCAATTATGCTATTTCTTTGATTTACAGCGCACCACAATATGATAATTATTGTAAACCAACACAAGTAATAAATGCTGTGACCACTCAAGATGCCTGCGTGGCGCAAGGTGGTCAGTGGGATGCCAATTATTATGGTAAGCCAGCCACACCAGCTGAAATAGTTCCCGCCGGATATTGTAATCTTCAATATACTTGTAATAATGATTTTACCGCCGCCAATAAAGCCTATGAGAGAAATGTCTTTGTAACCCTGGTAGTGCTGGGAATAATTTTAGTCGCAGCTTCTTTTGCGCTAGCTTTTAACTGGATATTATCTGTCTCTGCTTCTATGGCTGGTATTTTATCTGTTATCATTGCCTCTATGCGCTACTGGTCAGAAGCCGATAATTGGTTAAGAGTAATCATTTTATTTGTTGCCCTTTGCGCCCTTATATATTTTGCCGTCAGAAAGTTTAAGAATTAGTTTTATGAAGGAATATAATCATCTAAAAATTGAACCAAAGTGGCGGAAAATTTGGGACAAGAAGGGGATTAATAAAACCAAGGACACCACCAAAGACAAGAAATTTTATGTCTTGGATATGTTTCCATACCCATCTGGTGATGGTTTACATGTCGGTCACCCTCGCGGTTATATTGCCACCGATGTTTATTCTCGCTACAAGAGAATGCATGGCTTTAATGTTCTTCATCCGATGGGTTGGGATGCTTTCGGTTTACCGGCAGAAAATTATGCGATCAAGAATAAAATTAGCCCAGATTTTGCCATGAAGAGAAATGTAAAGCGGTTTAAGGAACAGCTTTCCATAATTGGTTTTTCCTATGACTGGTCACGGGAAATAAATACCACGGATCCGAATTATTATAGATGGACACAGTGGATTTTTTTGCAGATGTTTAAAAAAGGTTTGGCTTTTGAGAGTTTTGAGCCGATAAACTGGTGCCCGTCCTGTAAGACTGGTTTAGCTAATGAAGATTTGGAGGATGGTAAATGTGAACGTTGTGGCAGTGTGATTGAAAAGAAGCCGATGCGCCAGTGGGTCTTAAAAATTACAGATTATGCTGACCGTTTACTGAAAGACATTGATGATTTGAATTGGCCTGAGAGTGTTAAAGAGTCACAGAGAAACTGGATTGGACGAAGTGAAGGTTCAGAATTGTGGTTCAATATAAAAAATTCCGAGGAAAAGATTCGGGTCTTTACTACCAGGCCGGATACTTTATTTGGTGTAACTTATTTAGTCCTTGCTCCGGAAAATAAACTGGTTGATGAATTAAAATCACAAATAACAAATTGGTCAGCGGTGGAGAAATATCGCGAAGAAATTAAAGCCAAAACTGAAATAGAGAGAACCGCGGTTGAAAAAAATAAAACTGGCCTAAAGTTGGAAGGTGTTCAGGCTAAGCACCCACTCACCAAGGAAATCCTACCAGTTTATATTGCGGATTATGTTTTAAATAATTACGGTACTGGTGCTGTCATGGCTGTGCCGGCGCATGATGAGCGAGATTATGCTTTTGCCAAGAAATATAATTTACCAATTAAGCAGGTCATTGCGCCATTTTTTACAAAACCAGAAAATGAAAGCGATGCCGTAAGAAAGGATAAAAAAACTGTAAAAAGAGTGACCGCCTATGCTTTAGTCTTTAATAAAAAAACAAATAAATTTTTATGTTTAGACTGGGGTAAGTTTGGTTGGAGATCTGGCATAATTGGCGGATTAGATGCTGGTGAAAGCTTTAGGGAGGCGGCAATTCGTGAAGTTCGTGAAGAAACAGGATATGTTAACCTTAAATATATTAAAGAACTAGGTGGTGAACAACATAATCATTTTTTTGCTGCCCATAAAGATGAGAATAGATATGGAATTGGTCAAGGAATGCTGTTTGAATTAATTGACGAAACAAAAGTCCCTGTTTCACCTGAGGACACAAAAAATCACACGGCCGTATGGATTGACGCAGATAAAATGGAAGGTTGGTTAAACCTTGAAGCGTTTAAGTATATGTGGCAAGTATATAAAACTGGTACGGATTTTTTTACCGGTAACGGCGTTTTAATAAATTCCGGAGAGTTTGATGGAATGGATAATGAGAAAGCCAAAAAAGAAATTACGGATTTGGCTGACGGCAGGCAAAAGGTAACTTATAAATTAAAGGACTGGGTGTTTTCTAGGCAGCGCTATTGGGGTGAACCTATTCCGCTGATTCATTGCGATAAGTGCGGAGTGGTGCCAGTGGCAGAAAAAGACTTGCCAGTTAAATTACCTAAAGTAAAATTTTACGAGCCAACTGGGACAGGGGAATCGCCTTTGGCGGCCATTACAAAATGGGTGAATGTTAAATGTCCAAAATGTAAGGGTAAGGGTAAGAGGGAAACAAATACCATGCCTCAATGGGCCGGTTCCAGCTGGTATTATTTACGTTATATAGATCCAAAAAACAAAAAGACTTTAGTGGATAAAAAGAAGGAAAAATATTGGTCTCCAGTGGATTTGTATGTGGGTGGAACGGAGCACGCTACCAGGCATTTAATATACGCTCGTTTCTGGCACAAATTCTTATACGATATTGGAATTGTTAATTACAAGGAACCATTCACTCAGTTAAAAAATCAGGGGATGATTCTAGGCTCGGATTCCAGAAAAATGAGTAAGCGTTGGGGTAATGTAATAAATCCCGATGATGTGGTTAAAAATGTGGGCGCAGATACCTTGCGCGTTTATGAAAGCTTCATGGGCCCCTTTGATCAGGAAATTGCCTGGAGTACGGATAATATGGTGGGCTCTAGAAGGTTCTTGGATAAGGTGTGGCGTCTTGGACAGAATCTTCTCTGTAAAACATCATCGCCACTTAACGGAGGACCTAATCGTTCCGAGGATGTTTCCCGAGAAAATTTTGAAATTCTCTTAAATAAGACGATCAAAAAGGTCACCGAGGATATTTTAAATTTCAGTTTTAACACAGCTATTTCCGCCTTTATGATTTTGGTAAATATGGCGGAAAAAACAGAATTAATTAAATCAGATTATGAAAAAATATTAAAATTATTAGCACCATTTGCTCCACATATGACAGATGAAATCTGGTCAAATTTGGGTCATAAGAATTCCATTCATTTAGAGAAGTGGCCAGAGTATGATGATAAAAAAATAGTGTCAGAAAAGACTTTAATTGTCGTACAAATTAATGGCAAGGTGCGCGCAACTTTTGAAATGCCAACAGGTTCTGCTCAGAATGATGTTGAAAAAATAGCGCTAGCAAAAGAGGATGTTTTAAAATGGTTGGCCGGCAAACAGATAATTAAAAAAATGTTTATCAAGGAAAAAATTCTAAGTATAATTACTAACTAATAGGGGTAAGGTGGTTAGACATTTGACTTAAAATTGGAAGGGTGCTATACTAGACACAAGACATCATTATTAGTCAAAACAAGTAATTAACATATATGTCAGCAATAATAAATTTTAAACCAAAGCAGGCTACTAAGTTATTAATCAGCGCTCTTTCTCCTAGGTCTCGTGATGTGATGACAAAGAGATATGGTTTAGGCAAAGACCCAGAGCCTATGACTTTAGATGCTATTGGTAAGACATATGGTATTACTCGTGAACGTGTTCGCCAAATTGAAAATCACGCTTTGGCGGTTATTAGAAAGTCCAAACAGTATTCTGATGAAAAAGCCACCTTTGATGAAATTGAAAGAATAATTCATGAATTAGGCGGAATCGTTGTTGAACAAGACCTCCTGAATCACATTTCTACTGATGCTTCCATTCAGAGTCATATTAACTTTATATTAGTTGTCGGTCATCCATTTAATAAAATAAAAGAGGATGAAGATTTTAAGCATCGTTGGTTTATAGATAATTCTCTTTCAGAAAAAGTTCATAACGCCTTAAGAAAACTTTATGCCACTTTAAAAAGTGATGATTTGCTTTCCGAGCCGGATATCATAAAATCTTTCCTGGAGCAACTTGAAGACGTATCAGAAAAATATAAGAATGAGGAAATCGCCAAGCGTTGGTTATCCTTATCCAAGAAAATTGGCAAAAACACTCTTGGTGAATGGGGAAAAACAGAATCCTCAAATATCAGTACTAAAGGAATGAGAGATTACGCTTATTTAATCATCCGTAAACATGGTTCACCTATTCATTTTAGAGAGGTTGCCAAAATTATTGCTGAGGTGTTTAAGATTAAAGCTCATGTTGCCACAACTCATAATGAATTGATTAAAGACCCTCGTTTTGTCTTGGTAGGCCGTGGATTATACGCCTTGTCTGAATGGGGTTATATGAGTGGAGTGGTCAAGGATGTTATTAAGAAAATTATTGAGAAGAACGGCCCGCTGACCAAAGCTGAGGTGATTGAGAAGGTGATGAAAGAAAGATACGTTAAGGAAAACACCATTGTTATCAACCTTCAAAATCCCAAATATTTTAGGAAAAACAAGGAGGGGAAATATGAGATAGTTAAATAAATATAAACTTAAAAAGCATCCGGGCAAGCCGGGTGTTTTTTATTTTACTTTATGTTATTATAATTAACATATGTCAGAGTTCATCGAAGAACATTGGGTTTGGTCTTCAATAATTCCAGTGGGGATTATTATTGCTGTTTTAATGATAACAAATTCCGTTATTGAATTTACTAATGGAATTTTACCACTTGTTTATAAAATAGTATTTGTTTTATCACCAATCTTTATTCCAATAATCCTGATCTATATTGCGGTGAGGCTTTGGGTCCGGTATGTTCAGTTAAAATACATTTCAAAGTTAAAATCATTTCTATTTGAAATTAAAATTCCAAAAGATATTCAAAAATCCCCCTTAGCAATGGAAATAATTTTCGCCGCCATGCAAGCTAGCGGTGCCGCCACTTATACCGAGGCATATCTAGACGGTAAGGTGAGAGGTTGGTTTTCTCTGGAGCTGGCTTCCATAGAAGGGCAAATTCACTTTTATATCTGGTCATCAGAACCTAAATTTAAGAAAATATTAGAGGCACAGATTTATGCCCAATATCCTACAGTTGAGATCTACGAAGTCCCACCAGAGAAAGATTATGTTCGTTTATTTAATTTTGATCCTCTGAAACATATAATTTGGGGTTTACAATTTAAACTGATGAAAAAAGACATTTATCCAATTAAGACCTATGTGGATTATTCAATGGATAAGGATCAAAAGGATGAATATAGGATAGATCCAATGACGGCCGTCCTGGAATTTATGGGTTCAGCTACCAAGGGACAACAAATCTGGCTCCAAATCATGATTAAGATGCATGCGCCGGAAGGATTAAAAGAGCACCGCTTACGGGAAAAACCAAATTGGGAAGCAGAGGCATTAGATGAAATAAAAGATATTAAGAAGAAGGCCACCCCAGAGACAAAGGGTGATTTTCCTGGTTTCCCAAACATGACCAAAGGGCAAACAGAGACTATTGCGGCAATCGAGAGAAGCCTTAGTAAGATGGCATTTTATACGATGATCCGCGGTTTTTATTTAGCGGATAAGGATAAATTCAACCCCGCCTACATTTCTGGTTATATTGGGGCTATGCGTCAATATAATTCACTAACGCTAAATGGACTAAAGATGAAGGCTTGGACAGACGTGAGTGATAATTATAAGGATTGGTCCACACTCTTTCCTTTCCTAAAACCGTTAATTGTAAAGAGAAAAGCAAAACTAACCGGTCTGATGTTTGATGCCTACCGACTCCGTTCGTTTTTCTATCCACCATATCAGCACTATCTTCAAAATCCTTTTATATTAAACACAGAGGAATTGGCCACTATTTATCACTTTCCTGGTAATGTTTCTGCCACGCCAACTCTTACTAAAATCGCCTCTAAAAAGTCCGAGCCTCCAGCTAATCTTCCAATCAAGAAATAACTATGATTTTAAGGCAGAAGATATTAATAGTTATTTCTGGTTTATTTTTAATTATACTTTTGTCATTATTAATTATCGGGTTGCAACCACCCGCCCCTTTTCCATTAGGAACAATGTATACAATTTCAAAGGGAACTGGACTAAGTAATTTAGCTTCAGACCTTGCCTCTAAAAATATTATCAGGTCACCTTTCCTTTTTAAATCATTTTCTGTGTTAGTCGGAGGGACAAAGGGAATAATGGCCGGTGACTATTTGTTAAAAACAAACGAGACGAGTTTTCGCCTAGCGCTTAGAATGAACCGAGGGGATTTTCAATTAGAACCGATAAAAATTACCTTACCGGAAGGATTGAATATCTATGAGATGGCAAAAATAATTTCCGACAAATTGCCAAAAGTATCCGAGGATGATTTTATAGCTAAGACCAAAAAATTGGAGGGTTATTTATTTCCGGACACTTATATATTTCAAACGAATACAGGAGTATACACGGTAATTGAGGCTATGCAGAAAAATTTTGAGCGCAAATTACTGACAGTTGCAGATTTAATTAAGAGCTTTGGCAAAAGCCAATCTGACGTCATTAAAATGTCTTCTATTGTCGAGGAAGAGGCTAGAACAATGGAGACACGGCAAATAGTGGCCGGAATTCTGTGGAAGAGGCTAGCCCTGAGCATGCCACTACAGGTGGATGCTTCATTTAAATATATTAATGGTAAGACCACTGCCACCCTTACCCTAGCTGATTTAAAGATTGATTCTCCTTATAATAGTTATTTATATAAAGGCCTACCACCAACACCTATTTGTAATCCAGGATTAAATTCTATAAAGGCCACTCTTACTCCAACTAAAACCGATTATTTATTTTTTCTTACTGATAAAAACGGGGAGATGCATTATGCTAGAAACTATCAGGAGCATTTATTGAATAAACAAAAATATTTGCCATAACAAAAGCCGTCCTATTTATTAGGAACGGCTTGCACTTACGTTGAGGAAATTAAAGCCTATTTTTTTGTCGACCGACGGTTCGATCAAAACAGTTACTGCAGATAATGCCGTGATCGACTGAAAGTCTCCATTTCTCTTCTTGCTGGGCTCTCTTTTTTAATTCCTCTGGTGTCTCATCCGCCTCAGGTACCAAAATCGCTCCACATTTTCCACACTTGAGAATTTGATTCATAATATTTTCCATAATTCCTTACAAGGCTTGAACTAATCTAGCTAAAGTATATCATTTATGTTATAAAAGTAAAGTGATTTTATAGCAATATGTCAAATATTAGGAAAAAAGAAATAGTATATGTGGGCCTATCCGGCGGGGTGGATAGTTCAGTTTCTGCTGCTTTATTAAAACAAGCGGGTTTTGACGTCCACGGTGTTTTTATAAAGGTATGGCAACCGGACTTTTGGGGTGGCTGTACTATGAAGGAGGATAGGCTGGACGCGATGCGTGTTTGCGCTAAACTGGATATTCCATTTTACACCTTAGACCTAGAAAAAGAATATAAAACAGAAGTGGTGGACTATATGATTTCCGAATACAAGGCTGGGCGGACGCCTAATCCAGATGTAATGTGTAATAAATATGTTAAATTTGGTGGTTTTTTTGATTGGGCGATGAAAAATGGCGCTAATTATGTTGCCACCGGGCATTATACTCGAGTCGTAACGATGTCAGAAGGTAAGATGAAGTCTTCTTCGGACACGGATATTTTTTTGCTAAAAAATTCCTCGTGCTCGCGCCAGCCGCGCTCCCAAGCTCCTCATAAAACTTTATCTTACCTTCTGGCGGGAACCGATAAAAATAAGGACCAAAGTTATTTCTTGTGGACTCTGACTCAGAAGCAACTTTCGAAAACTTTGTTTCCGGTGGGTAACATGGAGAAACCGGAGGTGAGGAAATTAGCCAAGAAATTTGGTTTGGAAACTGCTGTAAAAAAGGATAGTCAGGGTTTGTGTTTTATTGGTAAAGTGGAAATGGCAGAGTTTTTAAAGCACTTTATCAAAACAAAGCCTGGTAATGTGTTAAATGAAAAAGGTGAGATTATTGGTAGGCATGACGGCGTAGAACTATATACTATTGGTCAGCGCCATGGTTTTGAAATTACTAAAAAAACTAACAGCGATGACCGGTATTTTATTATTAATAAAAATTCAAAGAATAATACGCTGGTTGTCTCTCATAATCCATCAGAGCAATGTCAAGGTTCAACCTTGACAGTAAATCAAGAAGTTAAATTAGAGGATGTTAATTGGATTTCTGGGCTAGCACCTGATTTTACTAAAGAATATTTTGCCCGCATTCGTTACCGTCAGCCTTTGGAAAAATGTCATATATTAAGGCAGGGTAAATCAATACTTGTTACGTTTAATAATACTCAAAAAGCTATAACCCCCGGCCAGTCCGTTGTTATTTATGATGCCCGTCCGAATGGTTCATCCGGGCGGAGTGAAATTTGCCTTGGAGGGGGAATAATTAAATAGCACATCACGCTTGATATGAATATATTACTATGCTATCTTTTCATTAGATAGTAAATTGCCACTCTATCTCAGTTTGAAAATACCCTAGCGCAGATGCGTTTTGGGATAATATTTTTTACTGTCGCGAATGGCAGAAAGTTGTGGAGGACATTGAAATGAAAGTTGTGTTGTTGTATTCGGGTGGTTTGGATACGTCCACTCTGCTCGGCTGGCTAAAGGAAACTTACCAGTGTGAAGTTATTGCCTTCTGTGCTGATGTTGGTCAAGCGGAGGAGCTTGACGGTCTTGAGGCAAAGGGATTGAAAACCGGCGCTTCTGAGGTTCGAATTTTGGATTTGCGGGAGGAGTTTGTCCGCGATTTCATCTTCCCAATGATGCAGGCTGACGCGGTGTATGAAAGCCAGTACCTTCTTGGCACAAGCATCGCGCGTCCAATCATTGCAAAGCACGCGGTGAGAATCGCAAAGGAGGTAGGCGCCGATGCCATTGCTCACGGAGCAACGGGTAAGGGAAACGATCAGGTGCGGTTTGAGTTGACGGCTAACGCCCTTGCTCCAGACCTCAAGGTGATTGCTCCCTGGCGTGATGAACGTTTTCGCGCCAAGTTTCCTGGTCGTCAGGAAATGATCGAATACTGCGAGAAAATGGGGATACCGATTCAGGCAACGGCCAAGAAACCGTATTCCTCGGATCGGAATCTGCTCCACATCTCCTTCGAAACTGGGATTCTGGAGGATCCGTGGTTTGACGCGTTCTCACCGGAAAACAAGGATATGTTCAAGCTTTCGGTGTCACCAGAGGATGCACCCGATAAACCGGAATATATTGAGCTTGATTTCGAGGGTGGTAATTGCGTCGGTGTCTATTCTCCCGGAGACACTGTTTCCGAGGTCGATAATCATTATCGTCAGAGTCCCTTAGGGGTCATGGAGATCCTCAATACTGTTGGCGGGAGAAATGGTATCGGTCGGGTGGATATGGTGGAAAATCGGTTTGTGGGAATGAAGTCGCGAGGTGTTTATGAGACACCTGGCGGCACTATTCTTCAATTCGCCCACCGGCAGATTGAATCGCTGACAATGGATCGCGAGGTCATGCATATACGTGACTCGCTCATCCCGAAATATGCCGAACTGGTGTATAATGGGTTCTGGTTCTCGCCGGAGCGACTACTGCTTCAGGCCCTCGTGACGGAAAGTCAGAGGAACGTGACGGGCATTGTACGGGTGAAGCTCTACAAGGGCAATGTGATGGTGGCGGGGCGAAAATCGTCTGTCAGTCTATACAATCCGGCCATCGCGACAATGGAGGCCGATCCGACCAAGGCCTATGACCAGGGTGATTCCACTGGTTTCATTCATTTGCAGGCGCTGCGACTAAAAGTGAATGCCCAAGTGCATCCGGAGCAGTGACAGTTTCATTAATGTCTATAACACGCCCTCATTGGAAAATGGGGGCGTTTCTAATTGGTAAAAATGATTTTAAAATAGTATAATAGTTTGAAATGGAAACAAAACCTGGCATTTATATTATAAAGTCTGATGGAGTGAGAGAGCTTTTTGATAGAGAAAAGTTATTGAAGTCTTTAAGAAAGATAGGAACTGATAGCACCACGGCCAATATGATAGTTTCAAAGATTGAGGGTGGTTTGACTGACGGGCATACCACCAAGGAAATATACCGCCAGGCATTTACCTTACTTAAAAAACATCAGCGTCCAGTGGCCTTACGCTATTCCTTAAAAAGAGCCATTGCTGAGCTTGGACCTTCTGGTTTCCCATTTGAAAAATTTGTGGCAGAAATATTTAAGGCTCAAGGATATCAAGCTATCACTGATCAGGTTGTGATGGGAGCTTGTGTTCCGCACGAGATAGACATTGTTGCCTATAATGATAAGGAACTAATCATGTCAGAAGCTAAATTTCACACTGATTACGGTGTTCATTCTGATTTAAAAGTAGCCCTTTATATCAAGGCCAGATTTGATGATTTGGGTAATAATACTTTTAAATATGGCGGTAGGGAAAGAAAAATGACTAAAGGGATGCTTATCACCAACACAAACTTCTCCTCCACGGCAATTCAATATGGTGAATGTGTAAAATTAAACATGGTGGGGTGGAATTATCCCAAAGATAATGATTTACACAAAATTATTGAAGGTTTAAATCTGGTTCCGGTTACCGTTCTCACCACTATTACCCAGTCAGACAAGAAAATGTTTTTAGCTAATAATATTGTCCTATCAAAACAGTTGGGTGATTTTGGTTTGTTAAAAAGTTACGGCTTTGATGATGAAAAGGCCCAGGCGGTGGTAAAGGAAGTCTATGATTTATGCAAAGAATGTGTTGGTCCGGAAGAATTAAAAACAATAATTAAGCAAGCTGAGACTAATGAAAAAATAAATGAGCCAATATTATAATTCAAAGAGAACCAGAGGTTTATATGAAAGCAGTTCAAAAGAACCACACCGCCTGTCCCGTTCAAAGCTGGATTTATTTATGAATTGTGAGCGTTGTTTTTATTTAGATCAAAAATGTGGCGTAGGGAGGCCAGCGTCATTTCCCCTGACCTTAAACAACGCGGTAGACTTTTTAATGAAGAAAGAGTTTGATATTCACCGAGCCAAGCATACTGCTCATCCTCTGATGAAAACTTATAACATTGAGGCAGTGCCGTATGATGATCCTAAAATGGAAGAATGGCGTGATGCCTTAAAGCGTGGTATTTCCTTCTTGCACAAACCCACAAATATTATTTTACGTGGAGGCGTGGATGATATTTGGGTCAATAATAAGGGTGAATTAATTGTAGTGGATTATAAGGCTACTAGTAAGGAAGAGGAAATCACCCTAGACGATGAGTGGAAGATACAGTACAAGAGACAAATGGAAATCTATCAGTGGCTATTCAAACAGAATGGCTATAAAGTTTCTGCTACCGGTTATTTTGTTTATGTGAATGGTAAGACAGACCGAGAAGCTTTTGATGGAAAATTGGATTTTGATATTACTATTATTCCATATGTTGGTAAGACGGACTGGATTGAGAAGGAAATTTATGGGATGAAGGAATGTCTTGATTTGGCAAACGCCCCACAGCCAAATCCAGAGTGTGATTATTGTAGTTATCGAAAATCTGCAGGGGAATGCCTACAGAAATTAGCCAAGGATGAAAAGGCGAAGAATCAGCCCAAAAAAGGCACTTTGTTTACATAAAAGTTATCCACAGTTCCTTATTGTCTCAGACTACAATTTAGATATACTAACCATATGATAACAATCAGTCGAAAAACCTCATATTTCTTTTACTTTAGCCCTTCATCTTTGAGGGTTGGTTTTTCTGATTAAAATACAAAAATAAATTTAATCAAAAACACGAGTCCTCAAACACGAGGGCTCGTTTTGTTTTTGATAAAGCATGTAAAAATAAGTTCTTTGATAACTTCAAAAAGGAAGGGAAATGGTATATGATAGCGTCAATTACAAATATGAACATTGGCAAGCAAGTACACCTACCCTCGTATAATGAGCTGAGCAAGGCAATACCTTTGTCGGCCAAGGCGAGGAATTTGGTGATGGAAAGTCGACAGATAATTCAGAATATAATTTTGGGTAAGGATAAGCGTAAACTACTTATCCTTGGACCATGTAGTGTCCACGACCCAATGGAAGTCCTGGAGATTGCTCAAAATATTGTGAAGGACCAAAAGATAAAACAGAAGGATTATTATTTGGTGATACGTGTTTGCCCCAACAAGCCTAGAACCAAAAAAGATTGGTCTGGGTACGTACCAGATCCGCATCTGGATGGCTCATCTGATATTGCGTTTGGTTATCACTCTATCCGTCAGCTGATGGCGAATATACTGGAATTGGGTGTGCCAATTGCTTGTGAGATGCTCGATATCAACGATTATAACGTTGTGAGCGACATGATTAGTTATGCCTGGATTGGTGCCCGAACGGTTGGGTCTCCGGTAACCAGGACGGCAGCGAGCGGTATCACGGCGCCGGTTGGAGTTAAAAATTCCAACAGCAAGGACACGTTTGAAGATGCCACGAACGCCCTGGACGTTGTTACCAAGCCTGGTGTCATGACTTGTCCGGGTGATGATGGTTATCACTCACGGATTGCCACAAAAGGAAATCATTTTGCTCATATTATCTTGCGTGGTGGACGAAGTGGTCCAAATTATCACGCGCGCTATGTGAGTAAAATCAGAAATGAGTTGAAAGCGGCTGGCTTCATCGATCGCGTGCTCATCGATTGCTCTCACGGCAATTCGAACGGCGATTATAAAAAGCAAGCGTACATATTTAAAAATATTGCGCGCCGGATTAAAAAAGGAGAAAGGGGGATCATTGGTATGATGTTGGAAGTATATTTGGACGGCGGTCAGCAAAAAGTTAAGCTGGGTGAGCCTGGTGCCGCTCAGAAAATAGTGCCGCGTCTGTCCGTGACGGATAAATGCCTTTCCTATGAAGAATTCCGAACGGCCTTTAACCAGGCTCTAAGGATTTCTCGTTGAAGTTTGGAGGGGCAAATCTATAGAATTATAAAACCAGGTGGCGCACAACGGTGCACCTCCTGGTTTTTTCTTGGTCGGCAGTGTTAGACCAAAAATTATAAATCTGTTATACTCATTATTAATATGCAATCAAAAGAAATTCGCGAACGGTATTTAAAATTTTTTGAGAAAAGGGCGCACAAAATCATTCCTTCAGCGTCCTTGGTGCCGGAAAACTATGATATACCGGATAAGGGTACGCTCTTCACCACGGCCGGAATGCAGCCTCTGGTGCCTTACTTGCTCGGTTTGAAGCACCCTGCTGGCACCAGATTAGTTGATGTGCAGAAATGCGTGCGGACTGGTGATATCGATGATGTGGGTGATAATAGGCACCTGACTTTTTTTGAGATGATGGGAAATTGGTCCCTGGGAGATTATTTTAAAAAGGAATCCATTGCCTGGAGTTTGGAATTTTTAACCAGTAAGGAAGAGGGTTTGGGCTTGGATCCTAAAAGGTTATATGTAACTGTTTTCAGGGGGGAGGACGGGATTCCCCGTGACGACGAATCCATTTCAATTTGGAAGGAGAATTTTTCCAAATTAAATATTTCAGTAGAAGTTGCTAACGATGATGAAATAATTAAGAATTGTATAAGAATTATTCCTCTAGGTAAGGATGATAATTTTTGGATTGCCGGTGCTACCGGTCCCTGCGGCGGAGACACAGAAATGTTTTATGATGTGGTTGGTGAGGAAAAAGGTGGAAAGCTTCAAGGAAAGTTTACGGACTTGGTAAATTCCGGCCGAATTATTGAGATTTGGAACAATGTGTTCATGGAATTTAATAAGACTGCCGATGGTAAATATGAGCCATTAGCAAAAAAGAATGTGGATACTGGTATGGGCTTGGAAAGGACAACTGTCGTGATGCAAAGTAAATCCAATGTTTTTGAGACAGATATTTTTGAGAGTATTCTTAGCGCGATTAAAACAGCAGCGAAGGATTTTAACGTTATTTCTGGCAGAATAATTGCTGACCATGTAAGAGCTGCGGCCTTTATTATCTCAGATGGTATTACTCCATCAAATAATACTCAGGGGTACATTCTCAGGCGGTTAATACGAAGAGCCGTCGTGCATTCGCAGAAAATCAAAATGGAGTATGGTCTAATTGGAGAAACTAGCGGGATGTTTTCTCTTGTTGATATTATTGTTAGTGAGTATGCGACTATTTATCCTATTCTTAACGTTGAAAAAAATAATATTAAGGCTGAAATTATAAAAGAAGAATTACGATTTAAACAAACTCTTGAGGAAGGAATCAGGTTGATTGAAAAAAATATTACAAAAGATGTCTCCTTCTTAAATGGTGATTTCTTCTTTAATTTATACCAAACGAATGGATTTCCATTTGAAGTAGCTCTTGAGGAAATTAATATGCGAAGAAGTAAATTAGGTCTGCCAAATATTCCAGAAGACGTTAGGGCGATTTTCTTAAATTTGTTCAAAAAACATCAGCTAATTTCCAAAGCCGGGTCAGAGCAAAAATTCAAGGGGGGATTGGCAGGAACGGGAGAAATGGAAACTAAATATCACACGGCCACTCACTTATTATTAGCCGCATTAAGAAAAGTGCTTGGTGAGGAAATAGTACAAAAAGGTAGTAATATTACGTCTGAAAGGATGCGTTTTGACTTTAATTGGCCAGAGAAATTGACTATAGAGCAAATTAAGGCGGTAGAAGAGCTAGTTAATGAGAAAATTCAGGCCAAATTGCCTGTAGAGATGTTGGAATTGCCAAAAGATGAGGCTAAAAAAGTTGTCACTACTCTTTCTTTTGATCTATCTAAATATGGCGACATAGTAAAAGTTTATAGAATAGGCCAGATTGGAAGTAAACCAGAAGAGTTATTTAGCGCCGAATTCTGTGGCGGCCCGCACGTTTCAAATACTTCCGAGCTTGGTCATTTTAAAATCACAAAAGAAGAGGCTTCCTCCGCCGGTATCCGCCGTATCAAAGCCATTCTCTCTTAATTTTTCTTTGCGTCTTGATACAATATAGATTATAATATATCTATGTCGTTCTTTTCTTTTCTAAAAAGAAATAAGGAAAGCTATTCTTTGGTATTTAATATTGGCAGCGGAAGCGTTTCTGGTGGTATTGTAAAATTCACCGAGAAACCCGGAGAGAATATTTTAAACTATGCCAAGGAAATTATTCCTTTCCAGCAGGAGGTATCCGTTTCCAAACATGTTGAGTTAATGAAGAAATCCTTATCAGTTTTAGCGGGTAAATTACACGAGGGGGGTATTAAAATAATTACTGATAGTGGGAAACGAGACATTGTTATTGACCGTGTTTTTTACATCTTTTCGTCCCCCTGGTGCGTTTCCCAGACCAAAACTATCCGGGTTAAGGAGCCAAAAAACTTTAAGATTTCCGAAAATTACCTGAATAAATTAATTAACGAACAAGAAAAACAGTTTCAATCAGATATTACTGTTTATGGAAAAATAATTGAAAGAAAAATCATTCAGGTAAAAATTAACGGTTACGCCGTGGCTGATTATGACGGTAAATTTACCAAAGACCTGGAAGTTTCGGTTTTCTTTTCTGTGGTACCGGAAAGTCTTCTTCAGTTAGTGGAAGAAGCAGTGGCCAAAACTTTTCTTGTTAGAAATGTCTGGTGTCACTCTACCGCGCTCTCAACTTTTTCGGTTATCAGAAATTTATTCCCCCAAAAGGAAGACTTTATTCATATAGACATCAGCGAGGAAATGACGGATATATATATTGTCAGAAATAACGTTATATCCAGTAGTGCTTCTATACCATTAGGGAGAAACAACTTTATCAGGGAATTATCCTCAATCTTAGGTGTTACGCAAGAGATTGCTGATTCAATGATTAATATGCACTCTCGCAAGGAGAATGATGAGCTAGCGGCCATGAAGCTTGCGGTGGCCATGGATAATGCCGCCAAAAATTGGCTAGCAGAAATATTTAAAATTCTCGACACTCTTAAGGAAAAGATCTATGTCCCTGAGCAAATATTCTTAATAACCGGTAGTGAGCTTTCACCGTTTCTTAAGAACAAGCTTGAGAAACATGATTTTAGTGTCTCACTGATTGACAATAAAAAAATTAGGTCGGCCAGGCCTTTTGATGATATAATATTCAAATTAGATCTGATGTTTTTGGATAATATTTATAAAATATAAAAGATGCCTAAAAAAATCATAAGTGACTTAATAGTCACAAAAAAATCAATACGCCAGATCCCAATTTCGAGAGAGATGAAGAACCGAATTGAGCTGGAAACTAAAATTGATAACGAAAAAAGGAAAGATTTTCATTTACCCAAAAACGGTCGGGCACCTGGTTGGCAGCGCAAGCCAATCAATCCTAAATTTGTCATCTGGCTTATCGCCCTTATTTGCATTTTAGCCTTGTTTTTTGGTGTTTCAATCCTTTTTTCATCTGCCACTCTTGTCATAACTCCACGCACTGAGAATATTTCCTTTGCTAATGATGCATATACGGCAAAATTAAATTCCACAAATTCCTCTGACTTATCTTATGAAGTACTGAGTGTTAAACAAACCGCCCAGGAAACAGTATCAGCCACAAAAGAAAAGGATGTTTCGCAGAAGGCCTCCGGTAAAATTGTTGTCTATAATAACTATAGTACCGTGTCACAGAGACTGATTAATAATACCAGGTTTGAATCCGCCAATGGCAAGGTATATCGGACGAATAGCTCGGTTATCATCCCCGGTCTGACAAAGACTAGTGACAAGATTATTCCCGGAAGTGTTGAAGTGATAATTTTCGCTGACCAGCCCGGTGAGGAATATAATATGAGGCTTTCAGACTTGGCGGGGGATTTCAAGATTCCCGGTTTCAAAGGTGACCCGCGCTATGATAAATTTTATGGACGTTTGAAAGAGGATATCCAAGGAGGTTTTGTCGGTAAGCAGAGAATTGTAGCTGATGACTTAAGAAAAACTACGACAGATTCTCTAAAAACCAAAGTTAAAGAACAATTACTAAAAGAATTCTATGCCGTAAAGCCTGACAATTATTTTGTTTTTAATGACACATATTCTGTAGACTATACCTCATTACCGGACACAGCTGTGGGTACTGACAAAGTCATGATAAATATGGAAGGTAATCTGAACGGCCTAGTCTTTAACAAGAACAAATTAGCAAAATATTTTGCCAATAAAAAAATTACCGGGTTTGACAATCTGCCAGTTGATTTTATTTCAAAAGATAATCTTACCGTTATATTTACCGGGGCGGACAGTACGGCCCTCTATAAAAACAGCACTTTACAGGTTAAGCTTAGTGGAGACGTCACAATTAAATGGTTGTATGACGCCCTAGCTATTAAAAAAGATCTAGCAGGCAAGAAGGAGGCAGATCTAAAAGGTCTTATCTCAAAATACAGTGATACCGTCCTGGGAATAAAAGTAATATTCAGACCAGTCTGGACCAGATACTTCCCGGATGATTTAGAGAAAATTAAGATTATAGAAGAATCAATATAAGCCTTGACTTTAGTGATCAATTTTTGCTATAGTAGTCAGCGTACTTTTTAAATGGCGAATAATAAGAATAAACAAGTCAAAGACGGAGTGGTGGTGGAAGCTTTTCCTAACACTCTTTTTAAAGTGAAAAACACTGATGACCAGGCTGAAGTACTGTGTTTTCTTTCTGGAAAAATGAGGTTACATCGAATTCGCGTATTGATTGGAGACAAAGTCACCTATGAAGTTGATGAGTACGGCGGTAAAGGTAAGATAATTAAAAGATCTTAGTAATAAATAATAAAAACCAATGAAAGTAAAAGCGTCCGTAAAAAAAATATGTCCGATGTGTAAGGTAGTCAGAAGAAAGGGCCGAGTCATGGTTATTTGTACCGTAAACAAACGTCACAAACAAAGGCAAGGATAATAATGTTGCAATAAAGACAGCCTTATGCTATTATGCTGCCTTAGATTAATTATAAATTATGCGTATTTCAGGAATCACCATCCCCGATAATAAAAGATTAAAAGTTGGCCTAACCGTTCTTTACGGTATAGGTTTATCTTTGTCTAAATCTATTTTAAATAAAGCCAAGGTTAGTGGTGAGAAAAAGCCGACAGAGATCACTGCTGACGAAGAAAATAACATTCGTAAGATAATTGAGAGCAATAAAATTGAGGGAGATTTAAAAAGAGAGGTTTCCGGGAACATAAAAAGACTAAAAGATATCAAATCATACCGCGGGACCAGACACGCCAAGAAGCTTCCGTCCAGGGGTCAGAGAACAAAGACAAATTCACGAACTCTCAGAGGAAATACTCGAAAGACCATGGGAACCGGTAGAAAAGCCGCTGACAAGAAATAAAATAAAATGGGTAAAAAAAGAATTGTAAAAACAGAAGGTGAGAATGGAGCCTCAGCTGAGAATAAGGCGGAGGTAAAAGCTAGCGCTAAGAAAAAGATTAGCGCCGGTATTTTGTATGTAGAATCAACTTTTAATAATACCAAGGTCTCTCTGACAGACGAAAAAGGAAACGTTCTTATGTGGTCATCCAGCGGTTCACTAGGTTTTAGAGGAGCAAAAAAGGGAACACCTTTTGCCGCCGCTAAAATTGGCGAGACCCTAGGACAAAAAGCCTTTGATTTAGGTTTAAAGGAAATAGATGTCGTGGTCAAAGGTGTTGGCTCCGGACGAGAATCTGCTATTCGTGGCTTTATCACCAAGGGCTTTACCATTAATTCCATCAAGGATACCACCCCCGTCCCACACAACGGTCCAAAGCCAAAGAAACCACGTCGAGTATAAACCAAAACCATGATAAATAAACCAAAATATAAAACAGCTAGAAGGCTTGGAGCAAATATTTTTGACAAGACCCAGACCCAAAAATTTGCCGGTAAGGAGGCCAACAGAAAAACTGAGAAGAGACCTCGCCCAAAGAGCGATTACGGTACTCAGATGTTGGAGAAACAGAAGGCTAAAATGACCTACGGCGTCAGTGAAAGAATGTTTGCTAAATACGTAAAAAGTATTTTGGAAAAAGCCGGAGCTAACTCACCGGAAAAATTGATTTCTATCTTGGAGTCCAGATTGGATAATGTCATTTACCGCATTGGTTTTGCTCCTACCAGACAAGCATCCAGACAAATGGTATCTCATGGCCATATCAAGGTAAATGGTCTTAAAATTACTATTCCATCATACGCAGTTTCTATTGGCGACCTTATTACTATCAGGGAGAGCAGTGTAAAGAAGGGGATATTTACAAACCTAGAGGAAAAATTAAAAACTCAGACTTATCCATCCTGGTTGGCTTTTGATATTAAGAAAAATGAGTGTAAAGTCCAGGGAGCACCTAGGTTGGCCGTTTTGGAAACTAATTTTGATCCAGCCGCTGTGTTAAACTTCTATAGTCGTTAAAACTTGCATATTTTAATAAAATAGTTTATAATATTTATTCATTTTTATAATTAATTAATAAACACTAAGTTTATGTCAGAAAACAAACAAGTATTGCTACCTTCTAAGCCACGTATTGTCTCAGAAGAGGGATTTTCTGGATCATATGAAATAGATGGTCTTTATCCCGGATACGGTCATACTTTGGGTAATTCTCTTCGCAGAATTATTTTATCTTCACTTTCTGGCGTGGCTATCACTTCTATTAAGATCAAAGGTGTTGATCATGAATTTTCCTCAGTTGCTGGTGTAAAAGAAGATGTCATTTCCCTTATTCTAAACTTAAAAAAGGTTAGAATTAAAATGCTGACTGATGAGCCACAAACTGTGGAGTTAAACATCAAGGGCGTCAAAGAAGTAACTGCCGGTGACATCACTGTTCCTGGCCAGGTTGAGATATTGAATCCGGATTTATATATTGCAAGCCTTGGTAGTAAGTCAGCCGAGCTTTCCATTGAAATGAAAATCGAAAAAGGCCTTGGCTATGTTCCAAAAGAGATTTTACAAAAAGACCGAACAGAAATTGGCTATATTGCCTTAGATGCTATTTTTAGCCCGATTCGCCGAGTAAATTATGAGGTGGAAAATATGCGTGTTGGAGATAGGACAGACTTTAATAAACTACGTTTATTTATTGAGACTGACGGTACCATTACCCCAAAGGAAGCCTTGGAGGAATCTATTTATATTATGATTGGTCAATTAAAGGCGATTGTTGGTTTTAAGGAACCAGAGATTGTCGTCAAGGAGACCAAGGAAGAAGCAACTGATTCCAAGGAAAATGATGCGGAGTTTCTAAAGACCAGAATTGAAACTTTAGATTTGTCAGCCAGAACCATAAACGCTTTGTCAAATGGTAATATTCGTACCATTGGCGGTTTAGCTCGTAAGAAAGAAAAGGATTTGGATGAAGTAGAGGGCTTGGGTAATAAGGGAATTCAGGAAATTAAGAAAGTTTTGTCAAATTACGGCATTATCTTAAAATAGTTTTATTTCAGTAAATCAAAAAAATGATTCATTCACAGAAAACAAAACAATTAGGTCGCGAAAGAAACGTTAGAAACGCCCTGCTCAAAACCATGGCTGTTTCTCTTATTCGAGATGAGAAAATAAAAACCACTGAAACCAAGGCCAAGGTGTTGAAACCATTGGTAGAGAGGCTTGTTACCAAGGCCAAGGCGGGAGATATGGCATCCAAGAGATTTGTCAGTGCCAAGATTGGCCCGGTTGCTGCCAAGAAATTAGTAGATACCATTGCACCAAAATATAAAAATAGAAACGGTGGATATTTGCGAATTACCAAATTAAATGCTAGAAAGGAGGACAGCGCCAGGATGGCACAGATAGAATTTGTATAATACAGAAATTAATAATATGACAAAGAATTATAATATAGATGCCAGTGGTAAAAAGTTGGGACGTTTAGCCTCAGAAGTGGCCAGTATTTTGATTGGCAAGCAAAGCGCAGATTTTCAGAAGCATCAGATTGCTGATGTAAAGGTAGAAGTGGTAAATGCTTCTAAAATGGACATTACCGAGAAGAAATCACGAACCGCTATCTATACAAACTACTCCGGTTTTCCTGGTGGTTTAAGAACCAGATCCTTGGCCGAAGTTGCCACAAAAAGTGGTTATGCAGAAGTTTTACGTATTGCCATTGCTGGTATGATTCACAAGAATACTCTCAAAGACAAGATTTTGAAAAATTTAATCATAAAAGAATAATATGTCAGAAACAACCAAGGAAAATAAATATATTGAGACCGTTGGCAGAAGGAAAACTTCTATTGCTCGCGCCAGAATTACTCCCGCTGCTAAGAGCTCATTTACTGTTAATGAGAAATCTGTTGAAGATTATTTTAAAGTAGCAGAGCAGCAATATATTGTCACCGCCGCTATTTCCGAATCAAAATTAGAACAAAAATTTGCCGTTACCGTGATGGTGAAAGGTGGGGGAGTAAATTCTCAGGCTGAGGCTATCCGTCACGCTATTGCCCGCGCTTTGATTACTTTTGATATGACCTTGCGAAAGGATTTAAAGAAAGCTGGTTATCTAAAAAGAGATCCACGTGCCAAGGAGCGCCGTAAGTTCGGCCTCAAGAAGGCCCGCAAGGCTCCTCAGTGGTCAAAGAGATAAATTTTATATATTACAAAACCCGGGACGAAGTGTCCCGGGTTTTTTGGTTTTCCTAGTGTGGGCAATTAATCCAGGCCGAGCCTGATTACGCCATCCGGGTGTTCAAATTCGCCCTGCACATGAGCCTTGGGAAAGGCAGCTTGAACATGTGTAATACAGCGAGGAACATCGGTTGCTGGTCAGCGCGAACGAATGAGATTTTAACCACAATCTCTACTTCGTCTGCGTTTTTTTTCATATGCCATGGGGTTTGAACAATCAGGTCCTTTTCATCGTGAATTGCTTCCAAACGTTCATTTACCACAGCGACTACAACCGCTTCGCAGACACGCTTATGCATAGTCCTGGTAAGACGTGGTAGGCCCTCAATCTTTATCACTGGTTTTATCACCGCTCGATTCCTCCCTTTTTTTGTTAATGCCGAATTGGCAACAAACCAAATTCTCCACTTTTTACTACTTTCTATTATACACATAAATGATTTAAAAGTCAATGATAAATTGAGTATATTTTAATATCTAAATAACGCAAAACCGGGTGCAAAATGCGACCCGGTTGTTTAGTGCTCGGCTAGCTTATTGTTTTCTGGTGTTGCTGATGCTTGTTCGGCCGACCGTGCTTGTTCCTTCAGGAACGCTCGTTGTTGTTGATCAGCACCAAACCATAACAGAAACAGAGCCAGTGCAACCACTAAAATCCCAAATATATTCAAAAGAACTAATCGACCATAATCTGGATGACGTCTCATAACCCACCTCCAAATATTGTAGTAAATTCATCTACAATCATGAACCCTGGTAGATCTAAAGTCAACTAACTGAAACTTCTGGATGATGAAAATATTTTTTGATTTTTACATCATTTTTGCTATAATACGCCGTATGACAAAAGATAATGACAATGCAAAGACAGCTGATTTAGATAATAATGAAGATAAGGCGTCTGTCCCAGATGAGGAGGTGTCTGAGGTGGTTTATGATGCCAGCATAGATAGTGATAATATGTCTGACCCCAAAGAAAAGATTGCTAAACTAAAGGAGAAAATTAAGGCTCTGACCGCGGAAAAAGATGAATATATGAACGGCTGGCAGAGAGAGCGAGCGGATTTTGTGAATTTTAAAAAGCGTGCAGATGAAGAGAAAAAAGATTATATTAAATTTGCTAATGAAAATTTACTGGAAGAAATGCTCACCGTTTTGGAAAGTTTTGATATGGCTTTTATGAATAAAGAGCAGTGGAATTCTGTGCCACAAAATTGGCGCGTAGGAGTAGAATATATTCATTCGCAGCTTGTTAAAATTTTGGATGATAATGGTCTGAAGGAATTTGTCCCAAAAATTGGTGATAAATTTGATGTAAAATTACACGTGGCGGAAGAGGTACTTTCTGTTGATAATGAATCCGAGAACGGCGTGATAAAAGAAATTAAAAAGAAAGGCTATACCATGAATGGTAAAATAATCATCGCCCCAAAGGTGGTGGTGGGCGAATTTAAAAGCGTTTAAATTCGTGTTGAAATTAGCAAATTTCGGCCAAGGTTTAAGAAATAAATTATTGACTTTAACTGGAATATGCTATAATAGGCCTATGTTAGCCATTCAAAAACAACCTAAATACCTAGAAAAGGCTGTTCATTTGCCAAACGGAGCCTGGGCTTTGGTGATTTTTGAGCTAGTTGAGGAAAATGGGCATGTTATAGCCAGGGCGGTTTCCGGTAAGATTTTGAATGAAAAAATCGTGAAGGAGAAAACACTATGTTTGCCTGTCATTAAAAGCCCTACTGAATTTCTTCCGATACTTTCAACTTTCAACTTTATAGACTTTATAAACTTATCTACTGATTTTAGTTTTGTTATGAGTCAACCTACTCGGGCACCGGCTTTCTAAAACCACCCCGGTATCAGAATACCACCCCTCCTAAGAAAGGAGGGGTCAAGAGTGGTTATTCTGATTTCCCCCGCCTTTCTTAGGAGGGGGCTAGGGGGTGGTTTAGTGAGGTTGTGTTTTTCTATTTACTATTTTACAAATTTAATCAAAATAACATATGTCAAAAATAATAGGTATAGACTTGGGAACCACTTTCTCCGCGGCGGCCGTGATGGAAGGTGATAAACCAAAAATTATTGAAAATATTGAGGGCTCTAGAATTACACCCTCTATTGTGGCTACGGCAAAAACCGGTGAGCGCTTGGTGGGTCAGCTGGCGCGTAGACAAGCCGTAACGAATCCCAAAAACACTGTCTTCCAGGTAAAGCGTTTTATGGGCCACAATTATGATGATCCAGGAGTACAGAAGGATAAATCCGGTGTGTCATTTGATATTGAAAAGTCACCAACTGGTGGCGTGATGATCAAGATGAACAATCAGGGTTATAAGCCGGAAGAAATTTCCGCTATGATTCTTCAGAAATTAAAAAATGATGTGGAAGCCAAGCTTGGTGAGAAAATTACTGACGCGGTGATTACGGTACCGGCCTACTTTAATGATTCACAGAGACAAGCCACCAAGGATGCAGGAACTATTGCTGGACTAAATGTTTTGAGAATTATCAACGAACCAACCGCCGCCGCTTTAGCCTATGGTTTTGATAAAAAGAAAAATGAAACCATTGCTGTGTATGACTTTGGAGGTGGAACTTTTGATATTTCCATCTTGGAAGTAGGTGCGGATATTGTGGAGGTAAAATCCACGGATGGTGACTCACATTTGGGCGGCCGTGATATTGATCGAAAAATTATTGATTGGGTAGCTGCCGAGTTCAAGAAAGAAAGTGGTATTGATGTTTCCAAGGATCCGTTAGCTCTCCAGAGGTTAGATGAAGCCGCTGAGAAAGCTAAAATTGAACTTTCCACCGCGATGGAAACAGAAGTAAATATTCCATTCATCACTTCTGATGCTAGTGGTCCAAAACACTTACTGATAAAATTAACGAGAGCAACTTTGGAAAACCTAACTAAGGAATTTATTGACCGCTCAATAGAAATTACCAAGAGAGCGATAGCCGCTTCACCATTTAAGGTTGGTGATATTAACGAAGTGGTGATGGTGGGAGGTCAAACTAGAATGCCAGCGATTATAAAAGCTGTGAAGGAGATTTTTGGCAAGGAGCCAAATCTTTCAGTGAATCCCGATGAAGTGGTGGCACTTGGAGCCGCCGTTCAGGGTGGAATTCTCCGGGGTGATGTGAAAGACATTCTCTTGCTGGATGTTATTCCACTATCACTGGGTATTGAAACTATGGGTGGTGTGGCCACTAAATTAGTAGAGAAGAATACTACTATTCCAACTACCAAGAGCCAGGTGTTTTCCACCGCCGCTGATAGCCAGACTTCTGTAGAAATTCATATTGTCCAAGGTGAAAGAACTTTAGCTCATGATAACAAAAGTTTGGGTAGATTTATTCTAGATGGTATTCCACCAGCTCCACGCGGCATGCCTCAGATTGAGGTTTCCTTTGATGTGGATGCTAATGGTATCCTCTCCGTCAAGGCGAAAGATAAAACTTCAGGAAAAGAGCAGAGTATTAGGATTGAAGCTCGCTCTGGTTTGACTGAAGATGAAATCAAGAAGATGACCGCTGATGCCACCGCGCATGAAGCCGAGGACAAAAAGAAGAAAGAGGAGATTGAAATAAAAAATATGGCCGAGCAATTAGTTTATACTGCGGAAAAAGCCATCAAAGATAATGGTGCCAAGGTGACGCCAGAAATTGTGAAAGGTGTAGAGGATAAAATTGCAGATCTGAAAAAGGCCAAAGAGGGGACAGATTTGGAAATAATTAAAAAAGCCTCAGAAGCTCTTTCTACTGAGATGCAGAAAATTGGTGAGGCAATGGCGAAGGCTTCCCCCGCCGATCGACCAAAAGCTGATCAAAGTGCACCAGAACAAAAAACAGAGGAGAAAAAAGATGACAATATCAAAGACGCGGACTTCAAGGAAACTAAATAATGCCAAAGGATTATTACAAAATACTGGGAATAAGTAAGAGTGCGTCAAAGGATGAAATAAAAACGGCCTTTAGAAAAATGGCGCATTTATATCATCCGGATAAAGGCGGTGGTAATGAAGCCAAATTTAAGGAAGTAAGTGAAGCTTATAGTGTGCTTGGCGATGATGCCAAGAGACAAAGATATGACACTTACGGGTCAGCAGATTCTGCTCCCGGTGGTGGGTCATATGGTGGAGGATTTGGCGGTTTCCAGGGCCAGGACTTTGGTGGTTTTGATTTCTCCCAATTTACTCGTGGCGGTAATGGTCAAAACATTGAATTTGATCTTGGTGATATCTTTGGTGAATTCTTTGGTGGGGGAGGTGGGCGGAGACAAAGGGTGAGAAAAGGGGCGGACATAACTGTGGATGTAGAGATTACTTTTGCTGAATCCGTCTTTGGTGTTGAAAAAGAATTTAATTTGACCAGAAATAATACTTATAAACCGGAGAAAATAAAAATAAAAATTCCCGCGGATGTGAACAGCGGAGAAACTATGCGCCTATCTGGTGCTGGTGAGAGTATCCAGGATGGTGTGCCGGGTGATTTATATATAAATATTTCCGTTAAAAGAGATCCTCTATTTAAAAAGGAAGGAAAAAATATTGTGACGGAAATTAATATTAAATTATCTGATGCGCTATTAGGAATGAAATATCCGCTCAGGACATTGGATGGTGATATTGAGCTTTCAATTCCGGAAAGCACAAATTCTGGAGATATTTTACGAATTAGAGAAAAAGGGGTGCCAATAGACAGCCGTCGCCGGGGAGACCTTCTGGCGAAAATTAAAATAAAAATGCCAACTCGTTTATCCAAAATAGCCAGAAAAGCCGTTGAAGATTTAAGGGGTGAAGGACTATAGCTTTCATAAATCCATCAATCTCCTCTTTGGTTAAGGAGGAGTGGCATTCTGATGACGAGGCGGTTGTTTTGTGTTATCATTTAAAACTAATGAAAAAAGAAGCGGATATTAGTTTAAAACAAATTGCCAATGATCATTGGCTGGGCTTAAAAGGTTATAGAACAGCCTTCTTTCTAACAATGATCTTTTTTGCCTTGACTAGTATTATTGAGGTTATTGTGCCTTATTATTATAAAGGCTTTTTCAATATCCTTAATACTGCCACAGATAAGACACGGCCTGTAATTAACAGTCTCATCTTTATTTTAGTTTTAATTGCCGCACTCCATTTCGTCAGCTGGATATTTAATCGTATCGGTTTTTTCTTATCCAACCATACAGAAGCAAGAGTTATGGCAAATTTAAAAAGGAATTCCTTTAACTACCTGATAAGACATTCCTATTCTTTTTTCACTAATAGTTTTGCCGGGGGACTAGTTCAAAAGGTTAACAGACAGGCCCGTGCTTTTGAAAAATTGTTTGACACTTTTATTTTTAATTTTACACCACTTCTCATCACAATTATAGGTGCAGTTATAATCACTTACTTCACCTCAAAGATTCTCTCCGTGATAATTCTGTCGTGGGTTGTCATCTATTCAATTTTAAGTATTTTATTCTATCGCTGGAGAATTAAATATAATATAGAGATGGCCGAGGAGGATTCTAAAACTACCGCATTATTGGCTGATAATATTTCAAATAATCAGGCAATCTCCCTATTCAACGGCTTTGATGCGGAAAAAATATCCTACGAAAAAGCCACAAAAAAGCAGGCAGATATTACTATTAAAACCTGGGATTTTGTAGTTATATTTGATTCCCTTCAATTACTTCTTATTATTGCTACCGAGTTTTTTCTTTTTTATTTTGCGGTAAAATACTGGCAGGTAGGAAAAATAAGCATCGGTGGAATTGTAATGATTCAAATCTATATTATATCCCTGGCCCGACAGATTTGGTCAGTAAATACCATACTTCGAAATGTTTTTGAGAGCTTGGCGGACTCAAGGGAGATGACTGAAATAATGCTTACTCCTCATGAAATTAAAAATTCGACTCAAGCCACAAACCTTAAGGTTAACGCAGGTAAAATTGAATTTAAAAAAGTCACATTTAATTTTGATGAGGAAAGAGCGGTCATAAATGAAATAAATTGCCTAATAAAACCCGGTGAAAAGATTGGCTTGATTGGACCTTCCGGCGCCGGTAAAACAACTTTTGTACGTTTGGTTTTACGTTTATACAATTTGACAAGCGGAGAAATATTAATTGATGGACAAAATATTAACAATGTTACTCAGGAAAGTTTACGTAAAAATATTAGTTTAGTGCCACAGGATCCAATTCTTTTTCATCGAACGTTAAAGGATAATATCCGCTATGGCAGACCGGAAGCCAGTGACGAAGAAGTATTTAAGGCCTCCAAACTGGCGAATTGTGATGATTTCATTGATGTTTTACCATTAAAATATGAGACTTTAGTAGGTGAGCGAGGAATTAAGTTGTCCGGTGGCGAACGCCAACGAATTGCTATTGCCAGAGCTATTCTTAAAAATGCTCCTATTCTTATTTTGGATGAAGCCACATCAAGCTTGGATTCACAATCTGAATCCTTAATTCAAGGTGCGCTAGATAACCTAATGAAGAACAGAACTACTATTGCTATCGCGCATCGTCTATCCACCATTCGGAAAATGGACCGTATTATTGTAATGAAGGACGGTAAAATTGTGGAAGAAGGAACGCATGAAGAATTATCAAATAAGGATAGCGGTCTTTATAAGGACCTATGGGAACTTCAGGCCGGTGGTTTTATTCAAAAATAAATATGAATGAAAAAGCAATAAGGAAATATTATCGGAAGACTTTTAACCAGGATAGAAGAGATTCAATTGATAAAATTTACGATCGTTTTTCTGAATTTTCAAAAATATGGAGTAAGGAATTAATTGACACACATTACCTTTATTTGGATAAAAT
>Ga0118677_10002901_pt1 | contig 33558 bp, 23 predicted proteins | sample AliMusrvi5mmetaG_FD_86154 | JGI IMG/M metagenome (GOLD analysis project Ga0118677, IMG submission 86154) | reverse complement strand
CTAAATTAAATTTTATTTTTTAGCAATTTGGACCCTTCTAAATCTCTCCAAAGGGGGAGACTTAATATCTTCAATATGAATATTATATGCTCTTACTTCCCTCCTTTGGAGGGGTTGGGGGCGGTCAAAAGAAACCATAATTAAATACGACATTTTATTGTTTTTATTACTTAAATCCCTGACGGGATAAAAGATCATTTTTTATTTTGACCTTACAATCACAATGAATTGAAAATAAAGGTCTATTCTTAATTATATTGTAATCTTAAACAGATTAAAGCCTGATTGTACCTCCGGTTTTCGCACTCTCCCTCGCAGCATCCAGGATTTCCATAACTAACATGTTATTTTCAAGAGAGGATAAATCAAAGGGTATGAGGGATATTTCTTTACGAACCACTGCTTTCAGGTAGGAGAAAGGGTCGTTAAACGGGGCATTATTTTCAGGTATTGATTCCATGATTGGCTGTTTTGCATCTTTCCACTGGTAGTTTAAATTATTCCGGTCTTCACAAATCAGGTAGCCATACTGACCATAAATTTCTGTATTTTTTCTGCTGAATGGCCAGTTCCATGATGCCTGAATAATAACCTGGGCTTTTGGATAGGTCAGCAAGATAGTCGCTTCATCTTCCACCTTTGGATAGATTTCAGGTTTTATTTGCTGGGTAATGCAACTTACGATCAATGGTTTTTGCCCTTTCATTAACCAGGTTGCCAAATTGGCTCCATAACATCCAAAGTCTGTGAGAGCTCCGCCACCATTGAGGATTGGGTCTGTAAGCCAATCAGTAAACTCCTTATTACATCCAATTTCAAATGGTCCCTGATGACCGGTATGAAAAACAATTTTTCGCAGATCACCGGCTTTTTGTTGCTCAATAATCTCCTGCCACGCTTTATGATGCGTTCCGTACCAGGTGGTTTCGTAATTTGTAAGCAGTTGAATATTATGTTTTTGGGCGAGATCCGCCATTTTCCTGGCATGGGTCATATTTACCGCAAGCGGTTTTTCCACCATGATGTGAATCCCTTTTGGTGCAAAAAATTCAACCACTTTTAAATGATCGTATGTTGTTGTAAATGTACTTACTGCTTCGGGCCTGGTTTTGGAAATCATCTCATCCATCGTATCAAAGACAATATCCATACTGAAGCCGTACTGTTTTGCATACTTTTCGGCCAATGCCTTATTTATCTCAACTATCGCGACAATTTTGATATCCCCACTTTTGGCCCGTCCCAAAATCCCGTGAACATGGGTGTGCACGAGTCCGATTACAGCAACCTGTAAAGGTTTGTTATCCTGGTTTTGGGAGAACGCACTACCTGTCACAGCTATTGAAGCACTGGTAACAGCTGCTTTATTTAAAAATGATCTTCTGTTCATCTGGATGAATATTTTCAGTAAAAATGGGGATTTTAAATGGAATTTGTAATGGATATTATGATAGAATTAATATTCTGTAATAATAGAAATTGATTAATCGCTATTATACCAGTATGACAGATTTTGGCATAGCCACGAATTAGTTTTGCATCCTAATAATTTGATGCCATGAATATACTGGATTTTTTCGAGAAATTTAAAGATGAAAAATCGTGTAAAGAATACCTGAGAGATTTAAGAATGAAAGAAGGAGTTGTCTGTAAACATTGTGGAAGTAAAAAGCACTACTGGCTTGCCTCTAAGTGGCAGTTCCAGTGCTCATCTTGTTCCTTTAGAACCACTTTAAAAAGTGGAACGGTGATGGAAAACTCCAATCTTTCGATTCGTAAATGGTTCATGATCATGCTATTTATGACCTCAACGAAGAAGGGCATGTCTGCTTGTGAGATAAAACGTCAGATGGAACATTCAAGATATAGTACTGTTTTATCTGTTATGCAGCGCATCAGAGACCTTATGGGCAAACGGGATAATCTGTACCAGTTAAACGATATGGTTGAATTTGACGAAGGCTATTTCGAGACCGAAGTTAGGGAAAAAGTCCGATCCAATCTCAAACGAGGAAAAGGAAGTCAACGGCAGCTAAATGTAGCTGTAATGGCAGAATCAGTTCCTCTTGAAGACCTGGATACCGGAAAGAAAAGCAAATCATGTCGTTATTTTAAGATGAGTGTTTTAAAGGAACATTCAGCAGAGGCAATAAACAATGTTGTAAAAGAGTCAATTAACGAAAAAAGTATTGTTTTCACCGACAAAAGTGCCAGCTATATTGACATAGAAAAATATATCGAAGTGCACATTATGGAAAAATCAACTCTAGAGGTGACCAAAAAAACCTTAAAATGGGTCCATATTGCCATAAGCAATGCGAAAAGAAATTTCTTAGGTGTTTACCACAAGATAAAGGGAGAAAACTTGCAACGGTATCTAAATGAATTTGTTTATAAGTTAAACAGAAGGTATTTTAATTCCGTATTTGAAAGATTACTCGTGGCAAGTGTTTTTCCTTACTGGTATAATAGCGATTAAGCGTTTTTCATTATTTCATTATTTCATTATTTCATTATTTCATTATTTCATTATTTCATTATTTACCCCATCACCGAAGCCCCGATCAGCCTGCCGATTCCAAAGGTGATGGCTGCAGCTGCAAGTCCAAAAATCACCTGTCTCAAACCGGAATGCCAGGCACTCTTCCCGGTATAAAGGGTGATTGAAGCACCTATGATGAATAATCCGAATCCGCTGAATAGGGTGCTCAGGATGATCGCTTTGAATCCTCCGGTAAAGAAAAATGGAATGACCGGAATAATCGCACCCACAGCAAACAGGATAAATGATGCAACAGCTGCCTCCATGGCCGAACCTTCCAGGTCCTCTTTGTTGATCCCCAATTCCTCTTTGATTAACACTTCGTGGGCGAGCTCTTTATTTGAAATAATGTCTTTGGCCATTTTCCGGGCTTGTTCCTCAGGAATGCCCTTCGATTGGTAAATTAAAGCCAATTCCCACTCTTCCCCATCAGGGTTGTTTTCCAACTCTTCCAATTCGAGCTGCATCTGATTTTCGAAGAGCTCTTTGGAGCTTGTAACCGATATCCATTCACCCAGGGCCATCGATAGTGAACCGGCAAGCAATCCGGCGAGTCCGGTGAGCAGTACGGTGCTTTGGCCGCTTGCTGCTCCGGCAATACCCATCACCAGACTGAAATTCGAGACCAGTCCGTCATTGCCACCAAGGACGGCTGCCCGGAGCGCATTTCCCCCAATTGAGCGATGCCGCTTTTCAAACCGTGCCAGATAATTGCCCGAAACGCTCGGATGACCAGCGGCAATATTTTGCAGGATCGTAACGTGAGCAGTGTCTGAAAGCGATCTGTCTGCATGAATATTTTTCCGTGAATTGATTACCGATAATGAGATGTTCTTTTCAGTATCCATAAGCACTCCCAGGATGTAGTCGTATCCCAGAATTTTGCCGATTCGGTTCAGGATACGGGCTCTTAACGATGGAGGAGGTAAATGAGTCGTATCTAAATTATTAAGCTTCATAAAGGCCATTGCATGCCCCTTTTCGATTTCAGACATCTGCCGGAATACATGGGCAACATTGGGATCATCCTCGTGATCGGCCAGAATCTGGTAAAGAAAACTTGCGTCTATTTCAGTTTGTATATTTTTAAAGTTGATCATCTTTATATTCCATGAATTTAAACCCTGTTAACCTCTTTTTGATTTAACAAACTTATTATAAAAATCAATGCAGGAGGGATAGTAATCCTTATTTAAACAGAGTATAAGTCGTTGAAAAAAATTGAGTTTCAAAAAAATGATGGGATGATCTTATTTTTTTAGTGAAACCTGGGAAATAAAAACTAAATTCTGATATCAACAGAAGCAAATGTTCTTCGGATCCCTTTTGAATATTTCACCTTCGGATAACCGAAAATAACAAACAATCCCTCCCGGCTTTTGAATTTAATGCCGTACTTCTCCCTGAATTTCTTTGATTAGAAATATATGGCGATTGGGGCATCGTACGTGACAAAGTCTGTCCCTTTTTTCATGCTTTCTGTATAAATCTTGATAACGGGTTTAATAAATTGCCTGAACATTTCGTCATTTGATTTTCCCCAGAAAGGGCGCATTAGGATTAGAAACCAGTCTGAAACCAGCCATTTTATACTCCATAAAAAATCACAATAGTCTTTGGAAAATTCTCTGACCTTTTCCCTGCTGTCAAGAATCATCAGATTGACATCCGACGGAGGAATTCCCATTGGGGTGGTTGAGGCAGCTGTAACGATCTAAAGAATTGTTTCCTGCCCGACCAATTTGTCTTTAAATTCTCTGATGCTTCGTCTGGATTGCATGAGGTTTAAAAGTTGATCAAAGCTTGAGGCTGCCTCCCTGGCAGGTAATTTAAAAAGGTTGTCAACCGATAATTCACGCCCACTTATTTCGATCGCTCCGGTCGGACAAATGGCCATACAATGACCGCATGCGACACATCCAAACAGCGGATTATCGGTCAAAGCAACCTTTTCCCCGATAATTTGAAAGCTAAAATCCTTTTAAACTTCAACGCATAATCCGCACCCAATCCATTTGGATTCATCAATGTGAATCTCTCCTTTATCCCTGGTTCTTGAAGTTGAAACGGCCATATCTCTCTTACCTCTATTATACCATGTTATCTCAAAAATACGAATAAAATCCCAATTATCAGTTATCTTTGCATTTCAATAATTGAGAGTAGGGTGGGAAGGATATTATCAATTGATTACGGGAATAAAAGGGTTGGATTGGCTGTGACCGATCCTCTGCAGATTATAGCTACCCGGCTGACCACGGTTCCTGCCGAAGCGATCTGGGATTTTTTAGCCCGTTATTTTGAACAGGAACCGGTTGAACTTGTATTGGTAGGTTATCCAAAACAAATGAATAATCAGCCTTCTGAAGCAATCAGGTATATCAATCCGTTCCTGAAAAAGTTTCAGATTCAATATCCTGCAATGCCAATTCAATTGATGGATGAGCGGTTTAGTTCAAAGATGGCATTTCAGACTATGATAGATGCGGGAGTAAAAAAGAAGGAGAGACAGAACAAATCGACTATTGATGGTGTTAGTGCTACAATTATCCTCCAATCCTACCTTGAAGGAAAGAAATTTTTAAAGTAAACAGCATGATTTATCCGATAACAGTATACGGAGACCCCGTACTTCGAAAAATAACCACCGATATTGATCAGGAATTTAATGGACTTGAAAAACTGGTGGAAGATATGTTTGAGACCATGCATAATGCTGAAGGAGTGGGTCTTGCAGCTCCTCAGATTGGTCTTACCTGCCGCATTTTTGTGATTGATCTCTCCGCTCTGGGTGAAGATGAACCTTCACTTAAGGATTTCAAAAAAGCATTTATTAATCCGCGGATCCTGGAAGAAGATGGAGAAAAAGTGCTGATGGAGGAGGGATGCCTGAGCATTCCCGGTTTACGGGAAGAGGTCCTGAGATACGATACCGTCCGGATCAGCTACCTGGACACCGCCTTAAAGGAGCACGATGAAGTGTTTACCGGATTTCCGGCGCGGGTGATACAGCACGAATACGATCACCTGGAGGGAGTTATGTTTGTTGATCACTGTTCTCCGCTTAAAAAAAGGATTCTCAAAGGAAAGTTGGCAGATATTACCAAAGGGCAGGTTTCGACCAGTTACCGGATCAAGGTGCCCAGGTGATTGAATCGATGTAACTTAGGCTATAGGCTGATAGACTATTAGGCAAAATGGCAGACCAATAAAATTAAAGTGTAAAATTTAAAATGCAAAGAGCAAAATGTACCGAGCTCTTTGAATAGTCCTGAAGCACCACTTAAGATTATAATGCAGGCTGACCTTTGCATTTTGCATTTTTCACCTTCCATTTTGAACTAATCTTTTTTCATTGTTATATTTTAATAATGAGCAATATGCCTGAAATTCTAACGCAATCTTCCTTTTCACATTCCGACCTGGTGCAACTGCTGGAGATTGAAAGTGAGGAAAAGCATCTGTTATATGAAGCTGGGAAGGCGATTAGAGATTTGTACGTTGGAAATAAGGTCTATTTCAGAGGACTTATAGAATTCTCGAATATTTGTGCCAAAGATTGCTACTACTGTGGCATCAGGCGGTCAAACGAGGCAGTACATCGTTATAACTTATCAGATGATGATATTCTTGATGCAGCCCGTTTTGCTGACGTGAATAAGTTTGGATCAGTCGTTTTACAATCGGGTGAAAACAGTTCACCTGCATTTGCTAAGCGGATCACGAATTTAATCACAGAAATAAAGCGTATTAGCAATAACCGTCTGGGGATTACCCTTTCGGTTGGAGAACAGTCTGAGGAGGTTTACCGTCAGTGGTTTGAAGCCGGTGCTCACCGCTATCTGTTACGTATTGAAACATCTAATCCAGAACTTTACAGCAAAATTCATCCGCAGGATCACTTACATGATTTTTACCGCCGTCTCGACTGCCTTCATGCTCTGAGGGGAATTGGTTATCAGACCGGTACCGGAGTGATGATTGGTCTCCCTTTCCAGACGATGGCGGATTTGGCAAATGATCTCCTCTTCTTTCAGGAGTTCGGGATTGATATGGTTGGTATGGGTCCCTATCTGGAGCACTCCCAGACACCCCTTTATCAGTTTCGTTCGGAGCTTCTGCCCATTCAGAAGAGATTTGAACTCTCATTAAAGATGATCGCCACACTGCGTATCCTGATGAAAGATATCAATATTGTTGCCGCCACAGCACTTCAGGCAATCGATCCATTAGGCAGGGAAAAGGGGATCAAAGCAGGGGCCAATATTCTCATGCCCAATATCACACCGGGGCTCTACCGGAATGATTACCTCCTGTACGAAAATAAACCGTGTGTGGACGAGGAGCCTTCGCAGTGCAAGGGATGCCTCGAAGCACGGATTGCTTTGGCTGACGGGGAGATTGGCTTTGGAGAATGGGGGGATTCGATTCATTTTAAGAACAGAATGAATCTTTAATTATCCAAAGATCTCTCTTAATTCCTTATTGCTGAATTTACCAATCCAGTTTTCTCCTGTGGAAACCGTCATTTCGGCGAGGTGCTTTTTCTTTTGAATCATCTCGTCAATGCGCTCCTCAAAAGTGTTTTTGGTGATGAACCGGTGAATCTGCACATTTTTCTTCTGTCCGATGCGATAAGCCCGGTCAGTGGCCTGAGCCTCAACTGCAGGATTCCACCACAAATCATAATGAATTACCTGGGTAGCCGCTGTCAGGTTTAGCCCGGTTCCGGCAGCCTTAAGCGACAACAGGAATATCTTGTCTGCCCGATTATTTTGAAACCGGTCGACCATCTCCTGGCGTCGCTTGATATTGCATCCGCCATGCAGAAACATGGTTTCTTCACCAAACCGGTCATTGATAAAACCTTGAAGCAATTCCCCCATTTCCCGGAATTGGGTGAAGATCAAAACTTTCTCGCCACTGTCAAGAATTGATTCCAGCATATCGAGAAGAAGAATAGTTTTCCCCGAGAGGGAAGGGTCCAATTTGCCATTTTTAAGAAATTGGGTTGGGTGATTACATATCTGTTTAAGTGCCAGAATCATTTGAAGCACTAAACCTTGTCTTTTAAAAAGTGATTGATGATCTGTTTTACTTATCCCCTCAATCTCCTCCATGGCTAATTGAACGGTCTTTTCATACAATACAGCCTGTGGTTTGGTCAAGGTGTTGAATTGGTTTTGTTCAATTTTATCGGGAAGATCGGAAATTATGGTTTTATCCGATTTTAAACGGCGCATCATAAACGGAGCGGTTACCTTGCGAAATCGGGCTACTGCCTGCTCATCATTATACAGTTGAATCGGCGAAGCGAAATCTTCCTTGAATGATTTTTCGTTGCCAAGATACCCTTTGTTTGTAAAATCCATGATTGACCAAAACTCAGAAAGTCGGTTTTCGACCGGTGTTCCACTCATGGCAATGCGGATATTGGATGAAAGGGCTTTTACCACCTTACTTTGTGCCGCTGAGTTATTTTTAATATTCTGTGCCTCATCGATCACAATGACCTGCCATCTCTTTTTCTTCAGGATTTCGGTATCACTGCGCACTACTCCATAGGTACTTAGCATGATATCCGCACTAAAATCGTCCAAATCCCGGGTAGTCCCATGGTAAATGTGGGTGGTCAGGGATGGGGCAAATCTTTCAATTTCAGCCTGCCAGTTATTCAGTAATCCGGTAGGAACGACTATAAGAGCCTTATGCTTTGAATTAATTGCCTTTTCTTCTTTCATCTTCAGCAGAAAAGCAATTACCTGGACTGTTTTGCCAAGCCCCATATCGTCAGCAAGAATACTTCCAAAACCAATTTTCATATTCCGGTACATCCAGGAAAACCCCCGGTGCTGATAAGGCCGTAATTTGGCTTTTAACCCTGTTGGCAATGAAATAGCTTTGTCAGAGGTCAGCTCCCTGATCATTTCTTTCACCTCACTGGTCAGAATCACCGGAGTGCCCTCATATTCTTCCATTAAGGCAGTTTGAAGCAGCTGATAGGATGACAGCGGTTTCGAATTTGTGAAGTGTTTCTGCAATTTTTCGAGATCATTTTCGTCAACGTAGATATAATTCTCTTTAAATTTCAGTAATCCTGAAGCATTGCGTATCAGTTTTTTATATTCATCGGGAGTCATTATCTGATCTCCAATGGCAATCTGCCAGTCGAAGGTCAGCAGATCATCCAAACGGATAAAACTTCCTTCACCCCCCGATTTGGCCTTCAGTTTAACGGATGCTTTTGGGCGCAACAACTCCTTCAGCGATCTGGGGAGGTACGTTTTAATGTCGAGCAGACGGATAGCGGGCAACATATTCATTAAAAATGGGGCGAACTCCTTAAAATCAAACAGGATAGCCTGATTACCCAGCTCGTTAATGTGCTTATCCAACCCTCTTATAAATGGCGACAGCAAGGAGAGGGATTGTAATATTTTAAACCGGTATTTCTCATGTTGTTTCTGAGTTAAAATCGCGTTAAGCGACAGGGGTAACTGATCAGGATTCGAAATATCTTCAATACTGATGCTCACTTCAAAAATATTGTCAGGTTGTTCCGTGACTGTAACAACAGGTTTAAAGTTTTCAGAGGTCAGGAAGAACCGGTCTAGCCAAACTTTGATTCCCCCGCTCAAGGAATTTTCCCCAACACCTGTAAAACTGTAGGGATGGTTTTTGAAGAATAATACCATGAACTCGTCAATCGGGACACTCCCCGAAACCCGTGAAATAAGAAGCGTAAGAAATAACGACAAGATATTTATTGCCGGATCATTAACCAGTAGGGTAGTCTCTTTATTCCGAAGGATTTGCTGAGATAAAAGGATATCGTTAGGCAAAATGGTTTTAAGTTTGTAAAATAGACCCTTTACCCGGCTGTCAATTAAGGCGGGAAGCCAGCGGATATAAAATTTCTTATTCTCAAGTTGTACCAGCTGGGGTACTACCGCTCCGTTAGACATAAGATGCAGTGCCGCAAAAAGAAATTTATGCAAAGATACCACAGATGGTTGATAATCGCTAAGATGGTCAGGGTTTAGTTGCCATAGTTGAAGAATAAATTCTTCTTTCTTAATCGCTTTCCGGTATTCATTGACAACTTCCCAATCGCCGTAATAATTCGCGATAATCTTTATTTCTGTACGATAACTAATTTGGGAAGTTATTCCGGATGATGGTATAAAGTCGTTTAATCTCAGGTTGTTTTTAAAAATTCGTCCGGTTTCTTTGACGATTTTTTGGATAACAGTGCCATATTGGTTCCGGAAATTACCCTGGTTATAAAACGGAGGATTATCAGGAAGAATTTGTATCAATGGTTCTGTAACCGGTTGCAGTTGTGCAAAATCAACCCGTTGATAAGCCAGTTCAGCCTCAAATACCTTACTGTCAACTAGCTTATTGCCAGACAGCAATTCGGATAGCTGTAAGATCTCAGTGGTTTTGTTCATTTCGATGAAAATTCCCCGGTCACTAAGCTCTTTGGTCAGGTCTACCTTGTGAATCCTGAATACTAAAAAAGGATCATTATCAATTTCCTGACTGATCATATATATAACTGCTGCCAGGTGTTTGCACGGGACAGCCCAGTCCGGACATGAGCATTGCATCTTAAAATCGGTCCATTGACGGGGAAAAACTTTCAATCCCAGCTTTTCCGAAATTTCAAGGATCTCCGGATCTAATTCACGATTAAGCAATTTCGATATCAGCATTGGCCGTTTGACAATTTGTTCCATCAAAAGGTCAACCTTTTCAGGGAAAAAAGGAGGAATAATAATCGTGACTTTATAAGGTCTGGGTCGGCTTCCGGAAACTTTGGCAGAAATCTGGTTGTCAGCTATTTTTACCTGCTCAACGCGCCCATTGCGGGCATATGAAGCTCCTCTTGGTAATCGATTATCATAATCAATATTATCCAACGATTTGAGCCAGTGCTCCCCCCACCATGTCTTTCCGAATTGTTTTGCCATCAATCAGTTCTTTTAAATAAATGTCAGGATTCAAACGTTTAAAATTTGTTCTTGAAAGGTCATATTGAATCGAAGATCAGCGCAGCTAATAGCCGAGGTAATTTATTCTTCTTCGGTTTGTGTCCTTTTAACCATGACAAATTCATTTTTCAAAAATATAATTATCCTGCTTATGAAACATAACTTATGGTTTAAAAAGAATTACATTTGTATAAAACACTTTCAATCATAAATTCACTTAAATACATTGATTATGAATCCAATTCTACTTCCGGTTCTCATTGCAATTGTCCTTTTCTTTTTTGCAGGAATTCGAATTGTCAGGCCTACACACCGGGCTTTAGTCGAGCGGTTCGGAAAGTATCATCGGTTTGCCGGTTACGGCTTCAACTGGATCATTCCGGGTATTGACATGATGTATAAAATTAATATCACCGAGCAGATGATCAATGCCGAGCCCCAGGAAATTATTACCAATGACAACCTGAATGCCAAGGTCGATGCCCAGGTTTATTTCAAGATTAAATCAGACGAGCTGAGTGTGAAAAACTCGCAATACAATGTAAACAGCATTGAATATCAGATTGTGAACCTTGCCCGCACAACGTTAAGGAATATTATCGGAACGATGACCCTCAAATCGGCCAACAGCGAACGTGGAAAAATCAATAAGGAGCTGCATGGCACCCTTTTGGAGGAGACCCAAAATTGGGGAATCGAGATCGTCCGCACTGAACTCAAGGAGATCGATCCGCCAAAAGATGTGCAGGAGACGATGAATAAGATCGTAAAAGCCGAAAATGAAAAGATTGCAGCAATCGATTTTGCAACCGCCACCGAAACCAAGGCAGATGGTGAGAAAAGGGCTGAAATTCGTCGGGCTGAAGGAATTAAACAGGGAGCCATCCTTCGTGCAGAAGGGGAAGCTCAGGCCATTCAACTGGTGAATGAAGCAGCAGAGAAATATTTTGTGGGCAATGCCCAGTTGCTGCGCCGGATCCAGGCTATGGAGACTTCATTGAAGGATAATTCCAAAATTGTGGTTCCGACCGGATCTGACCTTGTCAATGTCATGGGCGAAATGGGCGGAGTACTTCCTGTGAATACCAAACGGAGCGGCTCACCTCAGTCTGATTTGATGAAGAGCTAAGGATAGTCTTAATAGATTCTTCGCTACACTTCGTTTCGCTCAGAATGACAATTATTTAGATAATAAGTGTAATGGGGTTGGAAGTGGTGAAGCCACTTCCAACCCCATTACACTCTCCAGTACAATAATTTGTTGTCATTCTGAGCGTAGCGAAGAATCTTTGGTTTTTTCCCGGACAGTAGTGATTTTCAATATTTGACATCCATAACCACTTAATTTCTACTGTGTGCTAAAATATCCACAGCTGATAATCTCATTGGCTCCTGACGATGTTGCTCTGAATCTGATCTGAACGGCTCCCCCAAGATTTGTATCAAAGTGTTTTGAATTATTTGAGGCAACCATAGGAGTGTTTACAGGTTCAGCAATTCTAGCGGTTGGCCGGTCTTCGACCACAATTGCATTGGTCAGGTGATCGGAAATCAACGCTGTATCCGTTTGTTTTCTCCCGGAAATGATAATCAGGTCTGCTGGCGGGAATAATTTCCAGTCGAGCCGATTAATCCTCCGGTCATTCAGCAAACATATTTTCATCCCTTTAAAATTCAGGAAGTTCTGACGTTGTACCAAATGTTTGGAGTTCAGGATTGACGAATCGGAAAAACAGATGATGGATGATATTTTAATGCCGCGAAAACCTTCATAAGGTTTAATATAGGATTTGAATTTCTCTTTTGTTCCGTTTTGATCAGTTGATAGCCAGATGGTTTCCCGGCCAGTCGTTAGGGCTACCAAGGTTTTCCCAGGCAGATTAAACAGCACAACTTCCTGTTGTAACTGTTTCTGAATGACGCCTGCCGTGTTGATAATTAACAGAACGATCATTAAGATTAAGGCGTAGACCAATGCTTCCCGTATTTTATAGACAATAAACACTGAAAACAGAATGGCAAAAAAGACAACCAAAAGCAGGGTTAGGTCTGACGGATATAACCCTTGGAGAACGGAGTAGGGCAGATGCTCCACAAAATGCACCGAGAAGAGCATCCCCTGGCCTGCCCAGTCGAGAACCCGCGTCATGAGAACTCCAAGGAACGGGACAATTGGTGCAACTGCAAAAACAATAAAAGACAAGTATAAAATGACCGTCACAAGCGGGATCACCATCAGGTTCGCCAGTAGAAACCAGGTAGGAAACTGGTGAAAGTAATGAAGCAGAAATGGAATTGTTCCGATTTGGGCAGCCATGGAGACACTAAGCATAAGCCATATCTGGTCAGCTATCCAGAATTTGGAATAGTATAATCCATATATAAACGGGTGAAAATAGACGATTGAAAAGACTGCCGCGTAGGAGAGCTGAAAACCGACATCATAGACCAGCGATGGATTATAACACAGCAAGACAAATGCCGAAGCAGCGAGCGTGTTATAAATGTTGGCGTAGCGGTTCAGGCTCTTCCCAATCATAATGAACGAAAACATCGCGGCTGCCCGAAGGACGGATGCGGAGAGACCGGTAATAAATGCGTAACCCCAAACACCGGCCAGGATCACGATGGTCTGAATAAGAATCCCCCATCTTTTCCGGTTCAGAAAACGAAGGAAGAATTCAAGTACAACATAGATAATTGCAACATTCATCCCCGAAACGGCCAGTACATGAGTCACCCCGGTTTTTGAGAAACTTTGGGTGATATCAGGCTCGAGTTCTTCGCGTGCGCCAAGCGAAACCGACGAAACCAGGTGGAAGACCGGACCTTTAAGACCGCATTTTTCAATAATTTTAAGCAGCCGGTCACGGATAACCAGCGATTCTTCTGCGAGGTTAGGTGCTCTTTTGACCGATAGAAAATGGTAATCCGAATGTTTGAGAAAGATCCGGTGCCCAATCTGGTTCCGGATAGCAAAGGCCTGGTAGTCAAATTCAAATGGATTCCCTGTCTTTTGAAGAAGCTCGGGTTGGCCCCTCAGCCACACGATTGCTCCCGGTTCCACAACGGGAAATGAATCTGTTTTTTCGAAATAGGCAAGGATCTTGATTCGGGTTTCAATTAACCGGATGACTATTCGGAACGATTTCTCACGTTCTTCGGGATATTCATTCACGATGGCGAAGTAGTCCTTTTTGGGCAACAGTTCCGGACGGTATTTAAGATGTGAAGAGATAAATGTTCCCAGGAAAAACAGGACAAACATAAGTGCGACACCGAATATCGGTTCCCTTCTGAACGAAACCCTGATCAGGAATGGGAGGATTAACGAAAAGCCCATGGCGAAGCTTAAGAAAATCCATTTCCATTCGGGCGGACAGTGATCGCCCAAAACAATTCCTGCAATAAAAGGGACAAGAAGCCTGACAAACGGTGCGCTGTGCAACCTGTCGGAGAGTTCACTCATTCAGGGGAATGAATTGTCCCTTAAATTTACGGAATACCTGGATGATTTGGGAGGTTTTTCAGAGAATTTTTATGGAAAGAAGTCAAATTTTTTCATTGATATTTCGTCCGGGATGGGCAAAGGTGTTGGGTTAACAAACCTCTTTGTGTTTGTAACGAGAAAAATAGCTATTAAGCCACAAAGCACGAAAAAACTGGTCAAATTTCTCCGTAGGAGATTGACATCCTTAGAAGATTATAATTCTGTAAATAAATTTCCCGTAGGGAATTAACCGTTTATCTGTTAATGTCCTCAAGGACAATGGCATTTATTAGATTTGTTTTTCTATTGAAATGGAGGCCAAATGGGCAAATTAGGATTAAATATTATTCGTAATCGGGACTAAGTTTGACAGCATAAGGAGAATCACAAATCTTTTACTTATTGACATTTCCGGCCCCGTTCAAAACCCTTATACATTAACACGGTTCCTACCCATATAAATCCATGTTGGGATTTTTAAAAGCTTAATATGAATCCGGGGTTTAAAACCATTGTCACTACACCCCAATGGTCAAAAGTTCGGCTCCGAGCCGGTGCAATCCCACTTCAATCCTTTTTCGTTGTGCAGGCCCCCGGTTTCCGCATTCCCGACGCGTAATGTCAAAGCTGGCACTCGTTTATGCCTGTAATCCGCCATAAAGCCGCTTTGGTGAAATTACGCTGTACACATTCAGCAGGGCTTCAATGGATAATTTAAACTCCAATGAATTACCTTTTTTAGAATGGTAATTCAGATTCTAACAGATAAAGATAGTGAATATACGAACGGATTTCTCGTATTTAGTTCCTGAGAGAAGAAAAATGATGATCAGTTTGATTTTGGTTTTATTAAACCATACCGGCCAGATAATTAGTTGAAATCCGACTAAAAAATCAGTCTATTTTCATTTTATTTCTTATTTTTTCGTATATTCGTAAAAGAGCATCGTTGCATGTTTTATTTGATTATGCAAATATACAGGTAATCAGATGCTTAAATGCATTTAAGCTGCCTTCTTTAATCAACCCGTGCTTTTAAAGAAAGGTTGAACCTTTGAAATGATTTGATTTTTGATCTGACAATTTAAATTTTGAATTTTTTTTTAAAGGAGGATACCCCATGAAATCCTTTCTGACTTTATCATTAAAATTATGTTTTGTTTTTTTGCTATTTCCTGCATGGATAGCCATTGCACAACATCCACTAACTCCGCCTGCACAGAATTATGTTCTTAGTTTTTACAGTAATGAAGTTGCAGTTGCACCCTCGGTCGATAAGCTGAACCTTAAGGGGTCGTTTACCATGGAAACTTGGTTATTCATGAATGATTCTATCACACCGGGAGTGATTCTGGGAAGAGTCCTGGATCCGTGTGGAGGGGATCCAGGAATAAACTATACCATTGAGGCAAATGGTAATTCAACGCTACTGAATTTTAACCAATCAACAGGTCAGCCAGGTTCCCGTCGTTCGATTCTTAGTTCCAGGTATCTGAAATTGAGGACATGGAACCATGTTGCAGCAACGTTGGGGAACAATACCATGAAACTATTTATCAATGGCGAAGAGGTTGGTTCTCAGATAAGTCCAGGACTTCCAAAGATTGATACCGTACACTTTGCTGTTGGCGGTATAGATTGCTCGAATGCCTGGGGTAACGGATTTAGCGGATCTCTCCGCGAAGTGCGGATTTGGAGTCGGGCATTAACTTCAACGGAGCTTTTATTAAAAGCGGGAATCGTATTGTCAGGAACCGAACCGGATCTGATAGCTAATTGGCGGTTAGACGAAGGTTATGGCCAGATTGCCCACGATCGGAGCCCTAATAAATACGATCTTAAGCTTGGGTTCAAGGAATCTTCGGCTTACTGGCATTACCCTCAATGGACTGCTGTAAATATTCTGGAAAGTGATCCTTATTTTAAAATAAAAAGATCACCCACAATTGGTATTTCCCGTTTTGCACTGATCGATTTTGACAATAACAAAAATCTTGACGTAATAGGTAGTCTCGGCAGTAATGCTGACTGGTCACCCACTTCAATGGTGGCTTTCAGGAATAATGGTTCAGGAATATTTTCAGATGTTACCAATGAGATTTTTGTTCCAACAACACCCAGGCCGGTCGTGGCTACGACACTTATTGTTCAGGATTTCAATAAAGACAACCTCCCCGATCTCTATATTGGGGATTGTGGCGCAGACACCTGCTGCCCGTCGCCCGGAGGGCAAAGCCAATTACTACTGCAAAGCGCAGATAAAAAGATGGTTAATGTAACAGACACGCACATGCCCCATATTTCAGGCTTCAGTCATTTTACCTCCTTCGGGGATATCGATAATGATGGTGATATTGATATTAACAACGGGGCTTGCGATGCGCCGCGCATTTATGTGAACGATGGAACGGGCCATTTTACTGCTGATATAAATCGTTTGCCGCGGGAAATTAGTTTGGGCAGACCCTCTATTACGGCTCATGCCTTCCTCGATGTAGATGGTGACGGATTTAATGACATTGTGCTTGGGCCGGCACAAAACCAGAATTTACCACGCTATCTTGTACTTAAAAATGACGGCAGAGGATATTTTAACTATTCCGATCAGCCACTGGCCATGCCGTTGCGTTATGGCTCTCAGGATTGGTACAACACAAGTATTACCCCCGTTGATATAAATGGGGATGGAAAGACCGATTTTATTTCAACCCTCAGTTCCGGCGATTTTACGCTGCCAGGTATTCAATTGGTGATAAACAATGGCGACGGAACTTTCAGGGATGCGACTTATCAGCTTCCCTCACAATCGTGGCCACCTGGTTCCGGAACAGATTTCGTAACTCCCTGTGATGTTAATGGCGACGGTTTGTTGGATTTAGTTGTTTCTACAAATTTGGTGTCGCCACAGATCTATTTAAACAGGGGAAATGCAGTATTCGTCAATGCAACTGAGTTTTTAACAAGAGTTATTTTAGCGCCGGGTTGTTTCATTCCCGGTGACATGAATAATGATGGACGCATCGATTTTGTGACAAGTCAGGGACAGATGGTCGTGTTGGAAAATATTAAAAATATTTCGATCAATGACCTTGTTATTCCTTCTATCAATAAGCTATCCTCCTTTTCGGGCAAAGACGGAGATACTATCAGAATCAGCGGTACGAATTTTACGGGGGCGACTGAGGTACATTTCGGCCAAAAATCTGCAGCATTTCAACTTGTTTCGGATTCGGTAATCGTGGCAGTAGCACCCCATTTTACGAGAAATGGGAAGGTCACCATTACGACCCCCAAAGGCGCGGTAGTCAGTGACAAGCCTTTTGCAGCGCCATTGGCAACGGTCAACATTTTGTTGTCCAACTCAAAAATATCAGATCTGGCGGGTTTAGGTTCTACCGTTGGACTTTTCTCTACAGAAGACCAGGGCGAGGTATATTCCCATACCTATGCATTTGCCACGGGAAACGGGTTGAATGATGCTGATAATGCCAAATTTACAATTTCCGGCGACATTTTGAAAATCAACACGATACTTTCTGCCAATTTACAAACTGAATACCATATTAATATCAAATATAGTGAATTGGGTGGGTTACAGGCAACAAAAGAATTTACAATTACAACCGAAGGAGAAGGTTTGGTCGCTTACTATCCGTTTAATGGAAATGCCAACGATGAGAGTGGAAATAACCATAACGGTTCCCCTTCCAACGTATCACTAACAACGGATCAATATGGGAAAGTAAACAGCGCCTATTCTTTCGATGGCTCAAACAGTAGAATACAGATTGGCAACCATTTGGGGCTGATACAGTCTTCACCCGGTTTTACAATTACTGCCTGGGTCTACCCTGAAGAATTGCAGGATGGCCTGCAATATACGGTCCTTGCAGAACGGGATGGTGCGCAGAATTATCAATTTTGCATGAATTTAGGCTGGATAAAATTCGCATACTGGTCGGGTGGACAGGAATGGGGTATTGATGGGTATGACCCACTTATTACTCCTAATAAATGGTATTTTATAGCAGTAACTTACGATGGGACAAACTTTACCATTTACAAGGATGGTCTCGATTTGCGTACTATGGTAAACACCAGTCCAATAGACAATAACCCTTCTAACCTGCTTATTGGGCAAATTTACGGGAATAGTGGTGTTTTTAAAGGAAAGATTGATGAATTATCTATATATGATAAGTACTTAAGCCCTGAAAGAATTAAAGAACTTTATTCCTGTTCTTCCTCCAGGGGTGGAAAAGTAACTGGGTCCGGCGCCATATGCCCAAAAACAACCACCGGAGTTTTAACCCTCAGCGAAAATGTCGGAAACGTAATGATGTGGCAAAAAAAATCGGGTAACGGACCATGGGTATCTATCCCATCAACGGGCCAGACTTACACCGAAATAGCAGGCCCTTCAGGAACCTACTACTATCGGACTGTTACCCAATATGGAACCTGTGATATTCAGTATTCAGAGCCGGATACCGTTATTGTTAGGGCTATAGATATGGGGATCAGTCAACAAAATAATGTGCTTACAGCCAATGCCACTCCTGCAACGTATCAATGGATCAACTGCAGCACCAATTCCCCAATTGCAGGGCAGATCAGCCAAAGTTATGCAGTACCTGCAAACGGAAGTTACACCGTAAAAATTACCCAAAACGGCTGCATCGATACCTCGGCATGTGTTTCACTGATCAACCCATTCCCCGACAGTGCCGGAACCATTTCAGGAACCAATACTGTTTGCCCTGGTCAAAATTCTGTCAACTACATCATTCCAATTATTGACAATGCAACCACCTATGTGTGGACTTTGCCTGCCGGTGCGACAGGAACAAGTACAACCAACAGTATCGCTGTAAGTTATGGGACTTCCGCAGTATCAGGCAACATCACGGTAAATGGGCATAATGCTACAGGTGACGGGGCTTCTTCCACTTTGCCAATTACAGTCAACCCGCTTCCAGCAGAGGCCGGAACAATTACCGGAGTTACTTCCGTTTGCCTTGGACAGAATTCGGTTACCTATACCATTCCGGAAATAGCAAATGCAACCACTTATATCTGGACTTTGCCAACGGGAGCAGGTGAAACCATAGGAACCAGCGCCACCAATAGTATTTCTGTAGATTACGGTATGTCGGCTGTTTCAGGCAATATTTCGGTAAAAGGGCACAACGATTGCGGCGACGGGGCTGCTTCCAACCTTGCAATTACGGTGAGGACCTTACCCGCCGGGGCCGGAACAATTTCGGGTTCAACAACAGTTTGCCAGGGTCATAATTCATTTACCTATACCGTTCCTGCGATGGTCAGTGCCACTTCCTATATCTGGACTTTGCCAACCGGAGCAACAGAAACCATAGGAACAAATGCCTCCAATACTATTTCTGTAGATTACAGTACGTCGGCATTCTCCGGCAATATTTCGGTAAAAGGGCACAACGATTGCGGTGATGGGGTTTCTTCCACGCTGGCAATTACGGTTAGCAACTTACCCGCCGGTGCTGGAACAATTTCGGGTTCAACTACAGTTTGCCAGGGTCAGATTTCCGTCACCTACTCCGTTCCCGTGATCGCCAGTGCCACTTCCTATATCTGGACTTTGCCAACAGGAACGACAGAAACCATAGGAACAAGTGCAACCAATAGTATTTCTGTAAATTACGGGACGGCCGCAATCTCAGGCAATATTTCGGTAAGAGGACATAACGATTGCGGGGATGGGGCTGCTTCCAATCTGGCGATTACAGTAAATCCATTACCGGATGGTGCCGGGACAATCATCGGATCAGCCACCGTTTACCAAGGTCAGAATTCGGTAACCTATACTGTGCCTGCCATCCCTAATGCAACATCTTATATTTGGTCGTTACCCCCCGGGGCAACCGGAACAAGCACCAATAATAGCATCTTAGTAAATTACGGCGCTTCTGCTATTTCAGGCAATATTGCAGTAAGAGGTCATAACGATTGCGGTGACGGGGGTTCTGCCATATTAGCGATTACAGTAAAATTTGCTGGTACTGCTCCGCAACTTTCTTACAGGCTTGCCAATCCCAGGATAGTTGGAACCTCATTAACAGTGAACAATTTTCAATTTGATATTCAGGTGCAGTGTGACCAGGCTGGGTTCTATTTATGGGCAGCGCAAATTTGCCTAAGTTTTAATAATAGTACTTTCAACAATAATTATACAACCTGGAATGTCACTACTCAAGGTACATTTAGTGGTTCAAATACCAGCTCACCAGATTTGAAATATACCACAACATGCAATATTACCGGATCAGCGCCAAATTTAAGCTATAATATTGCGTTAATAGGGGACAATAAAGTTGCTACAAATGGTCCGAACCCTAATGACTTTGCCGAGATTCCAACGAGATGGACTACATTGGTTACAGTAAAAGCCAGAATGTCAGATTTGACAGGAGACGGATTGGCAGGAATTAGCTTTGTGCCAGCGGAAATGGATGGATTTCAGCAGTTCATCGCTGATGCTTACCTTACTTATGCCAATTTTAGGCCAACTAATCATTATGATTCCCGTGACTTTCTTACTGCTTTTACCGGCCGTATTTATTCAACAAATTATGGATGGAGTCAGTTGTGGGCCTCGGGAACAGGTAATGCTGCAGTCTGGTCAACAGCTCTCGGTACCACAGTTTGGGATGGCTCCCCGACGATGCCCTCAGGCGCTGCAAATGCCAAAGCATTGCAAATTCAGAATCCCGCTACTCTGACAATACCAGTAACCGGTCAGATTACGGTAACGGGAACTCCAGGGAATACAGAAATTGACACCCCTGCAGGATTAATAATACAGTCTGATCGTACCGGAACCGGATCGTTAATTACAAATTCAGTTTCGGGTTCAGGCACTGCTGTTGGCCAGTGCTGGTTGACTACGGGCAGATGGCATATCGTATCCTCGCCTGTGATACAAAAAGTTACAGAATTTTTGACGGCAAACGGCAATATAGCTACCAATGGAGCCAACAGGGGCATGATGGATTATAACCCGGTATCAAATGCCTGGAACAGCTTTTTTACCAATTCCACCACTGGAAGTATAGGAGCAGGGAAAGGTTTTTGTATGCGCTCGGCCGGTGATGGGATCATTAGTTCAACAGGCGCCCTGCAAGCAGGTACAGTGGCGTTAGTGGATTTGTCATCAGACAATTGGAATTGTGTTGGCAACCCTTATTGCTCAGCTGTTGGGATGAATCAATCTTCCACCAGTCTCAATAATTTCCTAAATGTAAATGGTGCAAATCTCGATCCTTCATATGGGGCTGCCTATTTTTGGGATAACGACGATACTCAAAATGGAACTGGCTCATACATTGCTGTTTCCAACGTCCCTTCATCACCGATTCCTAATGTTCAGCAAGGACAGGCATTTATGGTGAAAATGGGCTCTTCGGCAAGTACGCTTAGTTTTACAGAAGCAATGCAGCTTCATGCACCATCATTGCTCTTAAAATCAACGACAAAAATCTGGCCAACAATCAAATTAAAAGCTATTGTCAATTTACTTCAAAGCACTACGATTATCGCATTTAATAGCGGGATGACCAGGGGACTTGATCCCACTTTTGATGCAGGTCTGTTTAAAGGGGGAGCCGATCTGCTGATTTATACCAAACTGGTCGAAGATACAGGGACACCGTTCGCAATTCAGGCCTTACCAGATAACATTTATGATGGGATGATCATTCCGGTCGGAATTGATTACAAAACAGGTGGGGAAGTGATTTTCTCGGCCGAAACATTTAATCTGCCCTCCAATTGCAAGGTAATCCTTGAAGATAAGCTCACTGCAACCTTCACTGATTTGTCGGTAAATATTTATAAAGCAGTGATTGCTCCTAATTCGGTCATTACCGACCGTTTCAGACTTCATAACTCAACACGGACAAGCGCTCTGAGGAATCAGGGTTTATCGGGCAAATTAATTGCCTATCCTTACCTGAATTCGGAAATCCGCATTATCGGTGATGTCAGCAGTAATGCCGTTGCAACTTTTTACGATATGCAGGGGAAACCAGTGATTATCCAAAGACTGGCAGGGGGTTCATTAAATGTGGTTCCGATATCCAGTTTCAATACCGGATTATACCTTTTAACAGTGAGGGATGGGGTGTATATGCAGACATTTAAAATTTTATTAAAACAATAGGTTTGCAAAGACACAAATATTAACCTCTTTACAAATTTTATTTATGAAAACTACCTCAGCTTTTTACTCAGTACTTCTTGTTGGATTACTCTGTATTTTAATTTTTAGTTGTTCAAAACAGGGAACTATTAAGACAATCCCAATAGTGTCCGTTTCTGTTGTTACGAATATTACAGCCTCATCGGCATCTGCCGGTGGAATGGTATCTGCCGATGGCGGCTCTACAGTAACATCCCGCGGCGTTTGCTGGAGTACCAGCCAACCCCCTTCAACATCAAACAGTAAAACAAGTGATGGAACAGGTACAGGAAGTTTTACTAGTTCCATAGCCGGATTATCTCCAGGTACAACCTACTATTTAATGGCTTATGCTATAAATTCATTAGGAACCGGATACAGCAGCCAGTCAACATTCACAACTTCAGCTTTGCCGCCTGTTATAACTACGGCTGCAATAACGACAATCACCTCAACTTCTGCATCAAGTGGTGGAACAATAACCTCCAATGGCGGATCGACTATAACGGCAAGTGGCGTATGCTGGAGCACTAATCAAAACCCAGGGATTACCGATAATAAGACAACAGATGGATCAGCTACAGGAAGTTATACAAGCTCAATTACAGGCCTAACTGGTGGAACAAACTATTATGTAAGAGCTTATGCAACCAATAAAGCAGGTACAGCTTATGGAAATCAGTTAACCTTTACTACAGCGCAGGATTTACCTCCTGCTCCGCCTGTATGGTAGTAAGTTAAATTAAAAAGGACGATAATATCTAAATGTTAAAAACGGATTAACCTTGAGTAAACTGGAGAAGCCAAAACCATTTTCAATCTGATTTGTTCCTTGGGTATGAACAGACAAAACAGGTTATCCCGGGCAAGCAGCCCCTATCTCCGGCAACATGCAGAAAATCCGGTCGACTGGTACGAATGGGGTGAAGAGGCATTGACAAAAGCCAAAACCGAAAATAAACCGCTGATCATCAGTATCGGATATGCGGCATGTCACTGGTGTCATGTGATGGCTCATGAATCGTTTTCGGATGAGGGAATTGCCGGAATCATGAACACCCACTTCGTCTGCATTAAGATTGACCGCGAAGAGCGGCCCGATATCGACCGGATTTACATGGAGGCAGCACAGCTTATTTCCGGCAGAGGTGGTTGGCCGCTCAATGCCTTTGCCCTGCCCGACGGGAGACCCTTTCATGCCGCTACCTACTTTCCGCCTGATCAATGGGTGGACGCTCTAAATCAACTGAATCATCTCTTTCAAACAAGTTATCCGCGTATCCTGCAGGCAGCTGAGGCGCTTACGCAGGGGATTCAGGCAGATTCATTGCCTGAATTGGTTAATACCCAGCCATTCTCCAGGGGTGAATTAGAAGAGACATTTACAAACCAGATTCTGAATATCGATTTTGAGCATGGAGGATACAACGGTGCTCCCAAGTTTATGCTGCCGGTTGGTCAGGAATTTTTGCTTCAGTATCATTACCTGACCGGAGACCTGCAGGCCTTGAATGCAGTAACCCTTACCCTTGATTCAATGGCCGGAGGCGGTATTTATGATCAGATTGGAGGAGGATTTGCCCGCTATTCGACCGACGAGTACTGGAAGGTTCCCCATTTTGAGAAAATGCTTTACGACAATGGACAGTTGATATCGCTTTATGCTCATGCCTTTCAGCTTACCAAAAGGCCATTGTATGCCGAAATTGTGGACCAGACTATTGCTTTCGCAGAGCGGGAATTATGTCATCCCGAAGGTGGTTTTTATGCTTCAATTGATGCAGACAGCGAACATGAGGAGGGCAAATTTTACGTCTGGACAAAACCCGAGATGTTCTCTGTTTTGGAGCCGAAGATAGCTGAGCTAATCAACAGTTTTTACCAGATCTCAGACCTGGGGAATTGGGAAGATGGGAAAAATATTCTGCATTATAAATCTGATAAAGCGGTTTTTGCAAGCGAAAATGGGTTGTCTGTCCATGAATTTAATCAGATTTTAAACGAAGCCAACCAAACTTTGCTGGGCCAGCGAAACCTGCGTATTCGCCCTGCTACTGACGACAAGGTTCTGACCTCATGGAATGCCTTGATGTTAACCGGTTATGTGGATGCTTTTAAAGCGTTTGGAAAGGAAGCATATCTGGAAGGTGCAATGAAAACCGCCCGGTTTCTTGAAAAATTTATGGTTACGGAGGAAGGGATGACTTACCGCGTTTTCAGGGATGGGAAAGTGAGTATCGGGGGTTTCCTCGATGATTATGCTATGCTTGCCGAAGCCCTGATCAACCTTTATGAAGTGACTTTTGATATCCATTGGTTGTCTCAGAGCCAGCGAATCACTTCCTATGTCTGGAACCATTTCAGGGATGATGAGCACAACCTGTTTTTCTATACTTCTGACCAGTCTGAGCCGCTCATTGCCCGAAAACATGAAACCTCCGACAATGTCATTTCATCTTCAAACTCCGTGATGGCCCATGTTTTATATAAATTGGGTCAGCTGACTTCCAACCCGGAATATGCTCAGATGGCCGCTAAGATGACGCAGAACTTCAGAAGTGAGATCATCCGTCATGGTGTTTATTATGCCAACTGGGGAAGGCTTGTCGGTAAATTAGCCTATCCGGCTTACGAAGTGGCCATTTTGGGGGACGAATCTGTAGAGTTGGGACTTCAAATGCAAAAGTCCTATCTGCCCACCTCAGTCTTTGCAGGTGGAATTTCAGAGAATCTGCCTGTTTTGGAAAACCGGTTTGTCAGCGATCAGACGGTGGTCTATGTTTGTCAGGACAAGGTGTGTAATCTTCCGGTCACAACGGCAAGTGGAGCGATGGAATTAATCGACCAGGACCTGTTCCTGGGTAGAGACAATCATTCTCCGGCAATATGAAAAGGCTGTTAGTCATCCAAAACTGATTCTGTGAATCTCTATGAAATTGCTTTCATTACAGAAATTCACAGAATCAGTTCAGTTTTTCAATGGAACAGATCTCCTGATCTTTTAAACTCAGTTTGGACTTGGCTGAAACTGTCCGCGCAGCACAAGCCCTTTTACCAGGCTGGTCGTATTTTCCAGTTCGCTTCTGAGTCTTTCATTGATAATCCCCTTTGAATCATCGAAATTTTCATAAAAGCCCGGCAGGGAGAATGTGGCCACAACGTTTCCACCGGAATATGGTAAATTGTTTTTGGCCATTTCCAAAACGGTGGCTCCGCCTCTGCCGCCCGGTGAAGTTGCCATGAGCAATACCGGTTTTTCACCAAATGCTTTCCGGTTTGGAAGGCGGGAAATATAATCGAAAATATTCTTGAAAGCAACCGAATAGGAACCATTGTGTTCGGCTAACGATATAATCAACAGATCGCTTTCATCAATTTTCCGGGCAAAATCTGTGGCTAACCGGGGAATACCGTTTTTCGCGATCCGATCTGAACTGAACAGCGGCATTTCGTAGTCATTCAAATCGAGGATCTCTATCGTTTCTCCCTGAAAAAACGTGGTGGCGTTGATAGCCAATTTTTTATTGATTGAGATGGAGCTGTTACTCGCTGCAAATGCTAATATTTTCATTTTCGAATATTTTATAATAATTATGTGTCAAAAGTAATTATCTTTGCTATCTAAAGTATACTAGTTACCTAATGGTTATTAGTTACCTTCGGGTAACCTTAAATAAAAAGATTATGGAGAAGTCAAATCGGAAGGAAGCTTGTCTGGTCAAATTAAGAGCTTCGCGGGATGCGCTGGAAGTTATACAGGGAAAGTGGAGGATTCCGATTATTGTTTCCCTGACCTATGGAAACAAGCGGTTTGGAGAGATCCGGAAGGATATTGAGGATATCTCACCCAAAATGTTATCGCAGGAGTTGAAAGAGCTGGAAATGAATAAATTGATTTCCAGGACGCTCTACGACTCTATGCCGGTTACCGTGGAATACGCATTAACCCCGCTTGGGCAATCGATGAACAGATTGCTGGAAGAGCTGCTTGCATGGGGAATTCATTTTCGCGGTGAGATGACCCGGAAAGAGGTGAAGCTTTCTGAGGTGTCCGCATAAGATCTACTGATTTATCACCGGCCGAATAGTTCTTTTGCCTTGGCCATATCGATCTCCTTTTCCGATTTGGCGATCACCAGGGTGGCAATTGCATTCCCAATAAGATTTGTTATAGCTCTTGCCTCACTCATAAAGCGGTCGATACCAAGGATCAGGGCAATCGCAGCAACTGGTATATTCCCCACGATCGGGAGTACCGCAGCCAGTGTGATGAATCCGCTCCCTGTTACTCCGGCAGCCCCTTTTGAAGCAAGCATCAGGACAAGCAGGAGTGACAACTGATGATATAAATCGAGCGGTACGTTTGTCGCCTGAGCCAGGAAGACGGCCGCCATGGTCAGGTATATGGAAGTGCCGTCAAGATTGAATGAATAACCCGTGGGGACCACCAATCCTACCACCGGCTCCGAACACCCTGCCTTACGGAGTTTATCCATCAGACTTGGTAATGCTGCTTCTGAGGAGGAAGTTCCCAGAACGATCAGAATCTCCTCCTTGATGTATATCAATAATTGCCACAGGCTAAAACCGGTATATCGGAGTATTCCACCTAAAATAAAGAAGATAAACAAGAGGCAGGTCAAATAAAACGATCCCATCAGCTGTCCGAGTGATACCAGAGATCCTAACCCATATTTCCCAATCGTAAAACTCATCGCACCCAGCGCACCCAGAGGGGCAACTCTCATGATGATCCGGATAATGGCAAAGAGGGCCTCTTCAATTGATTTTATGGCTCCTAACAGCGGTTTGGCTTTTGCTCCGATCTTGGACATCGCAAAACCCAGCAGTATCGAAAAGAACAAAACCTGCAAAATATTTCCGTTTGACAAGGCATTGATGATATTGTCAGGGATGATATTGAGAATAAAATCTTCCACTCCGACGCTTTTGCTTTGACTCATATAACCTTGAACCGCTTTCATATCCAGTGTTGCCGGGTCGATGTTCATCCCGGAGCCGGGTCTGAGGATATTGATGACCACCAACCCAATGAGCAAGGCAAAGGTGGAAACGATTTCAAAATAGATAATTGTCTTTATTCCAACCCGTCCAACTTTCTTAGTGTTTTCCATTCCGGCAATACCATTCACTATAGTGCAGAAAATAACCGGTCCGATCATCATCTTGATCAACCTGATAAATCCGTCGCCTAATGGTTTTAGCTGAATTGCAAACGAAGGGAAGAAGGTGCCGATCAGGATTCCTGTGAGGATGGCAATTATAACCTGCAGGTAAAGACTCTTTAAATACTTCATTATAGACTTTTCGTTAGCTGGAAATCCTGCCGAAATTAGTGATTTTATTGCGATTTTGGAGGTATCAATTTTGTACTCCTTAATTGGGGATTTTTTTAGCTTTGTATAAATTTTCACGTCGTCCCTTACCAGGAACTCCGGCATAAAACTTCGATTGAAGGAACTAAGCTCTAATACAAAATGACAATCATAAAACGCCTGCAGAATATTGGGAAAGTGGTATTATTCGTGTTTTTGCTTTGCCCCACGAATGTTTTGGCCGAAAATAAGCCGACAACAATTATTTGCCTCGATCGTCCGGTGACTGACCAGACCAATGTTAATTATTTGAGTAACCGAAAACCGCTTCAGCCACTCCGTTTCATCAAACTTCCGGTTACGGCAATAAAACCTGCCGGATGGCTCAGGAAATACCTGGAGTTGCAGCGTGACGGCCTTACCGGACATTTGGGAGAGATCAGTGCCTGGCTCGACAAGAAAGACAATGCGTGGCTTAAAACCGGCGGACAAAACGGATGGGAAGAGGTTCCTTACTGGCTGAAGGGATATGGGAATCTTGCATATATACTGAATGATCCCCAAATGATAACCGAAACGAAGGTGTGGCTCGAGGGAGTTTTTAAAAGTCAGCAGCCTGATGGTTACTTTGGACCTATAACCATCCGGAACGGGAAAAGGGATTTGTGGGCCAATATGATCATGCTTTGGGCGCTGCAATCGTTTTATGAGTATTCCGGAGATATGCGGGTGATTTCACTGATGACCAATTATTTTAAGTGGCAGTCGACGGTGGCAGATGCCGATTTTTTAAAGGATTACTGGGAGAACAGCCGCGGCGGGGATAACCTGTTCAGCGTATACTGGCTTTACAACATTACTGGTGATCCTTTTCTACTTGAACTTGGGAATAAGATTCACCGAAATACTGCGAACTGGATGGATGAATCGACGCTTCCAAACTGGCATAATGTGAATGTTGCCCAGTGCTTCCGGGAGCCCGCCACCTATTTTATGCAGACAGGTGATCTGGCAATGATTCAAGCCTCTTATAATGCGTTCAACCTGGTTCGCCGTGCTTTTGGACAGGTTCCGGGCGGGATGTTTGGAGCCGATGAGAATGCACGGTTAGGTTATATCGATCCACGTCAGGGGACCGAGACCTGCGGGTTTGTCGAGCAAATGTCTTCCGATGAAATAATGCTCCGCATCACCGGGGACCCCTTTTGGGCGGAACATGCTGAGGAGGTTGCCTTTAATTCTTATCCTGCAGCGGTGATGCCCGATTTCAGAGCGCTGCGGTATATTACCTGCCCGAATGAGGTGGTGAGCGATTCAAAGGATCATAGTCCGGGTATTCAGAATTCAGGTCCTTTTCTGGCGATGAACCCGTTCAGTAGTCGTTGCTGTCAGCACAACCATTCCCAGGGGTGGCCTTATTATGTGGAGCATTTGGTTTTGGCAACTCCCGATAACGGCGTTGCATTCGCGCTGTACGGAGCTTGTACGGCAACTCTGAAAGTTGCCGGCAACATCCCGATAGCAATCAAAGAAGAGACCAATTACCCGTTTGAAGAGCAGGTTCGCTTTTCGGTAAATACGACAGGCAAAGTAGATTTCCCGCTCTATCTGCGGATTCCTGCCTGGTGTAAAAAGGCGAAAATTAAAATCAACGGGGTTGTTCAGGCTGAAAAACCCTCAACAGGAAAATATGCTCAAATTAAACGAGAATGGAGTGATGGCGATAAGATTGTGCTCGAACTGCCGATGGAGCTTTCAATGAAAAAGTGGGAGGTGAATAAAAACAATGTTTCGGTGAATTACGGTCCGCTGACCATGTCACTAAAAATAAAGGAACGTTACGAAAAAATCGATAGTAAGGCAACAGCGATAGGTGATTCGAAATGGCAGGAAGGTGTTGACGCCACCAAATGGCCGACCTATGAGATTTTTCCCGAAACACCCTGGAATTATGCCCTTCAAATAAACAAGCAAAGCCTTCAGCAAAGTTTTAAAGTTGTTAGGAAGCCATGGAGCAGTGACGATTTCCCTTTTACCACAGGATCTGTTCCGATTGAAATTCACGTCAAAGGAGAGCGGATTCCGTCCTGGAAAATCGACAAGTATGGTTTATGCGGAGTTTTGCCTGATGAAAAGGCCGCAAAAGCGGATAAAGTTGAGGATATCATTTTGATTCCGATGGGAGCGGCACGCCTCAGGATCTCTGCCTTCCCGGTAGCGGGGGAATGACTGAGAGACGGAATGAGGGAGAGAAGGGGCGAATGAAGGAATGAAATAATTAAAATAATGATATTCAAGAATTTAATGATTGTAGCGTTGTTAATCGGTGTCTTGCCTGCCAGAACACAGACTTTACATTTGGCATCGGCGCCTTTGTTTCGCTGCCCGGTTTTTGATGGTGCTGCCGATCCCACAGTGATCTATAACCAGAATGAAAAATCGTGGTGGATGCTTTATACGCAACGGCGTGCCAATCAGGATGGCGCCGATGTGGCCTATTGTTACGGCTCAAAAATCGGGGTTGCCTCATCGTCCGATCACGGGGTGACGTGGATCTATCGTGGGGCGCTTGACCTGGCCATCGAACCTGGTCAGAATACCTTCTGGGCACCAGAAGTTGTTTTTGATAATGGGGTTTATCATATGTATGTGGCCTATATTCAGGGTGTTCGAAATCACTGGGGTGGGGATAAACACATCCTCCATTTCTCCAGTAAGGATCTCTGGAATTGGAAGTTTGAGAGTCAGTTGCCATTGTCAACAAACTCAGTAATTGACCCTTGTGTTTTCCATCTCCCTGACGGAACATGGCGGATGTGGTACAAGGACGAAATGCAGGGAAGTGTCAGTATGGTGGCAGATAGTCCTGATCTTTACACGTGGACAGTTCAAAAGAAGGCAGCTGTTGCCGACCGTCCGCATGAAGGACCCAATGTCTTTCGTCTCAAGGATAAATATTGGATGGTTGTCGACCAATGGGCCGGGTTGGCGGTTTATTCCTCTGACGACTGCGATGCCTGGACTTTTAATAATGTCATTTTGGATAAAGCCAGCCGGAGAAATGAAGACACTCCGTCTGGCGCGCATGCCGATGTGATAGTCGTGAATGATAAGGCTTATATCTTCTATTTCACCCACCCGGGGCGCAAAACTCATATGGATTGTCCCATGGATTCCAATGGGGTGGTTCCATACAATCTGCGCCGGTCATCAATCCAGGTGGCTGAAATGAAGGTTATTGAAAATAAAATGGTTTGTAACAGAGACGAACCGTTTGATTTCTACCTACCATGAATGAAGTGAATCAAAATAATCATTTAATTACTAATAATCAGTGCTTTAAGAATGACATTGCACCTTCAAAACTGTTCTTTCTTCTTTCTTCATTCGCTCATAATTTTACTGCAATAGAAGTTGTGGAAATCAAACTTTTAAATTTAAAAGTGTATTTTCACTGAAAAATTAGAATAATTTAAATTTAAACGATGAGAAAATTAAAACTGACACTTGCAATTATTTTATTATCAGTACTTACGGCGCAATTTTCCTTTGCGCAGGATTGGCCAAATTTACAGCGTTTCAGAGCTGAAAATGCAAACCAGGTATTGCCTACACCAAATGAAAAGCGTGTTGTTTTTATGGGTAACTCAATTACGGAAGGGTGGGTTAATATTCATCCTCAGTTTTTCACGGGAAAATTTTACCTGAATCGTGGGATTAGCGGACAAACAACCCCTCAGATGCTTCTTCGGTTCAGAGCAGATGTGATTAAACTCAAGCCGAGAGTAGTTGTTATTTTGGCCGGCACGAATGACATTGCCGGCAACACGGGTCCCTCAACCCTCGAAATGATCGAGGATAATATCATTTCGATGGCTCAATTGGCAAAAGCCAATGATATTAAGGTTATTTTGTGTTCCGTTCTGCCGGTTTATGATTATCCATGGAAACCAGGACTTGAACCTGCGGGAAAAATTATTGCACTGAATAAACTGATAAAAACCTACGCGGAAAAAAGCGGAAGTACTTACCTCGATTTTTTTTCAGCCATGGTCGATGAACGGAATGGTTTAAAGGCGGAATATTCTAAAGATGGTGTTCATCCCAATGAAACCGGATATAATGTAATGGAACCACTCACAGAGGTGGCAATCGAAAAGGCTTTCGGCAACATTACTCTGGTCCACCATCCAAAGTCAAAGAAACCAGTCAGTCATAAAAAGCATAAATAACCAGCATATATTCACTGCTTAAGATAAATAGTAAAAGTCTTCCGTGGAAAGAATTTTGGGATTAGAGATCGTTTCACATGGATTGAAACGATCTCTAATCCCATTTTTTTTAAATTAGAAACCAAACCAATGGCATTAAATGGTAGCGATTTGAATAAATAGATTCTTCAAGTGATTTTAGGAATTATGGTTGTCCAGATCTAACTTTTTAATTTTTTTTTCGTAAATTTAAAGAAAGATTCTTTTTGTCTCCTAGCCAATAAGATAAACACTTATTTCTAAATCACCTTAGGATGGCACAGCGAAAGAAAAAACCAAGCGGGCATCAACTTGAGGCGATCGCCAAGGCGCATCAGAAAAATGAGTTCCTCCGGAAGTTGAAACATTTCATTAACAATTGCTGTGGCAAGGATATCTTCTCCCTTATCCCCCCTATTCATCAGAACGCAATCTATCTAATGCGCTGCCATTCGTTAGCCCTTGTTCCCGCGGCCGGAGATAAAGTGCCAATTCAACTTTTGACCTTTCAAAAACGTGTATTATCTGATTTTTTGAAGAAAGAGCGTCTTGAGATTAAACAATATCGGGATACCTTAAGCTTTGATGACTTTCTTACCGTTGGGCTGACTGCATTTTACTTGCCGGAAAGAATCAAAGAGGGTAATTTTCCGAACGCATCCGAAGTAAGGTCAGCACTTTTGGAACATTGTCATGGGGAAGATTATATCCGGGAATTTTTGCAGCGTTTGCAGGTATTTTTCGAAACGCTGATATGGGTTGCCAGCGATCTTAGAGACTTTCTGATTTGGTTAAACTATGAAATAAAACCCACACAGAATGGGAAATTGGGACTGAACAATATTGCTGAGATCCATATCGTCATTCCTGAAACCATCCGGATCAAAACGGATGGCAAAATACGTCCGGCACTTCGGTTATGCTGGGCCAATTCATTCACAGGTGTAACTTTGACAACTTTAAAACCATCATTGCTGGGTATTGAAAATGGTTTATCTGATGATCCTATGCCTGTCTATTTTCAATCTCACGTCCTCCGACGGCTCCTTGAGCGGATTGATTCGATTAGACCAGGTATTGCCCAGTTCAATATGTATGCCTCTTTCAATGAGCCTAAAGTTTATTTCGATAGTTATCATAATCTGATGATCGAGTACCGGATTTTTGAAACCAAAGCGGGATATTTCAGAATCGATGTGATCGATGGTAAAGTTTTAGTGAGGACTTTTCTGTTTATTACCCAAAGTGGCACTCCTGAGGGGCAATTATTGGCTAAAAACACAGGTCTTCAAAAGTTGGATACTTCTTACCTGGCAATCGATAAACTGAGCAGTTTTATGTCATCGGATATAGGAAGTAATATCCAGCTACGAAAAATATTTCAGGAGGCCGGTTGTCAATGTTTATTTGAATTGTATGAAAAAATTGATGTATTAACCACTAAACATCCAAGTCAATCAACATGCCGTCTTATGCTTGATTATTTGGGATATAATAATGTCCCAGTCTCTGAGGAGGAATTTGTTTAGTGATATTTTCAATTTTATGTGAAACGATCTCAAAAATGAAAATACCCGCTGATTATCAGCGGGTATTGCATTTTTGTAGTGCCCAGAACAAGACTCGAACTTGCACAACCTTGCGGTCACTAGTCCCTGAAACTAGCGTGTCTACCAATTTCACCATCTGGGCGTAAATTGAGGTGCAAATATAGACCGAATTTAAGAA
>Ga0118677_10002900_pt1 | contig 33563 bp, 36 predicted proteins | sample AliMusrvi5mmetaG_FD_86154 | JGI IMG/M metagenome (GOLD analysis project Ga0118677, IMG submission 86154) | reverse complement strand
ATCAATATGGAGCAGGGTGAAGAAGTTCAGTGGGAACTTGATTCACGCAAACAGCTCCACCTGCTCCGCCCAAATCTTAAAGACAAAAATCAAAAGTAAGCAGGGGTTTTTCAGCGGAATCCATAGCCCAGCTATGCCGCGCTCTTTGTTCCTTGTTTCGCTCCAAAATCTCCCGGCCAGCATTTCTATTACTTATGCGTAGGTCAATAAACACGAAGCGCACAAAGTTGTTAAACGGAAAGTTCACAAAGTTACTGCGGAAAACTTCGTGTTCTTTCTGTTCGGAACTTTGTGTCCTTTGTGGTTATTTCGGGAAATAAAAATCCGGAATCCCGCCAATCCTGCACATCCATGTTAAATTCTTGATTTTTTGATTTACTAACCTGAATGCCGCAGTTCAACCTGGTTTTCATAGGTAAAATCAGGGAACAGAATTATCCTGCGGAATTCCCTCCCCCAAGCTTGGGGGAGAGGGCCAAGCGCAATGCGCGCCAGGCTCGACGAGGTGTATGCCTCCCGCAAGGGCGCCCGCTATGCGAGCGCAAACCTTCAACTGAAGTTTTCAGGCTAAAATAGGCACAAAAGGCACATATAACAAAAAGGAAGTAAATTCCGAACTTTTGTGATTTTGTATCTTATTGTGGCTAAATTTATTTATTTTCTGTTTTGGGCGGGTGAATTTCTTTGTAGGGGTGAAGGGCGGAGATGAGAAAGCGGCTGACGCTTTCGCTGGCCCCGTAAACGTGCAGGGCCACCTTCGCCAGCAGGAAAAGGGTAACCGCGAGAAAGAGCGACTGGTAGACCCATTCGAAGTCCTCGATGAACGGGAACACCACAGCCTGAAAGGCGGAATACGCGAACAGCAGAGCGATGATCCCGGTGAGATAGTTCAGCAGCGTGCCCGCGCCCGGCAGCCAGTGCAGCAATTCGTCCGCCGGGGCTTTGGCGTTCAGCCCGGCTTTAATAAAGACCGCTATCGCGGCCGCGGAAACAAAAGCCGCGAGCAGTTCGGCGGCCGTTATAACCTTATTAAAAACGGGCAGGCCGGCGAAAGGCAGGATATCGATAAATTTGCTTATAAGCAGCAGCGTGAAAAGCACTATCGCAGTCTTAAGCGCTTCCACCGACAGACCGATCACGAGTTCCTTTCTTACCATGCTTCCCCCGTTCATCTCCGCATCCTTATTCTACCATAGGAAAAAGCGAAGTTCAAAGACAATACATTCCCAAAAATCATAAAACTGATTTTTGGGACCTTGGGAATGAATTTGCCGACGAAAGCTTCGGCATTCGGCGGGAAATGGAGTTTCACCAAACGGGTGAAAAATTTCAGCATTAATCCCAGAAGTCCCAGATCCTCCTTTATTCCGGAGGATCTGGGATATTTAATACAGTTGAATTAAATTAAATTTTATGTTACGATAATTATATTAATCGCGTCGCCCCGGGCGGCGGCGCCGGGAGGAAGTATCATGCCAGTGGAAAGAACAGAATATAAAGGCCAGCCGGTCATCATCCTTAAGCGGAACGACAACGACAAATATCCGTTCTCTTTCGGACTCTCAAAGGCCAGACTTATCATAGAGTACTTTGAAGAGATCAAAAAATTCGTCGGCGAAAACGACGTCAAGACCGAAGAAAAAAAGTAATTTTGTTCCTCGGAACCGCCTGATAAATGCCGGACAAGACCCCCAGCTCCGTCTCAGGGTTCTATGACGGCATTTTTCATTATTACGAAATCGTAAACGCCTTTCTCACCCTCGGGCTCGACGTCCGCTGGCGGGCTAAAGCCGCCGGATTCGCGGCCGCGTCCGGGCCCGCCGCCGTCCTCGACGTCTGCTGCGGCACCGGCGACCTTACGCTGGAGCTTTTCCGGCTCTTAAAGGGCCGGGGCCGCGTTACCGGCGCGGACTTCAACGACTCCATGCTCCACAAGGCCCGGGCCAGGAACAGCGGGATACGGTTCCTGCGGGCCGAAGCCTCGAACCTGCCCTTTCCGGACGGCGCTTTTAACGCGCTGACCATCTCTTTCGCCAGCCGAAACCTCAGCCCGGACGGAACGAGCCTTATAAACTATTTCAGGGAATTCTGCCGCGTCCTCGCACCGGGAGGAGCGTTCGTGCATTTGGAAACGAGCCGGCCGCAAAACCGCCTCATCCGTTACCTGTTCCATGCGTACGTTAATTTCATGACCGGCCTGATCAACCTCCTCCTCCCTGAGACCAAAACGGCTTACTCTTTTCTCGCAGGCACCATCGCGTCCTTTCCCCCGTCGGACGAGATATCAAAATGCATGCTGGAGGCCGGTTTCCGCAAAACGGACGTCCGCCAGTTCCTCTTCGGCGCCATCGCCATCCACATAGCGGAAAAATGACCCGGAACTATAGTTCGGGGCTGCCGGCCGCGCGGCGGTCGCGCAGCAGTTTCAGGATCACGAAAGATTCGCGCTCTCGCTCTTCAAGCGCGGCCGTGATAAAGGCGATGGTCTGCCTGTAATTGGGGATCAGTATCTTGGAAAGCGCGTTGCACCGCCGCTGCGTCTTGCGCAGCTCTCGCGACAACCGCGCCTCGGCGGTCTTCAAAGCGGCCGCTTCAGTCAGGAGCGGCAGGACTTCCACGAACCTTCGCATGGCGGCGTCGACATTAGCCGTGGTGCCCGTCAGCCCGAACTGCGCTCCCGGCGTTTCTATCCTCGCCTGGGCGTGCGGCAGCCGGAGTCCCATCAAATGCCTCTCGGTCAGCGTAACATGATGATCCATGCCGACCCCGAGCGCCGCCAGGTCCAGAGCAGCGCCGCCAATATCCAGCGCGGCGGCCCTGAGCGCGGCGTACGCCAGTCCCATGGCTTCTGAAGCGCGGATTTCGGCGGCGCGAACGCGCGCGCGGCTTCCCGCCAGTTCAAAGACAAGTATCTGGCGCTTCTGCTCCAGCAGCTCATAGCCCTCTACGGCGAAGACCAATTGCCGGCGCAGGATAAGCAGGCTGGATTTTGTCGGCGCGATATTCAGCAGTGCCATAGATTTTCAGGCAACAACCAGCAATAAGGATTAAGTTTTAAAACACTTACAACTTACTACTTAATCCTTAATCCTCACCCTTCGGCTTTCTTCGCGCCATACCGGGCGTCGAGCATCTCGTCCTTGACCCGGCGCAGTTCAGAGCGCGGCAGCACGGAAAGAACGTCCCAGCCGATATCCAGCGTCGTCTCAAGCGAGCGGTTCTCGTATTCTCCCTGGTTCAGGAACCGGCGCTCGAACTCGGAGCCGAACTTCAGGTACATCTTATCGGCGGCGCTTAATTCGTCCTCGCCGATAACGTCGGCCAGCCCGCGCACGCGCTTCACGGTCGCGTAGCAGGCGAACAGCTGGCTCGCGAGGGCGGGATGGTCGTCGCGCGTATAGCCTTTGCCGACGCCGTCCTTCATCAGGCGCGAGAGGCTCGGCAGACCGGCTATCGGCGGATAGACCCCGCGCTGGAAGAGGTCCCGGTCCAATACTATCTGCCCCTCGGTGATATACCCAGTGAGGTCCGGGATCGGATGGCTGATGTCGTCGGACGGCATGGTCAAGATAGCCGTCTGAGTGATGGACCCAGGCGAGCCTTCGATCCGGCCGGCTCGCTCGTAGATGCTCGCGAGGTCCGAGTAAAGATAACCGGGATAGCCCTTGCGGCCGGGTATCTCGCCGCGGGCGGTGCCCACCTCCCTCAGGCTTTCGCAATAATTGGTCATATCGGTGAGCACCACCAGGACATGCCGGCCGCAGTCGAAGGCCAGGTGCTCTGCCAGGGTCAGGGCGACGCGCGGGGTAAGCAGGCGTTCCACGCTCGGCGCGTCGGCCAGCGACAGGAACATCGCCACGCGAGAGAGCGCCCCGGATTCCGTAAAGCTGCGGATAAAAAAATCCGCGATATCGTGCTTCACACCCATGGCGGCGAAGACGATGGAGAACTCCGTTCTCTCCTCCAGCAGCCTCGCCTGCCTGACTATCTGCGCCGCTACACGGTCGTGCGGCAGGCCGTTGCCCGAAAAGATGGGAAGCTTCTGCCCGCGCACCAGCGCGTTCATGCCGTCTATGGCCGACAGTCCCGTCTGAATGAATTCGCGCGGGTAGGCGCGCGCGCACGGATTTATCGGCAGGCCGTTGACGTCGCGGCGGTCGGCGGAGACGGGGGCTGCGCCGCCGTCGGCCGGCCGGCCCAGACCGTCGAACACCCGCCCGAGCATATCCGCGGAGACCGGCAGGCGGAAGCTTTCTCCCAGAAAGCGGGCGCTTAAAGTTTTAGTGGAGAGGCCGCTGGTCCCCTCCAGTACCTGCACCACGGCGTGCTCGCGCGAGATGTCCAGCACGCGGCCCAGGCGCGGATGCCCCGACGGATCGATGATCTCCACCGTCTCATCATAGCCGACGTCGCGCACCCGCTCGACGGTGACCAGGGGCCCCTCTATGCCGGCGGCGCCGATGTACTGCAGGCCGCTGTCCCGGATATCCAGATCGATGTCTTTCATATTAATGGCCCGCCTTAGCCAGCGTCTCTAGTTCCGAGCCGACCCGCCTCGAGAGTTCCGCCAGTTTATCCATTTCATCGTTGCCAAAGACCAGGCGGGCGCGCAGGATCTCCTGTACGCAGGGCATGGCTTTCAGGCGCTCCAGCGCCATGCCGGCCTCCACCAGCCCGCGGCCTCTGCGGTAAAAAGTCAGGATCAGCCGGAGCAGCGCCGCCTGCCTTTCCAGCGTGCAATACATATCCTTATCGTCGAATGCGCTCTGGACCAGGAAGCCGTCCTTAAGCATCCCGCCGATGAACAGCACCAGCCGCTGCGCCTCCGGCAGCGCGTCGGCGCCCACCAGCCGGGCTATCTGCTGGTAATGCTCCTCGTTCCTGAGTATGGTCAGGGCCTCGACGCGCAGGCTGCGCCAGTCAGGCGCCGAGCGCTCCCAGCCGGCGGCAACCTCCTCCACGTACTCGGAGTACGAATGCAGCCAGTTTATCGACGGGTAGTGGCGCGCGTTGGCCAATTCGGTATCCAGCTCCCATAAGACCCGGACAAAGCGGCGCGTGTGCTGGGTAACCGGCTCCGAAAAATCTCCGCCGGGCGGGCTGACGGCGCCCACGATGCTGATCGAGCCGCGGCCGCCGCCCAACGTAGTGACCGCACCGCCGCGCTCGTAAAATTGCGCCAGTCTGGACGGTAGCGTGGCCGGGAAACCCTCTTCGGCCGGCATCTCCTCCAGCCGCGCGGCCAGCTCGCGCAGCGCCTCGGCCCAGCGGCTGGTGGAATCCGCGAAGACCGCCACGTTCAGTCCCATGTCCCGGTAATATTCCGCCAGCGTTATTCCGGTGAAGATCGACACTTCGCGCGCAGCGACCGGCATATTGGAGGTGTTGGCGATCAGGATCGTCCGCTCCATCAGCGGCCGCCCGGTGCGCGGGTCTTTGAGTTCCGGGAATTCCCGCAGCACCTCGGTCATCTCGTTGCCGCGCTCCCCGCAGCCGATAAAAACTATGATCTCGGCGTCTGACCACTTGGCCAGCTGGTGCTGTGTTATGGTCTTGCCGGTGCCGAAGCCGCCGGGAATAACGGCCGTGCCGCCTTTACCCAGCGGAAATAAAGTGTCTATGATGCGCTGTCCCGTGACCAGCGGCTCCGAAACGCGCAGGCGCTCGCGGATCGGCCGCGGGACCCTGACAGGCCACTCCTGGAGCATACTAATGTTCCTGGGGCCGGCCGCCGTGTCTATAACGGCGACCGTGTCGCGCAAAGCGTAATCGCCCGCCGCGGCCGACGAGCGGACCGTGCCGCCCGCGCCCGGAGGGCACATAACGATGTGCGTGACCAGCGGCGTTTCGGCGACCTGCCCGACGGCTCCGCCCTCGAAGACAATTGCTCCGGGCTTGACCAGAGGGGTGAACCTCCAGCGCCGTGTTCCGTCCAGCGGCTCCGTTTTCTCTCCGCGCCGTATCCAGGCGCCGCTTTTGGCTTTAATTTCGGGGAGAGGCCTCTGAATACCGTCGTAAATATTGCCGATAAGTCCGGGACCAAGCCACACCGACAGCGGCGCGCCGCTGAGCTTTATCGGGGCGCCGGGCTTGAGCATGGTGGTGTCTTCGTAAACCTGGATGACGGCGCGGTCGCCGAACAGCTTCACGACTTCTCCCACGAGTCCCAGCTCTCCCACGTGCACGACTTCGTACATCTGCGCGCCGGCCATGCCTTCGGCCGTTACCACGGGTCCGCTGACGCGGATAACCGAGGGCGCGGCGGTATCTGTAGCGCCGTTCATTTTACGCCTCCGGCCGGTCCGGCGGCCGCCAGCCCCGTCTTTACGGCGACCAGCCGCCTCAGTTCCGGCCACATACGTTCCAGTCTCGATGAGATACGATTATCCCAGACCTGCCGTCCTTGCGCGTCACCGGCCATGATCCCTCCATCAGCGACCGACGGATCTCCGGTGACGGAGATCTCGCGTTCCGGGCGCGCGGCGAGCCGCGCCACGGCTCCGGCCAGAACAGCGCCATGTTCCCGAAAGTCCGCGGGAGAAAGTTTCAGCGCGACCGGGCCTTCGGCCATGCGGCTTACCGCTTCGGCCGCGAGTTCTGTAAGTATCCTCTTGCGCTCGGCGGCTCCGTCCGGCGGAGAAAGCAGCCGCCGTCCGGCCTCCTCGCGGATTGTTTGAAGCAGCGCCTCGATCTTAGCGGAGCGCAGACGGGCCTCCTCGATGGGAACCGCCGCCAGTATAAGCTCTTTGCCGCGCGCGGCTTCGGCCGCGGCCGCCTCGAGGATCCCGCTGCGCGCTTTTTGAGCGTCGTCTCCGGCGCGCTTCAGGATATTCGCGGCCTCCGCTTCGGCCAGACGGAGTATTTCCCCGCCTTCCGCCCGTGCCTGTGCGAGTATTTCACCGCAAAGCAGCTCCTTAGTCTTAAGCTCGCTGTTAGGATCGTTTTTCATAAAAAAAACCTTTTTCTGGACCCGGGATCTCCGCTATCAGTGGCCGGGATAGTTCAAGCCGCATGGAGTCCACCTGAGCCCGGATAAGGGACGCCGTGCTTTCGGTGAGTATAATTATGCCGTATTCGCTCTGCGCCGCGGCGCGGGACAGGGCCGCGGCGGCGGCCCTGGCGTCGGCCACGGCCTCGCCGGCCACTCCCGCCAGGGCAAAGCCCCGTACAGTGTCTTTATCGGCGATACAATAAAATTTCACCTGTTCTCCCGGGAAGAATAGATATAAGGATTAAGACGTAAGTAGTAAGTATCCAGCCTTAAAAATCACACAGCAGGGCATAAACTTCCCGCCGGACGACCCTTCCTTTCAAACGGCCGGCTGGCAAGCGGGTCCGCCGAAACCACTGCGCTGGAATTCGTATCACTTAATATTTAATACTTAATACTTAATACTTAATACTTAATACTTAATACTTAATACTTAATACTTAATACTGCCGGAAATTGCGCCGCAATTTCCGGCTTATATCTTCTGCAGCAGCATCATAGAGATGGCGAAGCCCAGCACCGCCAGACCTTCGGCCAGCGCCACGAACAGCAGGCTCCGCGTCAGGAGTTCCGGCTTCTCCGCGGCCGCGCCCATGGCCGCCGATCCGATCCGTCCGACGGCGTAGCCGGCGCCCAGCACGCATACTCCCATGGTCAGGGCTGCGGCAAACCCCAGGCCTACCGTCCTCATATCCGCGGACATACCGACGGACGCGGACTCCGCCGCCATAGCCGCCGAACCCGATAAGAACAGGCCCGCGGCCGCGAACCATATCATGCCTTTGTAATTATTTTTCATGCTCTCCCCTTTAGACTTTCTCGCTGATCAACGAAAACGGTTTGAACGCCCGGCCGCCGCCGGTAAAGAACTTCCCGAAGAATTCATAATATTCAAGACGCAGGGCCTGCACCGCGGCGACGGTCCCCTCCAGAACGAGGGCCACCGCATTGCCGAAGATAACCACCAGCACTCCGGCCACGGCGCTGCCTCCGCACAAACGCTTCATCTCGGCCGCCATCATAAAGGCCGCCATCATCAGCGCCGCGTGGCTCACGGCGTAAGCCGCCAGACGCACAAAGCTGATAGTGTTGGCGAGGTACAGAAAAACCGCTTCGAAGGCTTCCACCAGCGACTGCGCGGCCGCTACACCCAGCCCCTCCGACTCGCCGGCATGTCCGGAGCGGCGGTCCAAGAAATATTGTATCGGCTCCTTAGCCGCCCAGCAAAACACCGGCAGCACAATAAAGGCCGGGACCGCCCACTTAAGCAAGCCTCCCGCCTGAAGCGCCGCGTAACGGGCGAAAATATACAAAGACCCCCAATAGAACACCAGGCCCGACACGCCGAATTTATCGAACACGCCGCCCAGCGCGTCGCCGCGCCTGAAGCGGTTGACGATGTTCAGTATCATGCCCAGGCTTATCATGGCTATGCCGGCTTTTACGGCGGCCAGCATAAGGACCATCATGTCGCCCTCGAGCGGATCGCGCCAGAGCGCGTATTTTCTTAACGCCGGCAGGCCGAAATAACTGCCATAGACGGCGCCGAAAACCATGCCGGAAAGTCCCGCGTAAAACAACATCGTCCCTAGCCTGCGCGTATTCTCCGGCCGGTTGGAACGCATAACGAACAAGCCGGCCAGCGCCAGCACGGCGCCCTGTCCCGCGTCGCCGAACATCATGCCGAACATCAATACCCAGCTGACTGCCGCGAAAAGCGTCGGCTCCAGCTCTCCGTATTTCGGCAGTCCGTAAGCCTCCACCAGCGCTACGAAGGGCCGCAGCAACCGGTGCGGACGCAGCAGGACCGGCACATTTTTCTCTTCCGTTTTTAAAGGCGCGACAGCGGAGACAGCGCACCGGCCGCCTGTCAGCGTCTTCAGGCTTTCCAGGATACCGTCCGCATACTCCGCGGGAACCCAGCCGGTAAGAAGGGCCGCGGCCTCCGTACGCAGAAAATATCCCCGCGCTTCGTGAAGGCTCAGCTCCGAGCCGGCCGCACTTTCTATCTCCGCCAGCGGCCCCGCCGCTTCCTCCGCCAGCGCCTGAACGGCGCTATCAGCCCGCCGTATTTCCGCCGAAACCGTTTCTTCTTCGCGCCTGTTCTCTTCGTACAAGCCGGCCAGGGTTCCGCCTGAAGAGACGGGCAGCTCCGCCGGTTGGAAGCCGGCCTCTTTAAGAACTTTGTCCAGACCCTGGCCGGACGCGGCGCTTGCCATCACGATCAGCGGACGCCGTCCGTTGCGTTCAGGCAGCGGCGACAGAAGAACGTCTTCGGATAAGGATCTTTCCAGCGCCTCCATATTAGCCGCGGGCAGACTGCCTATCACAAAGCGCAGATACGGGGATATTCCCGCCTGGTCCGTCGGGATATCCGCATCCCGGTAGCCCGAAACCTGTTCAATGACCGCGCTGACCCCGCCAAGGCGCGTGCGCAATTCGCGACGGCGCTTTAATAATCCCGCTGTCCGGCCTTCCCACGCGTCAAGGCCGGCCTCGGCAGCCTCGAAGGTCATTCCCGCCGGTTTACCCGGCCCTTTTGGTTCGCCGACTTTTATTGCGAATTTCCGTCCTGTATTCAAATCTGCCGCCCCCGGGCCAGAAGAGCTGGACTCGCCCCGCCCTTTTGGTTCACCAACTTGCACTATAAATTTCCGTCCGGTATACTGATCGGCAGTTCTTGGGCCAAAAGAGCGGGGAAGGTCCAGCGCTTTCCGCAATTCCGCGGCGCGGGCCTGTAAGCCGCTGCAGCGGGCTATGTACGCCGCGGTATCCGGAGGGGGCAGCGGCGCGGTGTCAGGGCCGGCTTCGGAACGGATAAGCTCCACCGCGCCCAGCTCTCCGAGGCGGCGCAGCGCGGGCAGTGCGTCCTTTTCAAGGACGACCGCGCTAAGCCTCATCATCCGGGCCGGGCTAAGCATGCGCGATACCGCCTTCGCCGATAAGTCTGGAGCGGATATCCGCCCCGGCCAAACCCAGGCGCAATCCTTCGCTAAGAGTTATAAGGTTGGCCGTCTCCAGCCTGCGCAGCGCGGCATAACCCGCGACAACGCCGAAACCCATATTGCTATTTCTGAAGGCGCGGTCCGCCAGACGTGAGAATCGCCTCCACCCCATAGCCTCTGCCGCCGCTGGGCCGGACGCGGGCTGGGAATTTTTCATCATCGTTAACTTAGCGGGCAGAAGATTAAGCGCGGCGGCAAGATCGGGCGCTTCCAGCATGGCGGCGAACCGCCTTAGTGATATCTCGGCCCCCTCCACGTGCAGAGCCGATAATATTTCCGGCTTCAGATCATATATGAATTTGCCCCGCGCTATCAGCTCCAGATTAAAAATATCCGCCTCCTGGCGGACCATCGTCCAAACAGCTTCGCGGTCCGGCCCCGCAAGGTTGCCTGCGCGCTTCAGCAGTTCTTCTAAATAGTCGCGGTCCAGCGCTGCTTCGTAAAAGAACGGCCGGCTCTTAACGGGATAGGCGGCAGCCGCTTCTTTAAGGCTTTCCCTGAAAAATCCTTTCGGCAAAGCGAGGACCAGCTCTTCCAGAGTCCCGGCCAAGTCCGCGGCCGGTGCGCCGGCGACAGGGATAAGCCGCTTACGCAAGGCGTCCGGGGAACCGGTCTCGCCAAGGCTCCTTATCAGCGTTTTAATATTTTCCGCTTCGAAGCGCTTCAGCAGCCACTCTATCAAATCCGCCTGAAGGCCCGTCAAATACCGGCCGAGACCGGATAATTCGCCGGCCAGGTCCGCGACCAGCCTGCGCTGTAGTTCATCGGCCGTGGAAGGAGGCGTTCCCGGATAGAGCGTCCTGGCCAGATCCGAGACGGACGCGAGGCGGCACAAAGCGTCAAGCCGGGCCCCCTCCGCCATCTTTTCACGACGCCCGTGCAGCCGGGCGGCGAGAAAATCCAGATCGTCAGTTATTTTCATACCCCGCTTTTCCCTTTAACCACTCCACTCTGACCACTAACCATTGATCACTATCCACTGCTTTTAATATTCTCCGCGCACGCAGCGGACAACGGCTTCGACCGCGCCGCGCATGGCTTCTTCATCCAGGCGGACCCGGCTTTCTATTTCGGCGCGGGCGCGCGTGAGCATCGCGGCTTTTTCCCGCCCGGCCTCTTCCAGCGCCGCCGTCGACAGCGCGGCCGCTTCCAGCTTGGCCTCCGCGAGAGTTTTGTCCATAAGTTCGTTCGCCCGTTTCCGGGCGTCGGCCAGGACGCCGTCGCTCTTCAGACGCGCGTCGGCCAGGATGCCTCTGGCCTCGGCTTCCACCGCTATCACTTCTTTAATAATATTAAGCATACCGCCCTTTAAAAACTTTGCCTGCTCGACCGCATCAACAGAATCAGGTTAGCAAAACAAATCGAACAAAACAACCTCAAATAATATAAATATCATGGAACGCTCATATCGTCATCAGTATCCCATAGCGCCGCATTTCCTTTGCTATAATATGCCCATGGACCTTAAAAAGGCGCTGACGCTGCTAGTGGCGGAATTCGAGAAGCATGACATAAGCTATGCCCTTATAGGCGGATTCGCGATAGGCGCGCTGGGCGTGCCGCGGAGCACTATAGATCTTGATTTCCTCGTTCCTTCGGACGCGCTTCACAAGATAGATGCGATAATGCTGGCTATGGGATACAAAAAGGCTTTCACATCAGAAAACGCCTCACAATATGTTTCCCCTTCCGCCGAGTTGGGCGAAGTTGATTTCCTCCATGCTTTCAGGCCTATATCAATAAAAATGCTGGCCGAAGCCGAACCTGTTCAGGTCTTCGGTAAGGAAGTCAAAGTAAACGTACTTAAAGCCGAAGATATAATCGGCCTCAAACTGCAGGCGATAAACAACAACCCCGCCAGGCTGGGAAAAGACGCCCTGGATATTGAAGAGTTGATGAAAGCCAGAAAATTGGACTGGGAAATTCTAAAAACCTATTTTGAGCTCTTCGGCCTGGAAGAGCGCTTTCGGCAGCTGCGGAATAAATATGCCGGAAAATAAAAGAAACCTGCTTTTCACCGGTTCCATAAACGCCGATATGGAGAACATGGCCAGGAACAGGAAAACTTTTGTAACCCGCGACGGTAAATACGACGCCGCGGCCTGGCTTGAATTCGCCACCCAGTTCAACGCCTACATGGGCCACCCCCGCCGTCCCCTCACCCCCATAACCGGCAAAAACTTCAAGATCTGACCCCAATAATTAAGTTATTAAGAACCGAAGTCCCTGGTTTCACCGCAGGCAGCCTGCTGCTCGCGCCCTTCAGCCTCTTCAGTGTTGGGCCTTTATTGCACTCTAGATAATATTTTACCCAATAGCTACCAGTCAATGCCGTGAGGGTTACTAAAACGCAGATCGTTCGCAAAAAATGTGCTACTTTTATTTCCACCGGGGAAACACACCATGTAAACCCAACAAACGGGAGTACATAAAGGATACCCAAAAGGAACCAGCGATAAGGATATTTCGAAGCCATTGTTCTACACAACAACAAACCGGATAAAGACACAAGAGTGACATTGACGTCTATCGTAATTAGTCTTCCGCCCCATGCTGCACCAAAAACTAAAAAGAAACCGACACATCCACAAAATAAAGTAAAAACGAGTGCGGTGTCATCGTTAAACATATCTTTGTTTCTACTTTTCATCAAATCCACCTACTGAATATTTTCGCAGCCCCAAGACGGAATAGCAACTGTGGAAATGTGGGGTCAGCTACTGGCCTAAGGAAACGTTTTCTAATGAATCTGTAGTAAATATAAGCGGGCTTTGATATCTATCCCGCGCGGGTGGCGGGGGAGCTGGGTTAGCAAAACCGTACCGGAACCCGGCGCTTGCATAAGCGCGCCGGGCGAGGTCCGGAAGGGCGGGCACGGTGTGCCCGACCCTGGTTTTGCGTTCCAGTCCCCCGACAGGCCCTGCGCCAATTATACCGAGCCGCAGTTGAAATTTTATCGTTTTCGTTATATCTTTATGAAGATCTTCTTCTTGTAGAGGAGCCAGAAGACGGAGAGCCACAGGAGCGTGTAGGTGACGGCGAAGGCCGCCGAAGCGTTCAGCGGCGACAGCCAGGTACCGAAGATATGATCGCACAGCCAGATGCGCAGTTGGATCGGCTCGCCGCCGGGCACGTCCAGCTTGTGGAGGACCAGGAACTTCAGTAAAAATATCGGCAGCATATAGGCCGCTATCGCGTTCATGCCGTAGATCTCGAATGGCCGCCCCCAGCTCTTTATATCCAGAACTTCTATAAGCAGGTAGCAGACCGAAAGCGCGAACAAAGCCAGGCCGCCGGTGTAGAGAACATAGGTGCTGGTCCAGAGCGCCTTATTTATGGGGAACCACAGGCCCCAGATAGACCCCGCCGAGGCCAGCGCTACTCCGCCCAGGGACATCCCGAAGATTTTGATATTCTCATCCGCTTCGCTCCTGAGCCATAGCCCGGTAAATACACCGAGCAAAGCGGTACACAGCGCCGGGATGGTGCTCAATATCCCTTCCGGATCGTAGATGCCCTGCCTGTAGGTGTGGTGGCCGAGAATAAGCCTGTCCAGGTATGAAGCCAGGCTTCCGTCCTTAGTGAGCACGCCCGCGCCGAAGTCCGGCACGGGGATATAGGTCATGGCCAGCCAGTAACCGAATAACGCGGACACCGCGATGGCGATCTGCGTCTTAACGCTCGTCTTGATAAAAAGTATCGAAGTCACGCCGTAACAGATGGCTATGCGCTGGAGCACGCCGAGTATCCTGATGGTGGAAGGGTGATAGTTGGGTATGGCGTTCAGCACCATGCCAAGGCAATAGATGATGGCGGTCCTTTTCAGGATCTGAAAAACAAGGCCTTTCGTGGTCCCTTTTTCCAGGCGTTTGGAGAGGGAGAACACCAAAGATACGCCGGCGATGAACAGGAAGAACGGGAAAACCAGGTCCGTCATGGTGCACCCGTTCCATTCGGAGTGGTCTAATTGCCTATAGGCCTCGTTGTTGCCGGGCGTGTTCACGATTATCATGCCGGCTATGGTGAGGCCCCTGAAAACGTCCAAAGAAAGAAGGCGGCTTTTTGCCTCGGGCTGTATGGTTTCCATATAAAAGTTCCCCCGGCAGACGGATTATTTATGCTTCTTTTTGAATTCGGCTATTTTCACCCGGACGATGGCGCGTCTTAAAGCGGCCTGCGCCGCGTCCAGATCAAGGTCTTTGCCGCGCATCGCCAGCACTTCCTTGGCCTGCTGGTAGGCCTGGCGGGCGCGCTCCTCGTCGGCTTCTTTGGCGAATTCCGCCGCCTCGGCGAGCACCAGCACTTTGTCTTTGTATATCTCCGCGAAGCCCCTGAAAACGGCGAACGCCTCGCTTTTGTGGTCTTCCCTGTACCTCAGCACCCCTTCGGTAAGCTGCGCCACGAACGGCTCGTGGCCCGGCAGCACGCCCATTTCCCCGCCGACGGCCGGTATGGCGACGAAATCCACCGGATGATCGGTGAGCGCCGCCTTTTCAGGGGTCAGGATGGTCAGCGAGAGTTTGTTCTTCATAATCCTGTTTACTTCTTCTCCAGGTCCTTGCCTCTTTCCATGACTTCGTCTATGCCGCCGGCCATGTAGAAAGCCTGCTCGGGAAGATGGTCCATCTTCCCTTCCAGGATCTCCCTGAAGCCCCTGATGGTGTCCTTGAGCGGCACATATCTGCCGGGCCGGTCGTTGAACGCGGCGGCCACGAACAAGGGCTGGCTGAGGAATTTCTGCATTTTCCTCGCGCGGAAGACGGTCAGCTTGTCCTCGTCGGAAAGCTCGTCAATGCCCAGGATGGCGATGATGTCCTGCAATTCCTTGTAGCGCTGCAGCACTTTCTGCACGCCGCGCGCTATTTTATAATGCTCGTCGCCTATGATGTTGGGGTCCAGTATCCTGGAGGTTGAGTCCAGCGGGTCGACTGCCGGATAGATAGCCATTTCGGCTATCGGGCGCGACAGCACTACGGTGGCGTCCAGGTGGGTGAAGACATTGGCCACGCCGGGGTCGGTCAGATCGTCGGCCGGCACGTACACGGCCTGGATGGAGGTGATGGAGCCTTTTCTGGTGGAGGTGATGCGCTCCTCCAGCCAGCCGATCTCGGTGGTGAGCGTGGGCTGGTAGCCCACGGCCGAGGGCATGCGGCCGAGCAAAGCGGAAACTTCGGCGTTGGCGAGCACATAGCGGAACACGTTGTCCAGGAACAGCAGCACGTCCTGGCCTTTGGCGTCTCGGAAATATTCGGCCTGCGTCAGCGCGGTCAGGCCCACGCGCGCGCGGGCGCCGGGGGGCTCGTTCATCTGACCGTAGACCAGCGCCGTCTTTGAAAGCACGGTGCTGCCGTCGGAAAGTTTGGAACTGCTCATATCCATCCAGAGGTCGTTGCCCTCTCTTGAGCGCTCGCCGATGCCGCCGAAGACCGAATAGCCGTGGTGTTCGCGGGCAACGTTATTGATGAGCTCCATGATGAGCACCGTCTTTCCCACGCCGGCGCCGCCGAACAGTCCGATCTTGCCGCCCTTCATGAAAGGCGCCAGCAGATCGATGACCTTTATACCCGTCTCAAAGATCTCGGGCTCGGTCCTCTGCTCGGTCAGGGGCGGCGGGGCCCTGTGAATTGGAAGATATTCGGTGGTTTTTATCGGGCCCATGGAATCTTTGGGTTCGCCCAGAACGTCCACAAGGCGGCCCAGGCAGCCTTCGCCAACAGGCACGGTCAGCGGCGCGCCGGTGTCTTTGACTTCTATGCCTTTGCTCAGGCCGGTGGTCGTGCCCAGCGTGATGGCGCGCACGGTATTGTCGCCCAGATGCTGGGCCACTTCGGCCACGAGGGTCTTTTCCTGACCCTCCTCTTTGTATTTCAGTTTGAGCGCGTTAAGGATCCTGGGCAGTTCGCCCTGCTTGAACTCCACGTCTATCACGGGGCCGATGATCTGGACGATTTTACCGATATTCATATTGATAAACTCCTAATAGATTAGGTATAGGTACAGGTAAAGGTAAAGGTATAGCAAGAATTTGGAATTTCTTTACCTCTGCCTATACCTCCACCTATACCTTTACCTGTTTTTCCTTACCCGCCCAGCGCTTCGGCGCCGCTCACTATCTCGTTAAGCTCGGTGGTGATCATGGCCTGGCGCATCTTATTGAGCTTAAGCGTGAGGCCCTCCATAAGCTCCGCCGCGTTCTTCGACGATGCGTCCATCGCGTTCATGCGCGCGGCCAGCTCCGCCGCCTGCGATTCCAGCAGTATCCTGTAAAGCTGCGCGCCGATATGTCTGGGCAGCAGCGTTTCCAGCAGAACGCTCTTATTCGGTTCGAAGCTGAAATCCTTAGGTTTCTCAAGACCGTCCCCGGCTTTCTGCAGGATACTGTCCCTCAGCGGCAGGAGCTCGGCCCGGACGATGCGCTGGGACAGCATGGATTTGAATTCGTTGTAGATAACCGTCAGGCCCTTCACTTCTGGCCGGGCGAAAAGTTTAAGGATGTTCTCGGCAAGCAGTTCGGCGTGGACATAGCCGGCCTTCGGGAAGATCCCCACCATTTCGTAAGTTATCTCGAGGTCCAGACCTTTGAGCCTCCTCATGAAGTCCCGGCTCTTGCGCCCGACGCAAACCACGCAGATCTTGCTGCCGCGGTTCTCGCCGAGCCAGGCGGCGGCCGCCTTCAGGAGATTGGAATTAAAAGAGCCGCACAGGCCCTTGTCCGAAGCCACCAGCACCAGGCCGAGGGTCTTGGCCGCGGGACGAGCGGCGAACAGAGAGTAAGCGGGCGAAGCTTTGAAAGTCTCAGAATCCATCTCGTTATAAAGGTTAGAGATCAGCTCATCCATCCTGAGCGCGAAAGGCCGCGAGGAGAGAATGGCGCTCTGGGCGCGCCTGATGCGGGCCGCGGAGACCATTTTCATCGCATAAGTTATCTGCTTTATGCTCTTGACGGATTTGATGTGCTTTCTGATGTCTCTTAAAGATGCCATAAATATTTTTGCTGGACGGCTGGACCGCTGGGCGGCTAGACAGCCTGAGCTCTGCCTGCAATACAACTTACCGGTCGAATCTCTCTTAAAATCCGCCTCGCAGTCTGGCCGTCAAGCTGCCTAGCGGTCTCGCTGTCCAGCCATAACTGCGCTACTTCCCGAGTTTCTCCATAATTTTCACATAATCCGCGATGCCGGCCTCGAGGGTCCATTCGGACCTGTAGTTCAGCACGGCGTTCGCGCGCGCGAGGTCCGCGTGCGTCTTAACCTGAAAAAAACCGTAAGGGTTGTCGAAATATTCCGGCGCGATGTTCGAGCCCATGGCTTTGTTTAGACATTCTATGACCCGGTTAAAATTTTCGGGCGTGCCCGTGGCAGCGTTGACCACGCAGGACTTTTCGGCCGTCAGCGCGTTAAGGTTCGCGCGCACGATGTCCTTCACATATACGAAATCGCGCATCTGCTCGCCGTATTTGAAGATCCTGGGCCGCTTGCCGGCCTTCATCTGCAGGTAAAGCTGGTACATCATGCTGGCGGCGTGGCCTTTATAATATTCGCGCGGGCCGTAAACGTTGAAGTAGCGCAGGCCGACGAGGGTCATATCCTTGTGCGCCTCGGCGAATTCCCGCGCCACGTTATCCATCATCGCCTTGGAGAAGCCGTAGACGTTCTCGGCGGTGAGCGGCTGCTCCTCCGTCATAGGGCACGCGCCGTTGCCGTAGACGCCGGCCGAAGAGGCGTAGACCACCCTTTTTATGCCGCGCTCCAGAGCGAAGCGCAGGATGTTCCGGAAACCCTCGACGTTAACCTCCATCATCCGCCTCTGGTCGTGCACGGTGGTATCGGTAATGGCGGCCTCGTGGAAAACGGCGTCTATCTTTCCGGTCTTGTCCCACCATTCGCGGCCGAGGATATCGTCGGCTATGACGTCGCCTTTAAAATTAAGGAGGTTCTTGAAATTGCCGGAGGAAAAATTATCAAGCGCGACCACCTGGGCCTTGCGCTCGTCGGCCAGCGTAAAAGCCAGATTAGACCCTATAAAGCCGGCCCCGCCTGTGACTAAATACCTCATTTTGTTCCTCCCGGAACTGAGAGAGCTTTCTCCCTTAAATCCCCTGGTAAAAATTTTTGCGGCAAGAATTTTTAATCGAAATTCTTCTTGAATTCCGTCACTATCTCTTTCAGCCTGCTTTCGAGCTCTTCGTCGAGCTGTTTCTTGGCCGCGATATCATCCAGCAGTCCGGCGTATTTGGCTTTGACGAACTTAAGCAGGCCCGTTTCGAATTTTTTAATGTTCGCCAGTTCCACATCGTCCATATAGCCGCGCGTGCCGGCGAAAAAGGCCAGCACCTGCTCGGCCACGGGCATGGGCTTGTACTGTTCCTGCTTCAGAAGCTCGACCATCCGCTCGCCGCGCTTGAGCTGGTCCATGCTGGATTTATCCAGGTCTGAGCCGAACTGCGCGAACGCGGCCAGCTCGTTATATTGCGCGAGGTCCGTCCTCAGCCTGCCCGCGACCTGGCGCATGGCGCGGATCTGCGCCGAGCTGCCCACGCGCGACACGGAGATGCCGACGTTGACCGCCGGCCTGATGCCGGAATGGAACAGGGAGGGCTCCAGATAGATCTGCCCGTCGGTGATCGAGATGACGTTGGTCGGGATATAGGCCGTGACGTCGTTGGCCTGGGTCTCGATTATCGGCAGGGCCGTGATGGAACCGCCGCCGTTCTTCTCTGAAAGTTTGCAGGCGCGCTCGAGCAGCCGCGAGTGCAGATAGAACACGTCGCCGGGATAGGCTTCGCGGCCCGGCGGGCGGCGCAGCAGCAGCGACATCTGCCGGTATGACTGCGCGTGCTTGGAAAGATCGTCGTAGATGATAAGCACGTGCCGGCCTTCCCAGAGGAAGCCTTCGCCGATAGCGCAGCCCGAATAGGGCGCGAGATAAAGGAGCGAGGCGGGCTGCGACGCTGTGGCCGACACGATGATCGAATATTCCATGGCCCCGTGCTCTTCCAGGGTCTTGGCCACCCGCGCCACGGTGGACTCTTTCTGTCCGATGGCCACGTAGATGCAGATGGGGCGCTTTAACGGCGGCTCGCCTTTCTGGTTCAGTATGGCGTCTATGGCGATGGCGGTCTTCCCGGTCTGTCTGTCGCCGATGATAAGCTCGCGCTGGCCGCGGCCTATCGGGATCATCCCGTCCACGGCCTTAATGCCGGTCTGCAGCGGCTCCTTAACGGGAGCGCGCTCCAGCACGCCGGGAGCGATGACCTCCACCGGGCGCCTTTTTTTAGCGTTCAGCGGGCCTTTTCCGTCTATCGGGTTGCCGAGCGGGTCCACGACGCGGCCGATAAGCTCGGGGCCCGTCGGAACGTCCACTACGCGGTTGGTCCGCTGTACGCGGTCGCCTTCCCTTATCCGCGAGTCGTCGCCCATGACCACGACGCCGACGTTCTCTCGCTCTATATTGAGAACCATGCCGGAAACTCCGCCCTCGAATTCCACCAGTTCGCCGATCACGGCGTTATTCAGGCCGTAAATGCGCGCGATGCCGTCGCCGATCTGGAGCACCTGGCCTATCTCGGAAAGCTCCGCCTCCGGCACGAATTTTTCTATCCTGCTCTTGATTATCTGCGTGATCTCTTCGGGTCGTATCATAGGTCCTCTAAGTAACGCGGCTGTTAAATTTTATTGCAATATGCTTTTCTTCAATCTCTCCAGCCTGCCTTTCACCGTGGCGTCGATAAGCAGGTCGTCCAATTGTATCTCCATGCCGCCCAGAACTCTTTGCGAAACCACCTGCGTGATCTGAGTTTTTTTGCCGGAAGCGGAAGAAAGCATTTTAGCGACATGCTGCAGTTCCTCCGGACCGAGCAGATGGCGGGCCGCGATCTCGGCCCGCGCGATGCCGGCATAAGCGTTATAAAATTTCATGCAGTCGGCGAGGACCGGGTCCAGCAGGTAAAATCTGTTCTCCTTTATAAGCAGGCGAGCCAGCACCGCGGCGCGCGAGGCCATAAGGTCTTTGGCAAGGAGTTTCGCGAGTATCTCGCTCTTGGCGTCATACCCTACCAGCGGATGCAGGAAGAGCCTCTTGAACTGTTCCGCCGCGTTACGCACTTTTCCCAGCTCCATTATCCTGGCGACGGCCGCGAGCTCGCCGTTCTTGTTAAAAGCCGCGCCGTCCAGGTCCATATAGGCCCTGGCGTAACGTTTTGACAGCGTCTTGTCCGCGGCTTTCATTCGCTAATTCCCCAGCTTGTATTTGGAGTTCTTGCCTTCCATCTCGTGCAGGAACTTGTTGATCAGTTCTTTGTCGGATCTGTGGTCGATGTTCTTTTCGAGTACCTTTTCGGCCGCCAGGAAGGCGAGCTCGGCGACCTTATCCTTAAGCTCTTTGACCATCGCGTTCTTTTGCGATTCAAGCTCCGCTTTGGCCGAATCTAAAAGCATGGCGGCGCTTTTACGGGCGTCCTCGATCATAAGATCCCGCTCCCTGACGCCTTCCGCCCGGGCCTCGGCGAGACGCGCCTCGACATCGGCCTTAAGGGCCGCCATGCCGGCGTCCAGCCCGGCCTTGATCTTTTCGGCTTCGTGCCTGGCCTTCTCGGCGCTCTCGCGGTCGTGGCGGATGCCGCGCTCGCGCTCCTCAACGGCTTTCATGAGCGGCTTCCAGGCCGTCTTTGAAAGCACCAGGACCAGCAGTATGAAGATAAGGATAGTCCAGAACATCAGGCCGAATTCCGGCTTTATCAACGCTTCCATGTTAAGCTCCAGTCACAAGCTGCAAGACACAGGCCACAAGTTCTCGAAAAATAAAAATAATTATTCTCACTCCGGCTTGTGACCTGTGACATGAGACTTGTGTCTATTTATGCGCTTCCACCTGCGCGGGCGTGCCGGCGGCCGCTTCGGACTTCGGCATGCCGAAGTTCATCAGAGCGAGAAGGCAGATGACCAGCGCGAAGAAAGCGAGGCCTTCGATGAGGGCCGCCGCGATGATCATCGTGGTCCTTATCGTACCGCCCGCTTCGGGCTGTCGGGCCGTGCCCTCGACGGCGCTGGCGGCCATCTTGCCGATGCCGAGCCCGGCGCCTATCAATGTAAGGCCGGCTCCGACGCCCGCGCCGATGTACCCAAGTCCTAAAAACATCATATCGTTCATTGCACTACCTCCATGTGATATTAAAACTTCTCTTACCGAACATCCGACTCTCTATGAAAAATTCCCGCTTCCTGTTGACCAGTCACGATTTGCGATTCCGGCTTTACGCTCGACGATCCGCGATTTACGATTTACGCCCTAATGCGGATGCATCGCCGCGCCCGTGAATATCGCCGTCAGAAAAGTGAAGATATAAGCCTGCAGGAAAGCCACGAACACTTCCAGCAGCATGACGAACAGCACCATAAGCACGGCGACCGGCGCGGTAACGACGAGGCCGAGCGCCGTATTCAGCCCGCCGAAGATGAAAATTAGGCTTATAAGCGACAGCGTGACTATATGGCCGCCTATCATATTGGCGAACAACCGGACGCAGAGCGCGAAAGTTTTGGTGAGCATACCCAGCAGTTCCATCGGAAAAAGCAGCGGATAGAGCCAGCCCGGCACGCCTTTGGGCACAAGATGGCTGAAATAGCCCACGATCCCCTGCTCCCTCATGCCGGACAGATTAAGCAGAACGAAGGTGGTGAGCGCCAAGCCGCCGGTCACCGCCAGATTCCCGGTGGCGGTCGCGCCGTAAGGCACCAGTCCCGCCAGATTCATTGCGAGTATAAAAAAGAAAAGAGTGGAGAAATAAGGCAGATAGACCGCGGTCTTGTGCCCGAGGTTAGGGGCGACGACCTCGTCCCTCAGGAAGAGAACTATTATCTCTATCATGGCCCTGAAGGGCGCCAGCGCGGGACTCTTGCTCGTGACCAGCAGCGGCAGCGCGGCCAGCAGCACAAAGGCCGCGATCAGCATCATAAGCAAGTGTTTTGAAAAAGGCAGTGTCAGCGGCCCCAGGTGGAAAAAGGTCCAGATATGGTCGATAATGTGATGCTCGAGTATCTCTTTTAATTCCATGTTCTACTTGCAGCCGCCCAGAAAGTCAGTAGTCAGAATTCAGGAGCCAGAAGCCGGAATTCAGCGGTCAGAAAACTGTCGGAAGCTTGTTCGTATCGGCCATTCTGAATTCTGTCTACTTGAGTGATTTTTTGAAAGGTATCACTTCAAGAACGAATTGCGTGAAGATCAGCGCGCCGAAAAACGGCAGTAGAATTATATATTTTTTATCGCGCAGAAACCAAACCGCCCCGCCGATAAAGCACAAGCGCCATAAAAAACCGGCGACGTATACTCCGTAAAAGACCTTATCCGCTTTATTCAGCGCTTTCTGTACGGCCAGCCGCGACAAGCCGCCGTTCGCCAACCCGAAAACCGCGCCCCAGGCGGCGGCCGACCAGGACGAAGCCATCATCGCGCCCCCCCTCCGTCTTTTTTGCCGCTCTTAAAGTCTTTTTCTTTCGGCAGCTCCCGCAGGACCAGATAAAAACCGGAGGCGAGCCCCGCGGCGGCGCCGGCCAGCGTAAGCCACGGCGCCAGCCCGAATTTTTGGTCCAGCCGGTAGCCCGCCCAAAGACCAAGCCCGACGCCTCCGGCCAGCTCCAGCCCGATCTGCAGGTATTTGAAATAGCTCAGGTCTTCTCCGTCGGTCATAATGAAATTCTACTAATTTAGCGCGGGGATTACAGTACTCCCTAAAATCAGATAAAACTGATTTATTTTTTTATACGCGCCAGCGTTAATCTCCGAGGTCCAAAATCCTCCTTTATCTGAGGATTTGGGACTGTGTTATTAGCGTTCAAAAATGTTAGAATCAATTTTATGGACGCGAGCTCCGGGAAAAAAATACTTATCTTGGATACCGACGCATCGCATGCCGCCGAGCTTGCGGGCTTTCTCGGCACCAAAGGCTACGAGATACAGTGCGCCTTTCAGCACCAGGACGCGCTTGCCGCGGTCCAGAACTGGAAACCGGACCTGGTCGTTCTCAACATCCTTCTTAAATCGTTCAACCCTTTTGATTTTCTCGCCGAAGTGAAGAAGAACCTCTTCACTGAGAACCAGAAGATAATCATTTTCTCAAAGACCCCGGCCGCCGACCTCGTGATCGGCCCTTCGCCGGCGGTCAGAGGTTACCTGTACAAGCCGCTGGATTTCGAGGCTCTCAAAGCCGCGCTCCTCGGGTCGGCCCCCAAACCGGATAAGGATCACCCGGTGACCGTGCTGATAGCGGACTGCGACGATGAATTTTCGGACCTGGTGAAGATGTTCCTGGAGTCCAACAATTACCGGCCCGTGGTGGTGAACGATCCCCTGCAGGTGCTGTCACGCGTAAAAGCCGAGAACCCCAGCGTCCTCCTTCTGGACGTAATGATGCCGAAAAAGGACGGCTTTCAGATCATCTCGGAAATGAAGGCCGGGCCCGACACGGCGGACATCCCTATCATTGTGCTCAGTTCGCTGCGCTTTAACAATTTCCAGGAGCGCGGCATACTCACCGGCCTGCCGGAGATCGTGTCGAAAGAACTTCCCGGCGACCTGCTTGCCGGCATAATAGCCAGGGAGATCGGCGGCGGCCAGTACGCCGAAACGGGTTCGCCGCTCAAAGCGCAGAAGCCGCGGGTCCTGATCGCCGATGACCAGACCGAACTGCTGATGCTCATGAAAGAGACCGTCGAGCGGGCCGGCTTCGAGGTTTTCATCGCCAGCGACGGCGGCGAGGCCCTGCAGGTCGTTTTCGAGATGCATCCGGACATCGCGGTGCTGGACTATAATATGCCGGTCAAGGACGGCCTGCAGGTCGCGCAGGACCTGAAGGACAACCCGCTTTTCGCCCACATCCCGATAATAATCTGCACCGCTTTCGGCGAGAAGAACACTAAGATAAAAGGCCTCAGCATGGGCATCGACGATTACCTCATAAAGCCCATGGACACGGACGAGCTTATCGCCCGCATCCGCATGATCCTCAAGCGCAACAAACTGGTGCTGGACACAAACCCGCTCTCCAAGCTGCCCGGCAACCCGTCCATCCAGGCGCGCGTCGAGCGCGAAATACAGCAGGGCGGCGCGTTCGCCGTCCTTTACCTGGACCTGAACAATTTCAAGGCTTACAACGATATCTACGGCTTCGAAGCCGGGGACCGGGTGCTGAAAGCCACCGCTAACCTGCTGGCCAAACTCACCATCCATAACGAAAATTCCAGGGATTTTATAGGCCACATCGGCGGCGACGACTTCATCATCGTCACCGACTTCCAGAAGGCCGAAGCGCTCGCGAGCAGCATCGTCGCGGCCTTCGACGAGATCGCCCCCTCATTCTACAGTCCGGAAGACCGCGCTCGCGGCTATATCGTTTCCACCGACCGGCAGAGCAATATAAAAAAATTCCCCTTCCTCTCCATCGCCATCGGCATCGTCCACAACAAGCTGCGCCCGCTGGCGTCCTTCGCCCAGGTCAGCAATATCGGCACCGAGCTGAAAAAAGGCGCCAAGATATCCGACAAAAGCTCCTATATCCTCGACAAACGCAAAGACTGACCCGGACACGCCCCCGAACCCGAAATCCTGATATTCAGCCACACTAAGGCACAAAAAATACAAAATTAAATCCAAACGAATTAAACACGAAGTTCACAAAGTTTATCAACGGAAAGTTCACCAAGTTAATTCCGAAAAGACTTTGTGTTCTTTCCGTTTAGTACTTTGTGACCTTTGCGGTTACTCCGGAATCCCTCCCATACCGTATATCCATTTAAGCATGGCCGCGACCTCCGGGCGGGTAATTACGCAGCATCATAAGTAAGGGCGGGGACATGTTTTAGTAGTATTGCTGTTGTCATATATTTGAGTTAGACGACGGCAGTTTAATATTTGGAGCGGGTGACGGGGGATCTGGGTTAGCAAAACCCTCCGGAAGCCGAGACTTGCGCAAGCGGCGAGGCTGAGGACGGGAGTAGCGGCTACGGTGTAGCCGACTACGGTTTTGCGTTCCAGGCCCCCGGCAGGACCCGCGAACTCACAAGACAGCCGTTACCGCTAACCATAAAGCATTCATTCCCGGGTACAAAAAAGAAGAAAGCCTCCCGAGTTTGGGAGGCTTCCTTTTTCTCAGGCACATTGAGATCTTATATCGCAGTCGTGTCCACCCTCGTGGGGACCGGGTCAGGATAATATATAGCCGGCTGAATGGTCGGCGCATTAGAGCCCGGGATGTAGATCGCAGGTACCGGCTTTACCGTGTTGGACGGCCGCGCCGGCTGCTGTTCTTCGTAATCCAGGTATTTCTCGAACTTGGTCACGGGAAGCAGGTCCTTTATCTCGCTTATCTTGGTCGCTTCCTCGCCCGCGCCCCCTTCCTGCGGATAAACTGCGGTCATAGTGCCGCTTGAGGTGCGGACATAGTCCCTGTCGCCGCGCACCAGGATGCCCTCTATGCGGAAGGTTCTGGCGTTGAAAACCGGACTGCCGGAATTGCCGTGAAAAGTATCCAGATCGGTGAAGAAATAGGGCTGTCCCTCCGGCATGCTGCGCACTTTGCCGTTTTTCGCTATCTTCAGCGGCAGACCGTCGGGATAGCCGATCACGAACAGCCCGTCGCCGGTCTTAAGGTCGGATTTCCTGTTGATGGCCAGCGGCGTCCTGCGCGCGGCCTTGCCGTCCAGCCGGATCACGGCGTAATCGGATTTAGTTTCCTCGTCGAGCTTCCAGGCCACGATCTTCTTGCAGCCGTAGACGTCGGTCTTGGGGAATTTCATAGGGGCGGAGCCGCCTTTCTGCGTGACGGCGAAACCGAAAACAAGTTTATCCTTGGCGCAGTCGAACTGCCCTATACCGGATTCTTTTAGGCAGTGCGCGGCCGTAAACACGAGGTCATCGCCCACTAGCGCCCCGGAGCAATAGGACGCCCTTACCTGTCCGGTGAACCGCTGCCCGGGAGCCATATTGCGGGAATCTCCCAGGGTCCTGGCGCCGACTATCGCGTAAGCTCCGCTCGCGGTGCTGCTCGAAAGGCTGGACTCCAGGAACAGCGCGACAACGGAAGTCGAAAGCGCCTGCATTTTGGCGTCTGAATCCGCTGCATCCTCCCTGTCGTCGGTCCCGTATATGGAAGCCGGCTCTGCCAGTGAGAAACCGCCGTTCCAGCCGGCCAGAAGTAAGCCGCCGCGCTGGAACAAGGCCGCCGCCAGTGCCGTAGTTATTAAAATTTTCAGTTTCATAAGCTTACCTCCCTATTGGCGAACTTAATTCCCTGGTTATATTATGCCCCGCGAGTTGACGGATATCAAATGACCTTCGGCCCACTCCCTCCTGAGCCAAAAGACCCATCCAGATATAAATTAACCATAAAAAGGCACATAATTCGCAAAACCAACCAAAAAATTTTCGCGATAGGAATTTAACATGGATGTACAGGATAAACAGGATTTCGGAGCGACCACAAAGGTCACAAAGTACTAAACGAAAAGAACACAAAGTTTTTCGGTGGCAACTTCGTGAACTTTCTGTTGATGAACTTTGTGAACTTCGTGTTTAAATTAGGCCTCTTCTTTATCCTGTTTATCCTGTCCATCCATGTTGAATCGCAGTTTCGGTTCTTCTTTGTGCCTTCGCGGTTTTCTTGTTTGTGCTCTATGTGCCTTATTGTGGCTAATCTTCTTTCTGTAATGAATTTATGTTTATATTCAGCCTGCTCCGGGCCGCGGATTCCTTCCGCCGCCAAATAAAAACGCCGTCCTCTTACGAAGACGGCGTTCATACGATCGGTAAAACAGCTTATTTCGCGTGCTTGCCGATGAATTTGGCAATTTCGAACATCGTTACCTGTTTCTTGCCATTGAAGACCTTGGTGAGTTTTTCATCGCCATTGATCATTCTTTTGTTCTTCTTGTCCTGAAGGTTGTTCTTCTTGATGTAGGCCCAGATTTTCTTCACGATCTCGGTCCGGGGGATCGGCTTCGCGCCAACTACTTCGGCGAGGGTCGTGTCGGGGGTAATGGGGGCCATGAACTTCGAGTTTGTTTTTGCTGCGGGCATGTGTACTTCCTCCTATGGTTATCTTACTGCTTAAATAGATATTACCTTATTTCCCTTTGTGTTTGTCAATGAAAATCTTTTTCTTTCCGACGGGGCCGTCAAACTTTAGGCCCGGCTTTTACGATATTCTCATTGGAAACGCCGAATTTTTTGAAGTTCGTCGAGAAGAGCCCGGCCAGCTCCGCGTATTTGGCGTCGTAATCGGCCGGATTCTTCCAGGCCGCGCGCGGGGCCATTATCTCGGCCGGCACTCCGTGGCAGGATGCCGGGATCTCGAAGCCGAAGACCGCGTCCTTCTTGAATTTCACCGAAGCCAGCGCGCCGCCAAGCGCGCCGTTCAAAAGAGCGCGGGTATGCTGTATGCTTATGCGCTTGCCGACCCCGTAGGGGCCGCCGGCCTGGCCGGTGTTTATCAGCCAGCAGTTGACCTTATGCTCGCGCATCTTGCGCTCCAGGAGCTCGGCGTAGACCGAAGGGTGATGGCTCATGAACGGCGCGCCGAAACACGCGCTGAACGTCGCCTTGGGCTCTTTGATGCCCATCTCGGTATTCGCCACTTTGGCGGTATAGCCGGAAATAAAATGGTACATCGCCTGCTCATAGGAAAGCCTGGAGATGGGCGGCAGCACTCCGAAAGCGTCGTAGGTCAGCATCACGATATTCTTCGGGTGCGGGAAGTATTCGCCGCAGATGGCGTTATCGATGAACTCCAGCGGATAGCCTGCGCGCGTGTTCTCGGTCACGGAGCCGTCGTCCAGGTCCAGCGCCCTGGTGACAGGGTCGTAGACCACGTTCTCCAGCACCGTGCCGAAGCGGCGCGTGCACTCGTATATCTGCGGCTCGGCCGTCTTGGACAGGTTTATCACCTTCGCGTAGCAGCCGCCTTCGAAATTAAAGATTCCGTCGTTAGTCCAGCCGTGCTCATCGTCGCCTATCAAGCGGCGCTCCGGGTCCGAAGAGAGCGTGGTCTTGCCGGTGCCGGACAAGCCGAAGAATATGGCCGTGTCGTTTGCCTTCCCCACATTGGCGGAGCAATGCATGGGCATCACGCCTTTCAGCGGCAGCAGGTAGTTCATCACCGTGAAAACGGATTTTTTTATCTCGCCGGCGTAGGCTGTGCCGCCTATAATGACCACCTTTTTCTCGAAATTGACCAATATAAAGGTGGCGCTCCTGGTACCGTCCGAGGCGGGGTCGGCCTCGCAGCCGGGCGCGCTGATGACCGTGAACTGCGGAACGTGCCTTTGCAGTCCCGCGTCGCAGTCCGGCCCCAGGAACATATGGCCGGCGAACAGATTATGCCAGGCGTATTCGGTGATAACCCGCACGGGGAGCCGCTGGGAAAGGTCGGAGCCTGCGTAGCAGTCCCGCACATATACGTCCTTATCCTTAAAATAGGCCGTTATTTTATTATAGAGCTTGTCGAACTTCGACGCTTCGAAAGGCACATTGTAATCGCCCCACCAGATATGCGAGGCGCTGGGCTCCTGCTTCACGATGAACTTATCCTGCGCGGCGCGGGCCGTGTGAGAGCCGGTGCGCATAATGACGGGGCCGTTGTGAGCCATGACACCCTCGCCCTTGGAAATAATATGTTCGTAAAGCACCGGCACGGACAAGTTCCTGTGTATCTTGCCGGAGGTTTTGATCCCTATATTCTCAAGCTCCTGCCCCACATGCCCCGAGTCCGTCCCCAAAGTATTCCCCATAAATAGTCTCCCTTAAATAAGGCCTGGATTAAATACAAACAAAATCAAAAGAACTATTAAAATTAGCCACAAAAAGGCACAAAAATCACAAAAAATAAAACAAATTCACCACAAAGGACACAAAGTTAAGTAACACAAAGGTCACAAAGTTGAGGCTGTCATTCCTGCATGCTTTTAGCAGGAATCCATAGATTCTTGGATCTTTGGTTATATTTATGGATCCCCGCCTACAGATCGCGGGGATGACAATAATTATATCCTGTGTTCGCCCGCAGCAATGGACGGGTTAGCGGGCACTAAGTTAATACAAATTAGAACACCTTAGTGTTCTTTCTTTTCTACAACTTTGTGTCCTTTGTGGTTTATACCTGGCTTCTGAGATTTTCTTACTGCCTATTTTGTGCTTATGTGCCTTTTTGTGGCTAATTTTGCCGTTGCGTTACTCGCCGTCCAGGATCTTCCTTATACGGGAAACCCCTTCCACGATGTCTTTCTCGGAGCCGCAGTAGCTGAGGCGCAGATGGCCGTCCAGCCCGAATTCCTTGCCGGGCACGGTGACCACCATAGCCTTATCAAGCAGAAGTTTGGAAAGTTTTTCCGAATCGGGGTCGTAAGCGCTGAAATCGGGGAAGCTGTAGAACGTGCCCTGCGGAACGTGTATCTTCACTTTTTTAAGCTTTTTAAGCTCCGCCACCATAACATCCCGCTTTTTCTCGAGCCCGGCGCGCAGGTCCTCCACAAAGGAACTCTGTTCCGCCAGCGCCCCCGCCGCAGCCGTCTGGCTCAAAGCCGAGGGGCAGGAGGTTATCTGCGCCTGTATCTTCACCATGGCCTGCGTTACGGCCTCGCCCGCCACGCTCCAGCCGATGCGGTAGCCGGTCATGGAATACATCTTGGAAACGCCGTTGATGGACACGATAAGGGACTCGTCGAGCGGACGCTTGGACAATGCGAAAGCGTTGGGCGCCGTCGCGCCGCCGAACACCAGCCGGTTATAGATATCGTCCATCATCAGATAGACGCCCCGGTATTCGCAGATCTCTACGAGCTCGCGCACAAACTCTTCCGGATAGATCATACCGGAAGGGTTATTAGGGCTGTTGAGCATAACCGCGCGGGTGTTGGTGGTGATATAGCGGTCCATCTCCTGGATATCCGGCAGAAGTTTGCCGGGCTCGGGACGGACCACGACCGGCGTGCCGTAAACCAGCTTCACCATTTCCGGATAGCTCACCCAGTATGGCGCCGGAAATACGACCTCGGCGCCCGGATCCACCACGGCCATGAGGAAATTATAAATGGCCTGCTTAGCGCCGCCGGAAACGACGATATTCTTCGCCGCGGACTTAAGGCCGTAGTTTTTTTCGGTGTAGGAGATTATTTCTTTTTTGAGCTCGGGAATGCCGCCGGTGGCGGTATAGCGGACATATCGGGTGTTCAGCTTCTTCAGCGAAGCGTCGTAAGCGCCCTGGGGTATCTTTTCCTCGGGTTCCCCGCCGCCCAGATGGATAACTGGCTTGCCCTCGGCCTTTAGGTTATTGGCAAGCTCGTTCAGCTTCAACGTAGCGGACTGCCCCACCGACATCGCCAACCGGCTAAGGTGCATAATATCCCCAGAAAGGCCGAAGACTGCCCGCCAAACAACCCGGCGGGTCCGCCTCTGGCGGAAAGGCTGAAGGATAAAAGAAGCCGACCTTGCGGTTCTTCTGCCCTCAGCCTTAAGCCTTCATTCTAAAATTCAAGGCGCGGGTGGGAATCGAACCCACGAATAGAAGTTTTGCAGACTTCCGCCTTACCACTTGGCCACCGCGCCATTTTGCTTATTTTATATACACTATTTGGCTTTTTCGCTACCCTTCCAAAAAGCCAGTCTGACACTAGTCTGACTCAATTTGCTGCTTTTCTACCTCTAAAATCACTTTTGAGATCCCGGCAACCGGCCGGCTATCGCTGCCTAATAAATTTATCGCCAAACCCTTATGGCTAGCGGACAGGTGCGAGTATCGTTCAGTCATCCGGGTTGTTGAGTGCCCCAAAAGCTCGGATATGGTCTTTATATCAGCGCCTTTCATCACAAGTTCGCTGGCGAAGGTATGCCGGAGATCATGAAACCGGAAATCCCTGATACCTGCCTGCTCTAGGGCGGCCTCAAAGTCCACCCTGCGCTTACCATGCCATGCCCGAGACTCACTATCGTCAAAGAACACGTATTTCCGCCCCTTTGGCAGCCCTTGCAAAACAGCTACCACATCAGGGTGAATAGGAATATATCTTATTTTACCACTTTTTGTTCGTTTAAGAACAATCTGATTCGCATTAAAGTCAATATCGGTCCATTTAAGGTCAAGTATTTCCGTCTGCCGCATCCCTGTTTTTAATGCCACCAACACTATGCGCCGCAGGAAGGAAGTGCAGGCATTGAGCAACCTCTCCTTTTCGCTTTGGGTAAGATATCTGGTCCGGCCCCTGTCTTTTTCGCTAAAAAATTTCACCCGCCTGACTGGATTATCCATAACAAGCCCCCAGTCTATTCCTTTATTATAAGCCTGCTTCAGTAGAGCCAGTTCGCGGTTCACCCTGGCCCCACTGATATAATGATCACCAACCGGCGTCCGGCGCCTATGGGATTTGTACTGCTCTATAACCTGCGGCGTTATTTCCGAAGACACCTGGTTCCCGAAAAAATTATTCAAGGTCTTAACCATACTGCAATCGATGTTGTAAGACAGTTTGTTGGTCTTGGAGTAGTCCTTAAGGTAGGTCTCCAATAATTGTTTCAAGGGAATAGCGGGAAGTTGACCTTTCTCCTTGCCCAGAATATGTCCGCCGCGCTTTAACAAGTAGATTTCATTGGCCTGTTTTTTGTCGGCAAGCCCCGTTGATGCGCGGACTCTTTTTCCGTTACACTTAAACGAGTACCACCAGAACGGCGATTTTCGCATTCTATACAGTCCCATTTTATTTTCCCCCTCTGTCTTCAGGCCAAGCAAAGCCGATCTTTTTCTTTATGCTGATACGCGCGAAATGACTGGGCCAAACCCTCCCCCTCACCCAGCGCCAGACAGTCATGTGCTTAACACCCAACCTGCGGGCGCATTCTGATTGGCTAATCCCCTTCTCTTTAAGGTAGTTTTCAAAAGTCTTGTGGGCCATAGTTTTATTATAACATTTGTTATGGGAGCCACGCAACATTTTTAGGGTGGATTTTAGGGTTGTATTTAGGTGGGTCTCGCTTTATCTAACGGGGTGATTGCTTTTTTTGCCATCCACTGATCAAGAGCAGTGGCATCGAAGCGGACAGTTAGTTTTCGGCGTTTTAGGCTTGGTTGAGGGTCCTCCTCGCAATGAGGCATGGGAATAAACGGCACGCGCCGCCGCTCGACCATTTTATACAGGTACCAGCGGCTCATCCGCAGATACTCTGCCGCCTCATGAATGTTTAGAAATCTATTTATCATTGCCTGCACGCCTGCCTTACGCCATTGCCCCGATTCTCGCCGCTCCCCGTTGCATCGATCCGCACATGACATCATACTGCCAATGTGATTTAAAAAAAACAACCGCCTATGCTTTTCTATGTTTGGAAAACCTCTTTTCCGCTTTTGTAATTTTGTCCTCTATTGATTTTTGGAAAGGCTTAAAACCCTGTACGATCATTCGCTCTACATCCGAAGAGTTTCCGCATATAGCGAGAAGTATTTTTGCTTTAAGATCGCTTGTTTTAAGCATTCCTATAAAAAGCTTTTTTTCATCGTAGGCATCCAGCAGTGCACGGGCTTCCAAGCGATACGCATCCATTTCAGAAATAATAAAATCAACCAGAAAATCATAAATATCAGCTATCGGAAAAGCGGCGCCGGACTTATTCTGCTCTGGCGGGAAGGTAAACGATGGCATGGCCTTAATTTTGTCGATGATAATTTTTATATCAGGCAAAGACATCTTGAATGTTTTATTGAGTATTTCTATCACCTGTAGGTAGTAAAAGATATTCCGTCTGTCGTAATATGCTTGTTTTCCGAAGTGTTCCGGCAGCGGTAGAAGTCCGGCGGAAGAATACCAACGCACCGCCCTCTTCGACAGTTCCCCCCCAAAAATGGTAGGGCGTGACGCCCATTTATAAACCTCCGAAATATGGATAGCCCATTCCGGTAAGAATTGATCTTTATTCTGCATTGTAGTTATTGGCACCTTAGTGTTATTATAACGCACAGCATTTTCTGTGTCAAGTTAATAATGCAAAAGTATTAGCACTGTTGTTATAGTTTTGGGCTATTGTACGCCTTTAAATTTTTGCAAAATTCCGCAACCGGCATGTAATTCCGCGTAAACACATTAACCCCCGGCGCCCCCCTTTCAAAAGTTCAGCGGCCTGCGTTAAAGCATAATTCGCGCTAAAATTTAAGAACCCCATCATATTATTTTTATAATGCTCAATACCGAGCTTCAACGCCTTCGGCACAGCTATTTCGATCTTCTCTCCTTCCCCCCATCCACCTCAAACAAGTCTCTATCGACATAAGACCAGGCAGTATGGGCACGTTTATTCCGGCGGCGGTCGTCTTTTCAAGGAATTTAAAGTAGCATGAATTATCGAAGAAACAATTGGCAACATGGTATTCGGTGCCGGCATCTTTTTCCTTAAGGCAGTCAATATCTTTTCCTAACGTCGGTGCCTCGTGATGCTTTTCAGGGAAGCAGGCCCCGCTTAGGGAGAATCCCCCTATTTTTAAAAAAATCTCAATGGACCACAAAACCCCCATCAAAGCCCGGTGAATTCCCGGCCCCCCC
>Ga0118677_10002895_pt1 | contig 33582 bp, 17 predicted proteins | sample AliMusrvi5mmetaG_FD_86154 | JGI IMG/M metagenome (GOLD analysis project Ga0118677, IMG submission 86154) | reverse complement strand
GGCAGACTCAAGCCGCCAGCCCGCATTTTCACAAGTGGGGCGAGTCGATGCGCGATCTGATAGAGATCGACATCGACCCGGCCACCGGCAAACCCCGCCTCATGGAACAGGTTTTCATGCATGGCTAACTTGCGGACATTCAAACAATCACAAAAGAAACACCCATGAAAACAACAACAAAACTGCTGGCCACCCTCGGCATCGCCGGATTGGCCGGTTTATGCCACTCCACCTGCCAGGCGGCAGACGCCTTCCAGACCAAGATCAACCCCAAAGACGGCGCGGAAATGGTTCTGGTGCCAGCGGGCGCATTCAAAATGGGGATGGACCCCATGCCCATGGACCAGGAGCAGCGCGAGCAGGTCAACACGCCGAAGCATGTGGTGACGCTAGACGGCTATTGGATTTACAAATATCCGGTCACCGTCAAGCAATACAAACAATACCTCGAAGCGAACAAGGACCGGAAGCCATTCCAGCATTTCACCGGCCAGATGCCGCCGGAACCACTCTGGGGTTGGAAAGACGACCATCCCATGGTGAACGTGACTTTGGCCCAGGCCGAAGATTATGCCAAATGGGCTGGAGCCGCGCTGCCGACCGAGGCGCAATGGGAAAAGGCGGCGCGCGGGACGGATGAACGCCTGTATCCCTGGGGGAACAACTGGGACCCGGACGCCTGCGTGCATTCCTCCAAGGTGTTTTGCGATGCGAAGGGGACCCGTCCGGTTGGTTCCTGTCCGAAAAATGTCAGTCCCTACGGTGCGATGGACATGGCGGGCAACGTCTGGCAATGGTGCGATGATAATTTCCGGAAGGATTGGTATATCCGCGCGGCGACCACCAATCCCAAGGGGCCGCCGGATTTCTTCTTGGTCAAAACAGAGAAAAATCCCAAGGGAGATCGGGACAATAGCCGGGGCGTTGTGACGCGCGGCGGGTCCTGGGCGCTCTGCGCCCCAAAGGTGTTTCAGACGGTCAATCGGGATTTTTACATGGCTGGGCCTCGGGGAGATGCTTTAGCCGGAATGGATACTGGGTTCCGCTGCGTCGTGCCCGAATCGAGCACCGGGAACAGCGCCAAAACCCTGCCGAATGGTACGCTGGTCGAGGAGATCGCCGAGCCGGCGAAGGTGCCCGCTCACGCGACCAGCGCGCAGCCGGTCAAGCCGCCGACGCCCGCCGGCGGTACCGCCGAAACGGAATATTTATATACCGGTGATTTTCAGACCTCGGAAATCCACAAGATCAGCACCGCCGACGGCAGTTACGAATGCTTTGTCAAGCGGGTGGAAGGAAAGGGCGGAACGGGTGCTGGTTGTGAGTTTGACAGCCACGGAAACCTATTTTCAATCCATGGCCCCAATGTTGTCAAAATTACGCCAGACAAAACGGTCACGGTTATCTTGACGGGTCTGGGCAACGGCTTCGACATGACCGTGGACAGCAATGACAATCTGATCCTTGGTGAGTACGCGTATGCCGCCGACGGTCCGCATGGCAAATTATTCAAGGTGGAGGCGAAAAACCTCGTGCCGGACAAGCTGCCCATCAAGATCGAGTATGCAAAAGATGCCTCGGGCAAACCGGATTATGACAAATACACCATCACTCCGGAAGGCAGCATGACGGCGCTGGATGGCACGCTGACGCCCTATGGCATGAGTTACGACAGAAATGGCAACGTGTATGTGCAGCGGCTCTGCGGGCCATTTTTCAAATATGATGCGCCCGGGAAGAAGACGCAAATGTGCAAGACAGCATTGACCTATTGGCAGCGCACGCCGCTCATGGATGCCAACGGCGATTTTTATGTGTTTGGAGGGGAAATTTCGAAAGTAACTCCCGACGGAAGAGTAATCGCGCGAATGGCGCCGGGGTATGGTTGGAATCACACCGTGGGTATTGTCATTGATTCGAAAGGCAATATGTACCAGACGAATCCCGGTCATGTGGATGGTAACCGAGTGGTGGTTTATCCTGGAGTAATGTATAAATATACTCCCGACGGACAACGAAGCGTCCTTTGCGATCATGTTGGCGTTGCTCCGTTCTGGATTGCGATCTGGCCGCGCGCGAAATTCCCCGCCGACAACCCAACGAAATAGTGAATTCATCGAAACCAGTCAACGAAAGAACCAAATCATGAAACGTACAATCCTGTTTGCAAGTTTAACCCTCACGCTGGCTTTGAGCCTGGTTCACGCGCCCGCGCTGCGGGCGGATGAATCCGATTACTCGCCGACGGTGTACAATGAGGACGAAGCCAAGGAGGAGCGCTCCCTCCTGCGTCCGTATCTTGAACCCGCACACATTCCCACCCCTGAATACCTGGCGAGTTGCAAGGGGGTCGGCGGTCAGGAATACAAGGGCGATGAAACCCCGGAGCAATTGAAAGCCAAGAGCGCCCAGTTTCAGACAATCTACGACTCGATCATCGCAGCATTGCCGGAGAAATTGTCCGTGCCGGTTGCCAGGAAGCGAAAGATTCTCGTGCTGACCTACAAGACGATTGGGTATTACCACACGCCTGGCGCCGCCGGATTTCTCATTTTGTTGCGAGAGGCGGCGAGGAAATACGGTGTCTTTGAAATCACGGAAGCCTATAAGCCCGACGGCATTGACGCCAAGATGCTGGCGGGATTTGATGTGGTCGTGCTCGACAACATGGTGTTTGCCGGTAGGGTGGGCAAGTATGGATCATTTTTTCGTCCAAAAACGGACACGGCATCGAAGGAAGAGATCGCTAAGATGCGTGCAAAGGAGAGGGATACTTGGAATCCTCTCTACAATGAATTGCTGCCGGCCTATGTGAAGAACGGGGGCAGTCTCGTCGGCGTCCATGCCGCCGCAATGATTCCGTTATTTTCGGGCCAGGACATGGACAAGATGGAATTTGCCGCGATGCTTGGCGGAGCGGTTGATGGGCAGTGCCATCCGTTGACGGACGGGACAAATAAGGGTCCGGGCGGATATTGCCCGGCTCCCTTAAAGATTTTGGAGTCGAATAATCCCCTGACTTTCGCGTTTCGCGATACGCCGAACGCTGTGCTGAACGTCGAGTTGTATTCATTTTTTCTGCCAAAGACGAGCATGGATAGCTCGCGAACCCTCATTCGGTATGATACGGATAAAAAGCCGAACGTGACCTTTAATCCGAAGAGCGTGGAACGCTGCAAGGAGTTCGCGTCGTCCACGATCTGGATCAAGAGCTACGGCAAGGGGCGCGTTTACTACAGTGCCCTGGGCCACCACGAGGAGAATTTCGCAGTGCCTTGCATCGCGCAGGCGTATCTCGACGGCCTGCTGTATGCCACCGGCGACTTGAAAGTGCCCGACGCCCCCGCCACTGCCGCAGGCAAGTGAACCGGGAAATGCACCAATAACAAAAAGAAAGAAACTCCCATGAAAACAACAACAAAACTGCTGTCCATCCTCGGTATCGCCGGATGGGTCGGACTCTTCAACGCAACCTGCCAGGCGGCTGACGCCGCGAATCCAGCCGAGCTAACTATCACCGACACCGTGCTGCGACCGGCGGAACAGGTTCCGCCCTTGGGCGCGAATTTTTGGGGACACAGCGGCTCGGTGAATTGGGCGGCGAACAATTTCGTGCGCAATTCCGGCAATGAACCGATCTCTGCGCGCAGGCTCTTCCGTATTCCCAAATGCGGGGAGAACTGGTTTGAAATCGAGGGCGGGACCGCGAATTGGGGTCTCTACGGAAGCGGCTTCCTGAGCGGGGCCGATGTGCGCATTTACAGGCTGGTGGACAAGGAAGGAAATCCGCTGCCGGAGACACCAAAGTATCTCGATATTGCCAAAGCCGACCATGTGCTTTTTGTGGGCAAGGGACGGATCGTCCCGGACGGAAGCCCGAAATTTCCTGATGGCGGCTGGCTCGTGACTACATACGCCGCCGTCCATCCCTACTCGATGCTGCCTCCCCAAACTGACACCTGCACCGACATGTCCGGCGTGATCAACGGCCGAACCTATTGGTATACTGTCGTCGCGGTCGGTCCGGGCAATACGGAATCCGATCCCTCCAACGAAGCGAGCGCCACGGCGAAAGCGGGCGCGCCGCGTCCGGGGAACGAGGTTGTCAAGCCCGGTCCGGTGCCGGGCGGCGCGAAGCCTGCCGAGAAGCCGCTGCCGCCCACCGGCCTGAAGGCCGAGGCTGGCGACGGCTGCGTGAAACTCACCTGGAAACCGAGCGCCTCAACGGATGTGCTGGGCTACCGGCTGAAACGCTCGACGGTGCCCGCCGCCGAACAACAACAGCGCATTTATTTGGAACCGGGCGCACCCAAGCTGATGCCGTGGGATTACGTCATTTTGGAAAGGAAGTTCGATAATTTCGACATGAAATATGTCGGTTCCAAGGTTCGCGGGGCGGGCAGCCCGATGGATGCGCCGGTCTGGTGGTGGACTTCCACGAAGCCGGACGGGGTTTCCTTCTCCCTGGCGCCCCATTCGCAGCCGGTTCCGAAGGAGATGGTCGATCCGGGTGAAACCTGCCTGCGGATTGATGCCAAAGAGGGCGAGCAGTCCATCAAGCAGACCGTCTTCATCGGCACAAAGCACGGTGCCGAATCCGTTTGGTATGGGCAGCTTGAGCCGGGCAAACACTACCGGGCGGAAATCTGGATGCGCCAGGAAGGACTTGGAAACGGCGGCACCGTCAAGTTTTCCTATACCGCTGGCTATCCCGACATCAAGACCGACTGGAATGTCACCGACCAGTGGCAGAAGTTCACCTATGCGTTCGATGGGCCGGAACGACCGGGCGACACGATGCACTTCGGGCATATGCTGAGTTTCACCGGGCCGGGCAAACTCTGGTTTGACAACTTTAGGATTTTCCGTTGCGACAAACCGGAAGATGCCGACAAACCTTACGTGCCCAATGCGACGGTGCTCGACGAATTGATCAAGAGCCAGCCGGCGACGGGTAAAAAAGGGGTGCACCGAATCTGGTTCAATACCCGGGATACCACCCTGTCGTCCATCCTGAGTTGGCACGCCAATTCCAAGGTGAGCCCCAATGTTAGCACATCGGTGGGTGAGACCATGGCCATGACGCTGCCGATGGGGTTGACCTTCGATCTCGCGACCGGCGACTCTCCGGCGACGCGGATGCGCCCCTGGTTGGTAATCCAACACATCCTGAACAGCGAACAGGACTGGAAAAATTTGATCGAATATCTTGCCGCACCCTACGATCCAAAAAAGGATTCGCCGAAAGAAAAGCCGTGGGCTTATCTGCGGACTCAACATCGCAGTGGCGTGCTGACTCCATGGATGGACGAATTTTCCGACATGGTCATCGAGTTGGGCAACGAGACCTGGCACAACGGGTTCATTGAGGACTGGCTGGGGTTCAGCAAATCTGGCATGATTCATCAGGGAGGCCCAGAATACGGTTATTTTGCGAAGTACCTGATCGAAAACGTCCAATCCAGCCCGTACTGGAAAGCGCAAAAACTTGACTCAAAAATCCGGTTTTCCCTCGGAGCTGGGTACCCGGTTTACATTAAAGGGGACAAGGTGACCGGCTACGGCGAAGAGGCGATGATGATTTGTCCGCAGGCGACCTTACTCGGACATTGCAACTATATCGGCCCGAAATGGGAGACCGGCCAGAAACCGTTCGAAAGCTTGGATGATCGGGGATTTCAAGCGACACTGCTCGGTTATCTGGCTGGCACTGAGCCGGATGAGATCAAGTGGGTGGAGGCACGCGAAACTCTGGAGCGGGCGCATCACACTTACAATCTCGTTGCCTACGAAGGGGGGCCGGGCGGGTATGTCATCCCGCAAATGGGCCGCGGCACGGCGGAGCAGGCAAAGATCGCCGAAGGTTACGGGAAATCGCTCGCGATGGGCGTGGCGGCGCTCGATGGCTGGATGCGCAGTTATCAGTATGGCTGGACCGAGCAGGCATACCTTGGCTACTCACAGGGAACTATGTGGAGCAGCCATACGCCGCTCGGGGACGGGTTCCGCGCCTTCCCGGGTTGGCAGGCGCTCGCCCTGCGCAACCGGTTTGCCAGCGGCGACCTGATGAAGGTGGAGGAAAAGAACCTGCCCACCATTGCCTGGGACAAGAAAGACTATCCGGCGGTCGGCGGCTATGCCATGCGCGACGGGAAACGGTGGTCGGTGTTTGTCTTGTCGCGGTCGCTGTCCCAACCCATACCGGTGACGCTGAACCTGCCGTTCCAAACGGCGGGAAAAATCACCCTGCACACGCTGGCGGGCGACCCGCGCGACAGCAATATCGACCAGGAAAAGATCGCGATTCAATCGAAGGATCTCCCGGCGACCACCCTGAAGGGCGGCAAACTGACAATCAATCCGATGCCGCCGGGTTGCATCTATCTCTATGTGTTTGATCAAACATCCAAATAATCATGGATCAACGGGCATTAAATACGTCGAATAAGACAACCGAGCAGACACGCTGCCTTCGCACGATGTTCAAACAATACCAAAAAATGAAACTCCCATGACAACAACAATTAAACGGCTGGTCATCCTCGGCATTGCCGGGTTGGCTGGACAATTCAACGCAACCTGCCACGCGACCGACGCCATCCAGGCACCGTATGAAAGCCGACACGAGCTGGTAACCTGGAGTCCCGGTGAACAGGGCATCCAGACGTTTCGGGATGATTGGCCGGATAAAATTTATGCCGGACCGGTGGAATTCAGGGTCAAGGAAATCGAGCCGGTCAAGGATGGATTCACCTTCAAGCCGGAGAGTTATTTTGCGACCTGCGCTTACAAGGCGACGAAAATCTCTTCCAAGCCGAACAACCTGAAGCCCGCGCCCAACGTCGATCTGAAGAGCCGCGCGTTGGAGTCGAAGGATTTCCACATGGATCAGTTGCCGAAAATGACGGTTGCCGGGCAGGAGTTGCTGTTGCCGGCCGTGATTTCCGATATCAGGAACGAGGGCGCCACCTTTACAGCCGTCTTTTCATTTGCGGAGGAGGATGTCACCTGCAAGGTGGAACGCACCGAGTATCAAACCACGATCAATCCGATGCCGGAGGTTCGGTCGTTGCGCTACGGGCCGCATTTCCGGCAGACGATTGATTTTTTCAAGGCAAAATCGGACACGCCCACTCCCGTGGTCGTCTTGATTCATGGCGGCGGATGGGGCGGTGGAAACAAGACGGGCTACGGCGGGGGAATCCCGGTGGGACCGTTCCTGGCGCAGGGTATTTCCGTTGCGAGGATCAATTATCGTTTTAATGGGATGGACCATCTAACGCCGCCGGTTGCCGCGCCCCTGTTGGATGCGGCGCGCGCCGTTCAGTTTCTTCGCTTCAAGGCGGCGGAATTGAATATTGACAAGGATCGGTTTGCGGCGGCGGGAGTCTCGGCGGGCGGCTATTCATCCTTGTGGCTGGCCTTTCACAAGGACCTCGCGAATCCCGATTCCAGCGACCCCGTGGCCCGCGAGTCCACCCGCCTGCTGTGTGCTGGCGGGTCGGATGCGCCAACCACCCTGGACCCGCAGCAGATCCAGGATTGGATTGGTTTTAACTGGGGCTATGGCTGTTTTGAGCCGAAGGCCCGCTGGGGGGAGCCATTTCAGAACTTTCTTGACCACCGCGACGAATACCTCGCCAAAGGCTACATTCAGGAGTTTTCTCCCTGGTGGCTTGTCGCGCGCGACTCGCCGCCCGTCTGTTTGAGCTTCGGTTCCCCCATGCCCAAGCCGGGCGAAAAGGATCCCCAAAACATCCACTCGCCTCTGTGGGGGCTGCATTTGCTGGAAAGAATGAAGGAAATCGGGGTGGAATGCCATATGACCAGCGCGGGAATGAAAGACTCCGACCCCGCATACCCTGGGTTCAATGAATTCATTTGCATGAAGTTGAAGGAGGAACCACACAAGTAGCAGGCACTTTTACTCAGGAGAACATTATGAACAGTATAACCAAATCCATCACCGTATTCCTAACAACAAGCCTGCTTGTCAGCCCCCTGCTCTACGCCGCGGATTCGCCGCAGCGGGGGGAGCCGAACCGTAATGGCGGCGCATCCGCCACTGCCGCCTTAGAACGCCTGGTCTGCAATCATGTGCGCATTCTGCCGCGGGCGGATTTTCCGCAGTTGGTCAAGGGCGCCATCATTCAAGGGTCCAACAGCGGGCAGATGGATGGCTTCGTGGAATTGGCCACCATCAGCCAGGATGCCAAAGAGGGGGAGTGGCTGGACCTGAAGTTCGCCAACAGCAAGGTTTATCGTTTTCTGCGATATTTCGGTCCGCCCGACTCGTGGTGCAACATTGCGGAGCTTGAGTTTTATCACAATGACACCAAGTTGGAGGGCGCTCCCTATGGAACCTGGGGGACGCGTGAAGGAGATAACACTTACGACAAGGTGTTTGACCACAATCCCAAGACTTTCTTCGATGCGGCGGGACCGAGCGATCAATACGTCGGCGTTGAGTTAACTGGACTGCCCAGCGCCGAACCGCCGGTGGTCACCACGAACGGCGCGCGCAAGAATGGCGCCCGTTGCCATTACCACATCGGCAACAGCCTGAGCGTCACCGAGGAGAAATATATGCAGGAGATCGCGCAGGCGGCAGAATTTAGCGATGACCTTGGTACGATGTGGGGAGCAGCCGGGGCACCGGTTCGCGGTCTCTGGCCCCTTGCAATACGTGACGAGAAATCGAAACCGCGCGTTGACGCGGTCAAGTTCGCGCCGGTGGACGATCTCATCCTGCAATGCTTTGTCCAAAATGGCGACACCTCGGAGCCGACCGCGTATGTCGGCTTCTACGATTTATTCAAAAAAACCAGTCCGAATGTCCGTCTCTGGGTCTATGGGCAATGGTGGCCGACCTACGAGCCAGATGTCTGGGAAGAGCAGGTGATTGGATTGCATCGCATCTATTATCAGGCGGCGGCCAACGTCCAAAAGATGCGTCCACTGAATCCACCGGTGGCGGTGATTCCCGGTGGCTATGCGCTGATCAATCTCAAGCATGCCATCGAGAAAGGCGCATTGCCCGGCGTCAGCAAGGATGCGTTTTTCGCGACCGCATTTTTTGACGGGCTTCACTTGAGCGAGATCGGGCGCTATTTTATCGGTTTGGTGCATTACTCGTGCCTCTACGATAAGAGCCCGGTGGGGTTGCCGTCTGTCCAGAAAATTGACAACTTATTTTATGATAAAAATCCAAACGTCAAACCGACGGAGGCCGGCGCGTTACGGCCGGAACTGATCAAGGCGCTGGAGCAGGTTGCATGGGATAGCGTGCAATCCTGGCGGGCGGAGCCTGAAAAAGTGATCGCCACGGCGGTGCCGGGTGAAATTCGCGGAGCGGATTACATTGGCAACGCGAGTTACAATGGGAGCACCCTCGCTGATTTTGGGGGGTTTCATTACGGCACCCTCAGTTACTACATCTTTGCGCCAGCAGAGGGTGAGTACCTGCTCAAGGTCAACGGGATGAGTCGAACACCCCTGCAAAAAGCGCCGGATGTTTTTCTCGACGATGAAGCGTTGGGGACCATGGAGTTCGCCGGGAAATCGGGCAATGAGCCGATGATCGAGACGAAGGCATTCCCGTTGCATCTCAAAAAGGGAGTCCACACCCTGCGTCTTTACCATCCCCAGTACCAGCCCATGGAGGCCCCCTTTCTGCTCAACACATTGCGGATCACCAATCCCGACGGATCGGGCATCCCACACACCGCGCCATTCTGTGATGCCAACATAAACCAAGTGGAGGTTGAAGCCGGACAGACTGCGGTCATATCCTTCAAGGTTTCCGATGCGGAGACCCCGGCGGGCCAGATCAAGGTGACGGCAGTGTCGCAAACCCCGAAGGTGCTTCCGCTTGAAGCGGTCAGCGTCGAGACCGGAGCGGACGGCACCTGCAAACTCTCCATCAAGCACCCGGGCCAGGCCGGCACCGCCTATGTGGTCGTCACCATCACCAACAACGCCGGACTTAGCAGCTTTTTTGTGTTCCAGGTCAAGACCAAGTAATGTTCGTTTATGAATAAAATTCCAACCACCCTGATCTTGGCGACTAGCCTCGCCATCGGTTTCGCCGCCATCGCGACCGGTCAAACTGCCGCCGTTCAAAACGCGGAATCGGCCCAGATGCAGGAGATGCTGCGCCCCTACTTCGAACCCTATGACAGTCCGCCCGACGGGCCAGACAAGGACCGGCCGTCCATCAAGGAGAACGCGCTAAAAATTGCGGATGCCCTGCCCGCGCAATTAAGTGCGCCCTCCACAAGCAAGAGACGGATTTTGGTGCTGACCTGCAAGACGTTCGGGCAGTTGCATCTGCCGGGAGCCGCCGGGCTCCTCACGCTGCTCCGGGACGCGGAAAATAAGTACGGTGCTTTTGAACTGACGGAAGCCTACACCAGCCAGGGGGTCGATGCGAAAATGTTAAGCGGCTACGATGCCGTAGTCTTGAACAACATCAGCCAGACATATGGGCCCGACGAAGAGAATCTCTACAACCACCTCCTGCCGGACTATGTAAAAAATGGAGGTGGACTTTTTGCCGACCATGGGGTGGCTTTGATCTACATGGATCACCCGGAAAAGGAATTCACCAACCTGCTTGGGGGCTGCACCTGGCACAATAATTATCTGAATTCTGGAGTGCATCCGAAGGCGGTGAACCACTGGAGCCATGTCTCCCCGTTTTCCATCAAGCTGATCGAGCCGGAGAATCCACTTGCCGCTGCGTTTCGCGGCGCGCCGATGACGTTCGCCTACAAGAGTTGCCAGCTTGCTGGCAATCGCAGGGCCGAGTGGCCCGTATCATTCAACGCGCCCCTCGAACTGGCCGATGAGCTTTACGCGATGAACCCGGCGTTGAACAAGGACCATAGCGCCCGCTGCATCGCGGGTCTCGATCAGGACAAAGTGCCCAAGGAGAGTTTTCCGCCGGGGAGCAACGATGATTCCTATTCGCTGATTTGGATCAAGGCCTATGGCAAGGGGAGGGTTTACTACAGCGAACTGGGGCACAATCAGGCGGTTTTTTCTGTCCCTTGTGTCGCGCGGGCCATGCTGGACGGCCTGCAATATGTCACGGGAGACCTGAGGGTGCCGGCAGCACCTGCGGTTGCCGCACATCCGACAGCTTCCCCGACTGCTGCTCCAACCGAAAGCCCCTCCCGCCAGCCGGTTGAGTGGAAGGCGCAGGCAAGCTCCGGCAATTCTTTCGTAATTAACTTTTCAAAAGGCCCCGACCTTGCGTTTTCTATAAACCCGCTGGCGTGGGGGCCAAATTACGCCGGGTGTGCCGTAAAATCGACCGACAAGGGCACGGAAAATGAACTGTCGGCTTCCACGACGTTGCCCATCAACCCATCCGCCGGGCAGAGCATCCTGTTGAAGGAGCGCGTTTGGAAAAGCGCGGACAAGGATATCTCGATCACCTACGAGTTTTCGTCCTCCACCGATGTCGCACTCTCTCTTTTTATCGCGGCGATAGCCATGCAACCCCAGTTCCAGGATGGCGATATTCTTTGCAAACATGCCGATGGCAGCGAAGGGACATTTCCGTTGGGTGGCGGTCAGGCCGCCAGCAAGCGCCCTGATACCACCTCGATGGTGTTCCGGTCCAAATCCCTTGGCGATTTCACCGCTTCAATCGATCCTGCGGCACCAACCTTCTTCTGGGACACGCCGCGCATTCAATTCGCGCAGGATTCATTTAAGGCCGGGAAAAAATCGGTGACTGTTACATTCCACCTGTCCGGCCCAGTGAGCTTACAACCAGCGCCCGCTTCCTCGCCATCCGCTACTCCGGCCGCCACTCCGGTCGCAAGCCTGCCCCCCCCGGCGGATTCAACAGAATGGGAGCCCTGGGATCCGAAGAGGGACGACTTCGCCTCCAGCCCGATCGACCTCCGGTATTTGAATGAGAAATTTGCCGGCGAACATGGATGGATCCAGGCGAAGGGCGGGCAGTTCGTCCATTCAGGGAACGGCCAGCCGGTGCGTTTCTGGGGTGTCAACGAGCAGGCGGCCGGTATGCACGGCGAGGCGCTGGCAAACTGCGCCCGCATGCTGGCGAAGCACGGCGTCAACCTGATCCGCTTGCACTCCCCGTTTTTTGATCAAAAAACAGGCGAGATTAAGCCGGAATTTGTCCGCGAAAAACAGGAAATCGTCGCCGCCATGAAGTCCGAGGGAATCTACACGACCATGTCTATTTTCTTTCCGGCCTGGCTTCGTCCAACGGAAGGCGCCGGATGGCGGGAAGGGTATGACGGGACGAAAGCGGTGTTTTTCCTCTATTATTTCGAGCCGGAATTCCAGAAACTCTACCAAAGCTGGTGGAAAGCTTTTCTCCTGGAGCCGGGGCCGGATGGCAAAAAGCTCATCGATGATCCCGCGCTGATGTCACTGGAAATTATTAATGAAGACACGTTTTTCTTCTGGCACTTTAGCTATGGCAGCATTCCTGCGCCGCAGATGCGCAAGCTGGAGAAGCTGTTCGGCGACTGGGCGGTGAAGAAATACGGCTCGATCGAGAAGGCGCTCGCCACCTGGAGCAACACCGGCGACAAGCACGACAACCCGGCGGAAGGCCTGCTCGGATTCCGTTCCCTCTACGACATATCCGCAAGGAAAACCGCGCGGGATCAGGACACCGCCGCCTTTCTCCTGGAACTCCAGCGCGGGTCCTATGAGAACACGGTGAAGTTTCTCCGCGGCCTTGGTTACAAGGGCATGATCACCTGCTCGAACATGACCACCGCGAACAATGAAATTTTCGGGCCGCTGGAAAAATACGCCAACACCGCCGGCGACTATGTTGACCGGCATGCCTATTTCGGATGCACCCACAAAGGGGAAAACGCGGGCTGGTGCATCCGGGTGGGCCATACTTACTCGGACGTCTGCGGACTCCGCTTCGACACGGGTGGAGATATCATGGGGAAGAGGCGCTTTAATAACCCGGTCATCGACCCGAGTTACAACGGTCTGCCTTCGACCTGCACCGAATTATCATGGGAACGTCCCAATCGCTACCGCTCCGAGGCGCCCCTCTTCCTAGCGGCCTATGGTGCGTTGCAGGACAGCGACGGCTACACGCATTTCTCCCTGGACTCCGACTCATGGCATGTCAAACCGAACTTCTGGATGCAGCCGTGGACACTGATGTCGCCTTGTCAAATGGGCCAGTATCCCGCCGCCGCGCTGATCTTTCGCCAAGGCTTGGTGACAACCGGCGATCTCATGGCCGATCTGCCCATGAAACTGAGCGACGCCATCGCGCTGAAAGGCTCGCAGCTTGTCCAGGAGTCCAACCTCGATGAGTTTCGCAAGGCGGACGTCCCCAAGGTTGCGGGTGAAACTTCCGATGCCGGCATCGACCCCCTGATTCATTTCGTCGGACGCACACAGATAAGAATTGATGACAAAGGCGGCAAGGCGACGGTGAAACCGCTCGGACGGTTTATCGACCGGAAAGCCCAAACCGTGACGAGTTCCACCGGCGAACTCAAGCTGGACTACGGCAAGGGGGTCTTAACCATCAACGCGCCGGGCGCGCAGGGAATCAGCGGAATCCTCAAGGAGGCTGGCGCGGTGGAGACGAAGGATCTGTCCATCAGTTCGGACATGGAATTCGCCCACATCATCGCCGTTTCAATGGACGGAAAACCGCTCGCGACATCGTCTAAGATTTTCGTCCAGGCCATGAGCGAGGAAAAACCGACCGACTTTACCACGGAGACGGTGAGTCCGAACGTCTTCCGCATAACGAATATCGGCAAGGATCCGTGGTTGTTCCGCGCGCTTCAGGGCACGATCAAATTTAAGCGTCCGGATGCTGCGCAACTGAAGGTCACCGCCCTGGACTTCAACGGCTATCCCGCCGCCAAGCTCGGCAACGCCGCGAATTGGAAACTCCAGCCCGACTGCGCCTATTATTTGATCGAGAGGTAAGAGAAACACCCGGAAAAGCATGAATCACATCACTGCGATCATGGGGCTTGCGTTGGCTGTGGCATGGATGCCGGTCAATGCAGCCGAATCCCCTGGCGACGCGCTTGCAAAAACCGTGCTGGCCAAGTCCGGCGCGCGCGCCACCGTGTGCGAGATGCCCGGCGTTGGCGACGGCACGCTGGCAACGGCGCTGGCGCAAGCGGGCATCGCCAAGGTGCATGCGCTCGCGCCCGACGCAACGACAGCAGACGCCGCGCGTAAACCTGCAATGGCGGCAGGTGTGATGGGTTCGCAAGTGATCATCGAGACCGGAAAGCCGGATGCCCTGCCGCTGGCAGACTGGGTGGCGGATTTATATGTGGTAGCCGACGCGACGGACGTCAGCCTAAAAACGTTCTCCGCCGCGGAAGCGGGCCGGGTGCTCTCACCGTATCGCGGCGTGGCCGTGGTGGGCAATCCTGCCGGAGCCAAAGGCGGATTAAGCAAAACGGTCTTGACGGAATGGGCGAGAGGCACGGGCGGCATCGCAACCGTCACCGAAGACGCCACTGGCCTTTGGGCGGTGGTGAAGATGCCGCCGCTCAAGGGCGGCGACGACTGGAGCCATTACTGGCATGGACCGGATGGCAATCCGGTTTCAAAAGACACGGCGTTTTCGGGTTCGAGTTATCAGATGCAATGGCATGACATGCCGATGCAAGGCGATCGCAATTATACGATCATCGCATCCGCCGGCCGCCTGTTTGTGGCGAGTTGCTCCTTGTATGACTTTTCTCACAACCTGTTGCGCCCGCAGCATCCTTATGAACTGACAGCGCGCAGTCTTTACAATGCCAAGGTGCTCTGGCGGCGTCCCATCTCCGCTCAGTTCGGTGACATGGGGTCGCTGCTGGTGGCGACACCGGACCGCTTGTATGCCAAGGAGGGAGCGGACGTGCTGATTCTCAACCCCGAAACCGGCGCGGAAACAGGGCGGATTCATGCCGCGAAAGATCCGCTGGTGGTGCGTTGGATCACGCTTTCCGACGGCGTCCTGCTCACGCTCGCGGGGCCAAGGCCGTTCAGTTTCAAGACCGCCTGGCGCGATGTGCCGCCGGGACCCAAAGATGAGACGAAGGCGGATGCTGTGAAGCGGACCGGGTTGGAGTCTCTCAGGCGGGAAAACTCGCAGGAACTGGTCGCTTGGGATGCCGCCACCGGCAAGGAACTCTGGCGCTTTAAAGAGACCGCCATTGCGCATCGCAAATTGACCGTGGCCGGAGGCAAGGTGTTTCTTTATGTCAACGACAGTTATGCCACGGCCATGGATTTGAAGAGTGGCAAGGTCTTATGGAAAACGGATGCTCCCACGCCCGAGACGACGTTTGTCGAAAGCAATATCACGCAGGGCAGGCGCGGCGAAATGGAAGCGGTGGCCACACCGGATGTCTATCTGATTTTCGGCAGCAGGCTGCGTGCGGCGTTCGATGCCAGGGATGGCCGTCCGTTATGGAATAAACCGGCCAAGGGTTGGGCCTTTCCATTGGTTCTTGACGATGTCCTTGTTCCGTATGGCATCAATCTGTTGTCCGGGGAAAAATGCGATCCCGCGAAGAACCCCACCACCAAGGCCGGTGGTGAATCGGACAGTTGCGGCCATGCCACGGCCTTGGAATCCGGACTCTGGATCGGCAACGGTGTTTGGGACATCAAGACCGGCAAACAGGTCGTGACCCACCTGGCGAAAAGCCCTTGCGGGCTCGGTTTCTTTGTCGCCGATGGAACGGAAGTGCTCTTCCCAAGCCCCTGCAATTGTTCGTATACATGGAAGGGAATGGAGGTCATCCGGGCGGCGCCCCAGCGTCCGCTGCGCGAGGGAACAAGACTGGAGCAGGGAGCGGCGGCGCCTCCGAAAGCGGCTGTCGCGGTGGATGCGAGCGACTGGCCGACTTATCGATGCGATGAAACGCGCAAAGGCTCATCCGCCGCCGTCGTTCCGGCCAAGGCATCCATCCGCTGGACTTATGTGCCGGCGCGTCCGGAAGCCGGCCGGGGAGCCGCCGGGTTGCCCGAGTATCTTCAAAACGAGGTCGCTCTCACGCAGGCGATAACGGTCGGCGACCGGCTCTGGTTTGGCACGGTGGAAGGCGCGGTGGTTTGTCTGGATCAAAAATCAGGTGTCGAAAAATGGCGTTATTGGACAGCCGGGAAGATTAAGTCCGCTCCCACCTGGGCGGAGGGACGTGTCTATGCCGGATCGGCGGATGGTTGGGTTTACTGTCTGGCGGCGGAGACTGGAGATCTCTGCTGGCGCTATCGCGTTGCGCCCGAAGAACGCCGGATCACGGTCATGGGTGGCTTGAGCAGCGCGTGGCCGGTCTGGTCCAGTATGCTCGTGCATGACGGCGTGGCGTATGCGGCGGCTGGGGTCCGGGGCGCGCTGGAAGGGTCGGCTCTCTGCGCCCTCGATGCGAAAACGGGGGCCGTGCGGTGGCGGAAATTTTTCGGGAGAGCGTCGGAAACAGATGCCAAGGGAAAACTGGTCAACATCTCTCTTTCGGGAGGAGGCCAGATGGCCTGGTATCAGGGAAAAATCTGGTGGCATTGCGTGGAGGATCCCCCGATGATTGTGGATCCAGCGACGGGCGCGGCGAAACCGGCTACCGATTTTCCGGCGTGCAGGGGGATGCGGGGTTTTACAGCTATTCCCGGCGTGGACATTGGCATCATGCCGGGCGGCTGGGTGACCTTTGGCGGTTCCCCAGCGCCAAGAGGTGGAGGTGGAGTGGATATGAGTTGTGTCTGTGGGAGTTTTGGACCGCCGGCGGTCATGCTGCGCTCCGGGCCCGATGGTTTACCGCTTTTCGATGCCAAGGCCGGGGTGCCGGATGGATTTACGATGCCTCATATTTGGACGGTTGCAGGCGGGCCCGCCAACGGCGACCTGCGCTCACGCGTCAACCGACAGATACCCATCTGGGATGCAAGCGAGATACTCTTGCCCGGTGATTTTGGAAAGACGGAACGCTCTCCGCTGCTCTGCCGCGGTCTGATCGATGCGATCAATGCCAAAGACGACGCGAAACCTTTAAAATTCCAAGATCTAGTAAAAACATCAAGGGTGAGTTTTGACAGGTTGGTTTTGGGTCACATCGATCAGCTCTATTCACCGTTCGATCTGCCGGAGAATCAACGGCATCAGGTGTTGCCTGATGACCTGATCAAGCAGGTCAATGACAAGAAATTCCGGCTCTCAGGCCAGATGCTGCTGGCCGGCAATGCGGTGATCGTGACCGCAGCCAAGGATCAAACCTGGGCCGAGACCGATTTGGCCAACTGGCATGCGATTGCGGTGAGTCGGACCGACCGGACAGTGCTCTGGGATGTGGCTTTGCCTGTTGCGCCGGGATTGAATGGCATGTCACTGACGCGCGGAGGCGATGTGTTGATCCCGCTCATTGACGGCCGCATGGTTTGCATCGGCGGCGGCGCGGTGGAGACACCGGTTGCCGCAGCGGCTCCGTCGGGAACAGAACCCGGTCTGTTGTCCCGTGGTTATGCAACGAATGCCATTGAGGAAGGCTTTATCGCTTGGACTCCGGCGGTTTTGGATGTCATGAAGCCGGTCACGACCGACGTGGCGCCGGGCTTGTCCATCCAGCAGGCGAAGGATGACGGGACACAGGTATTGCGCCTGGACGGATATTTGGAGGTTCCGGCAACCGGCTCCTACCGTTTTATGGCGATTCACGGTTCTTTTACGTTGTTTGACGCGCGCGGCAAATTTGTCGAGGTCAACACCGCAAGCGAAGCGGCCCCAGTGCTTTTGGAAAAAGGCAAACACCCGATTTTCGCCGTCACGGCGCAAGACGCGAAAGGCATGAAATTCAATGTGCAGTGGGAAGGCCCCAACATTCCTCGCGGAGACATTCCGGCCACGGCATTGTCGCATCAACCATAATCACCTGATGAAAAACAACCTGTTCTTAACCCGAAAACGGCGATTGAGAAATTCTTTCAGAATGGAAAGCCCGGCCTCGGCCGCTTCGCGTCCTGCGTTGCAACCTCTACAGGAAACGCCGTTTTCGGGCTTAAACATGAGCAACCAAGCCGCTCTAACAGAACCGCAAACACAAACAAAGTAATTAACAATGAAAACAAAAGTACAATCCATGAATTCAAAATCAAGCAGCCCGGACAAGAACATTCCCGTTCCACACCACCTGGAGGCGAATTATTCCGGCGATTACGTCAAACTTGAAAACCGTCATCTGAGCCTCGTGCTTTTCCGGCGCAACAGCCATTTGATGCGAACGGAACGCCAGCCGGGCGGAACCCCTTACCAAAACGGCGGCTGGGCCTGGGGCGAAATTTACGGGCCGCTCGACGCAGCCGGCGAACGGCAATATCTCGGGATCATGGAGCATCTGGCCGAAGTTGATCTGGTCGCGATGCGCCATCCGCTGCGACTGGAAGGCGAGCATTGCGAGATCAAGCGCGAAGGAAACACGCAGCGCATCGAGATCGAACTGGTCACTATGCTGCCGGAGGAACCGTGCATGGTCTGGGATAACATAAACCCGGTTTCCGGACGCGCCATCCTGACCCTCGGGGACAACGACCGATATGTTAGCATCCAGTTGGAGATTTTGCCCCGGACGTCAGTGACCTACCGCTACTTGCGCGGCCCTTGGCTGCGCATCGGCGCATATGAGGAGAATTGTGAGCGGACGGATGCGATGTTCCCAGGCTTGGAATGGCTGATCGACAAGGAATGGTCCAGTGGGACCGATTTTCATACCCTCGACAATGCGTTGCGTGTGACGCCGCATCCGTACAAGGTTCATATCCCGATGATGACCGTCAGCCGCGATGGGTTTGCTGTTGGATTGAGCTGGCCGATGGTGCAAAACAACATGGACTTCTACAAGGGGATGCGTGAGCTGCAGCCGATCTTTGCCTCTCCCAATTTTGTGGACCGCCGTCAGGAACATGTGATGGGGGTCATGCTCCCGACCGCTGTTTCGGGACTTCGTGAAAATGAATTGCAGGCGAACTCTCCACGGTTCTTGCGCAATTTCAAAATGACCGCCGAGATTTTTGTGGTTCCTGGCAAGAGCTTGGACGCCGTGGTTGCGTGGTCTCAGCGCAACGGCATGCCCGACCCCGGACAGCCACGCTGGGATTGGCCGGAGGCGCTGGAAAAAATCGCCCATGCGTTCAACACCAATCTTTGGAAAGAGGGCGTCGGCTGGACCTATGGGGAATTACCGATTCTGATGTGGACAGTGTTTCGCGGATTCCCCCGACCGAATCAACGCCGTCCTCACATGTATCTGCGTTTCATTGACTGGTATATCCAAAACGGCAAGGACAAAAAACTCGCCGCTGAACTTGCTGCCAAAGCCGCATGGTGCCGCAAACAGGGAGACTTCCGCGAAAATCCGCCGCGCCAAAAAGGGAAAATCAAAGGCACCTACGAGATGTTCCGCTGGTATTCAGAGGAAGAACTGCGCCTGCAGGCGGATGCGTTGCTGACCGCTCAACAGCCCGATGGCAGTTATCGCATTGATTTGGAGAGCCTATACAAAACACAAAACAGTTTGCAGCACCTCCAAATGGCTGCACGCTGGAAGCCGATGGCCATGCAGGGCGACACCGCGATCAACCTTTGCGTGACACCCGCCATCTATCTTTTACTAATGGGTGATCATCTCGGCGAACCGAAATATCTGGAAGCCGCCCGCAAGGCGCTCGAATTTTCCATGCGCTGGGAGCGCCCGGAGGGCGGCGACTGGTGGGAGTGCCCGCTGCACGCGCCCAACCTGCTCACGGCAGGCTGGGCCATGCTCGCCTATGAACTGGCGGCACGCGTTTTCGATGACAAACGCTACCATGATCGCGCCCGGCATTTTCTGCGCAGTTTGCTGCCCTTCACCTATCTGGCGGAGCCGGCCAAACAAAAGTTGCTTTACGAAACCAAACCACTCTACGGCACCACCGGCTGGCATTACATTGCCTGGACTGACCGGTGCGTGCAGTGGCAGATCATCCTGCTCATTGACATCAGCGCGCAACTCGGCTTGGACTGGACAAAAATGGATCCGGAAGTTGATTGGGCCACCTACCGTCGCGGCGCGGTGACTGCCGGATTGCGCTGGATGGTTGACAGCAAAAACCCCGAATGGATGCTCAAATGCGAGGAGCTGGTTCCCGATGTGCTCAGCGGGCGTCTGGACATGACTTTTTCCGATGTGCATGATCCCGTGAACGACATGTTCAGCGGCATCGGTCTCGCCATCAACCCGGCCTACATGGCGGCAAGCATCTTCGAGCATCTTTTACCCGCGAAATCACTATGATGAATATCAAGCATATTGCCGGAGCAGCTTCCGGCATTCTCCTTTCGGTGTGGCTGGCTGCTTCCGCCAATGCCGCTGCCCCGATCAAGATCGACCATTGCGAGTGGATCCTCTTTCAGACCGAAGGTGCGAATCCGCAAAAAATGTCCGCCCTGCGGATCGTCGCTGACAACGGGAAGGACGGCATCTGGCTCGCCGACCCTTGGCTGACACGTAAGCCCGAGGATGTGCTGCCGATGCTCGAGAAGTTGAAGGGGCTGGATGCGTCCAACCCGGAAGCAATCTGGGAAACCGCTCTGAAAGAAAAATGGTTTCCGGGCATCCAGACCGGGGTTGACATTGCGCTCTGGGATTTGTGTGGACGCAGCCAGGGGAAGCCGGTTGCGGAATTGCTCGGCTCCCGGAAACGCGACAAAGTCGCCCTTTATCTGGCAGGCGTTCCGTGCAAGACCGCCGGGGAGCATGTCGCGCTTGCGCTGGCCGCAAAAAAGCGCAACGCCCATGGGTTCAAAATCTACGCCTATCTGGAGGGCTACGGGGCGAAGCGGGATGCGTCAAACAAGGAAGAGGCCGCGAAATGGGTGGAAGAGGACATTCAACTTGCCCGCGCGGTTCGCGAGGCGGTGGGCGATTCCTTCCCGCTCATGTTCTACAACAACTGCTGCTACAATTTTGAGCAGGCCGTCCAGGTCGGAAAGGCGCTGGACGAACTTCATTACTCGTTGTTTTATGATCCGATGCCGGAAAAAACCAGCGACAGCATGGCCCGATACATCGATCTGGGCAAGTTGATCAAGACACCGGTCAGCGCGCTCTTCAACGGGCCGGACGGAGGATCGGCGAAGCGGATTGAATGGATCGCAGCCAAGGCGGCGGCCCAGATTCAGACCGATGTTTACGGCTCGTTCACCCCGTGCCTCCAGGTGGTGCGGGCCTGCGAGAAGGCGGGCGTCCCGCTTGATTTACACGGCGGATTCCCCACCGATTACTACCAGTTCCCGCTCTATGCGTTTGTGGATAACAATACCCTTCCGATGATCGGATGGCATCTGCCCTATCCCGGAGGAGCTCCGCCCATTGCCGCCGAATTCAAGGGAAGCCTCCCCGGCAATCCCAAGACACCGTGGATCAAGCGGATTCAGAACCGCCCGGTGGATGCCGACGGTTACGTGCATTTGGTCTATGACATTCCCGGCATGGGGGTGGAATACGACTGGGATTGGATTAAACAACACGATGTTAACAAAAAGTAAAATAGACTAATTAGAAAGTGATTCATATGAATAAAATACTGACGATTGCGATGATAGGAATTGCCATGGGCGGAGCCGCCCTGGCGGCGACAGAACCGGCTCCGGTTCAAAACAAAGAGTCCGCGGGCATGCAGGAATGGCTGAGGCCCTATCTTGAACCGGAATACAACCCTCCGGAGGGAATGGACAAAGACCGCGCATCCATCAAGGAAAATGCGCGCAAGATAACCGAAGCGCTGCCCGCAAAGCTCTCCGCTCCCGTCGGAAGCAAAAAACGGATCCTGGTGCTGTCCTACAAGCCTGCGGGACAAGTCCACGTGCCCGGCATGGGGGGGTGTCTTGAGCTGCTGCGCGCGGCCGCGAAAAAATATCCTGGGGCCTTCGAGGTGGTTGAATCCTATACCCACGAGGGAATTGACGCGAAGATGCTGGCGGGCTTCGATGTGGTGGTGCTGAACAATATCAGCCAGTGCTGGGGGCTGAAAGCCGAGGACGACCTGTATAACAAGCTGCTGCCGGAATTTGTGAAAAACGGCGGCGGATTGTTTGCCGTGCATGGCTCGGCGCTGCTGCTCAAGGACAAACCGGACTCGGAATACAACAAAATGTTAGGCGGTTTCACGGCCAACTCGAAGCTGATCCAATCCAACGTGCATCCCAAAGCGGTCCAGGGGTTCAACTGCTGCAGTCGTTTCCCCGTCAAGCTGATCGAAGCCGGGAATCCGCTCGCGGCGGCATTTCGCATGGAACCGGCGAAGTTCACCTATCTTGCCGCCCAGGTGAACGGCAACAAGCGCAGCGAGTTCCCCGTGGCTTTCAACGCGCCGCTGGAACTGGTGGATGAACTCTATGTCATGAGTCCGGAATCCAACCAGGACAAGACCGCCCGGGTCATTGCCAGCGTAGATCCGGACAAGGTGCCCAAGGAGAGCTATCCCGAGGCCAATGATTTTTCCTACGCGCTGATCTGGATCAAGCCTTACGGCAAGGGCCGGGTCTATTACAACCAACTGGGGCATAATCAGGGAATCTTCACCGTCCCCTGCGTCGCGCTGGCGATGCTCGACGGCCTGCAATATGCCACGGGCGACTTGAACGTGCCGGACCTCTCCGCCAAGGTCGCTCCCACAGGGCAGTAATCTTCACGATCAAAAGTATTCAATGAAACCAGCGAACGAACAATTAGGAGCCAAATGAAAAACTGCACATACCTGTTGATAACTATTTTGAGCGCGACATGCTTGTTTGCGGTCGATGATGCGGCAGGTGCATCCGGCAAAGACGGCCGAATCGCCGTGGCACTGAAGCAGGCTGCGCAGGGCGGCGGCGTGGCTTGCGTGGCGGATGCCTCGCAAACCGAGGCGGCCTTCATCCTGGCGCGCAACCCGAAATGGGCGGTGCATCTTTTGCTGCCGGACGCCGATCAAGTGGCGAAGGCGCGGGCGAAGGCCTCCGCCGAGGGGCTGCTCGGCCGTTCTCTTTACATCGAGGCCGGCGGGGCGGAGTCCCTGCCGTACCCGGACCATCTTCTGGACCTGCTGATCGCCACGCCGAAGACCCCTAAGGACGAGGCGTTGCGCGTGATTTCGCCTGTCCGCGGCCATGCCTATGTCGGCGGCAAGGAGATCGTCAAGCCGGCGCTTCCGGGCAGCGACTGGTGGACGCATCGGTATCATGGTCCCGACAACAACCAGGATTCCAGCGACACGGCCTTCCAGATGCCGGCGATCCAGCAGTACAACGCGATGCCGTTCTGCAGCGCGCTCGAAGGCTCGATGTTGGTCGCCGACGGGATTCGGCTGGAATTCTACGATTGGTTGGGCAAGGAGAAACGAATGCCATACAGCGGCCAATTGGTCGCGCGCAGTCTTTACAACGGGCAGATCATCTGGCGGCGCGAACTGCCGCACCGGATCAAACCGGATGCGCCGCTCATGGCGGTGGAAAAAGGCCGTCTCTATTGCGCCTCGGACGAACCCGGCCAGGTGCTGGTGATCGAAGTGGCCACCGGCAAGGATTTGCCGCCGATCAAGCTGTCGCCGGAGACGAATCGTCATGTCACCTGGCTTGCGGTCGAGAACGGCAGGCTCTACGCGCTGCTCGCCGACCGCAACTGGCCCAAGATCGGAGGGATGAGCCCCCTGTTCAGCACCGTCTGGCAACGGCAAGAAGGCAAGAAGGAAAGTGATCTGGGCGAATATGAGGCCAAGCCAGAACTGCCCGCGCCAGCTGTCATCATCCCGAGTTCCATCGTGTGCTGGGATCTGGCATCCAACCGCCAGGCCTGGCGGCACGACGATCCGGCCATGGTCGATTTCCGGACGCTGGGGGAACGTGGCGGCAAGGTCTATTTCTTCGCCGAGGACAAGCGGCTGGTCTGCCTCGGCGAGGACGGGAAGCAGCTTTGGGAAAACAAGGATGCCGATTGGATCAACACGCTGGACTTGGAACGCAAAAAAATATGGATCACCTGCCGCAACACGAGCGCGATCCAAATTGGCAACGGCCAGTTGGGCTTCAACCTGATCATTGGCGGCAAGTCGGCCAAGAGCTACTTCGATTGTGCCACGGGAAAATTTCTCTGGAAGGGTGGGGGAGCTTTCTTTCACGGCGACAATGTCATCCATGGATTTTTTGACAGCGGAGTGGCAAATGTGATGGATCCGAAGACGGGCGCATCGGTCGGTAAAGCGTCTAGTGTCGGTGGCTGGTGCGGCGCCCGTTCCTGGGTGCCTGCCCTCAACGGCCTGCTCGGGCATTGTTCTTTCGGTTACAAAAATCCCTGCGTCATCCCGACCCCTGCCGCCGGCGGCGTGCTCAGTTTTTATCCGAGCGTCTGCACCTGCCTGGGTGCCTTTCCCGGCGCCCCGGGATTCCTGTCCGCCGGGGATCTGCTCAAGACGGCGGAGGAGAAGCCCGTTCATCCGTTGGAGGCGGGCGCGACGGCTCCGGGCACCCTCAAAGAGGCAGCCGGCGACTGGCCGCAATACCGCGGGAACGCCCGGCATAGCGGCACCAGCGAACTATCGGGCGCGGCACCGCTGGCCATACGCGCCACCTGCCCGCTGGATCATCCGCTCCCGGTACCGCCGGGACATTTCGCCTACCGCTGGGACTGGCAGGAGCGTCCCACGCCGCCGGTCACCTATGGCGGGCTGGCTTTCTATGGTTTGAGCACAGGACGGGTGCGCGCGGTGCGGATCGCCGACGGCAAGGAGGCGTGGTCCTTCGAGACCGGCAGCATGGTGCTGACGGCTCCCGCGGTCGCCGATGGCCGGGTCTATGTGGGCAGTGGCGATGGTTGGGTCTATTGCCTTGACGCGGCGGCCGGCAAACTCGTCTGGCGCTGGCGCGGTGCCCCGCTCGACCGCCGCATGATGGTATTTGGAAAACTGACCAGCTTCTGGCCGGTGGTCTCGGTGCTCGCGGATGGCGGCACGCTGTATGGCGTGGCCGGCATGTTTAACGCTAATGGCCGGGTGGTTTTTGCGCTGGACGCGGCGACCGGCAAGGAGAAGTGGGCGCGATGGAGCCGGCTGTTCAAGATACCCGGAGAGCCTGTGGAAGAGGGAAACATCGGATATCTCGCGCTGCTCGGAAAGGATCTGCTGTCTGAACGTTTCTGCGATTTGCCGTCGGTCATCGACGCCGCCACCGGCGACAAGCCGAAGGACGACGACGAACTCAAGATCACGGTGCTGGCCCTGCCTAACTTGTGCAATCAGGACACCATTGTCGCCAGCGAGAACCTGCTGATCCGCGGCGGCAGCATGCTGTTCTTGAACCCCGACATGCGCGGATATGGCGGCAGCGAGAAGTTCTACTTTTATGACACGAGGAAACTTCTGCAACAGGACAACGTCAAGTGGACAGGGAGCCTGCCTTCTCCCGCAGTGACGGCGGAGGAGGGAGTCTTTGTTCGGACTTTGCCGAGCCCCGGTGCGCTGTCGTTCTGGCAGCTCAAGGACTTGAATGCGCCGGGGGCGCGGGATCCGAAGAAGGCCGTCTGGACGCAACCCAATGTGGATGTCAACGCCGTGGCGCTCTGCAAGGACGCCGTGGTTGCCACCATTGGCGATCACAAGCCCAACCCCGGCCTCAAGTACGGGGAGTTTCCGGAGTTTGCCGGCTGGAAGCTGGCGGCATACAACCGCGCCGACGGCAAGCCGCTTTGGAGCGTGGACCTGCCCGGCGAGCCGATGATCAACGGTCTGGCCCCCAGCGCCGACGGCTCATGGGTGCTCACCATGCGCGACGGCAGCCTGGTGGTGATGGCCCCTGGCCAGGGCGACGCGAAATGAAATTTCAAAAACCCAACAACAAGAAGAAACCAAAACCAACAAGTAAAAGAGAAAAGAGTATGAAGACGAAATCAATGATGCATTCAGTTTGTGACATAGGGCTGTTTTTAGCCATGTTGTTCGCCGTTCCGGGAGCCAGAGCGGATGTTCCGACCACTCCCCCAGAGATGAATGGCTTTATGGGCAAATTGACAGGCACGATCAAGGCCGTGCATGGCAATGTCGGATTTGTCATGACGGTGGAAAAGGTGTTTGTCGCCGACGAAAGCACGGTCAAAGACGCCTCAATACTGGTCGGCACCGATGTGTGGCTCGGTTGCAAATGGGGTAAAGGCGACAGCGGCAACTACGAGCCAGAGTCGGCATCATGGGAAGTCTGGAAGAGCCTGAAAGGAGACACCAAGGTCAAATGCGTGGTGATTGCTGACGCCGATAAAAACGGAAAGGTGCTTCTCCGTCTGGCCAGGCAGCCCAAAATCCTCGAAGCCAAGTAGCACCGGCCAATCTCCAACCATTTTTGAAAAACTTCTATGAAAAATAAAATCAAACTATTGGCCATCCTCGGCATCGCCGGGTTGGCCGGATTCTTCAACGCAACCTTTGCCGCCGCCGGGGAGTCTGCCCAAACATCTCCGGTGGTGGATGGCGGATGGAAAGTCATCATGGCACCCGACAACAGTTATCGTTTCCTCCTCCTCAAGGACGGCCGCCAATGGGGGACGATTGACATCGTCATGCACCGCACCGGTTGGGCATGGGCGGGCACGTCGGTCAAGGGATACGCCCAGGATGGCGTGTTGGATGTCGGCTCGCCGTTCTTAACTGCGCAAAAGCCGGATCAATCCATAGCTTTTCGTCAGGTGGCGAAGAAAACCGCGCCGAACACCATCACGTTTACCTATACTCTGAGCGCCGACACCGAGCAGAAGGTCACGAGGCTGTCGCCCGTTGTATCTTGCAAGGACCAACTAACCGGCTCATTGGATTTGTACAAGGTCGGTGGCGAAAAGGAACCCGAACAGCGCATCCCGGGATTTGCCACCCAATTGAAAGACAAGTCCCCCGTCGAAAAGATGGTCTGGAAGCTCAAGGATATTGGGGAGGTTGCGGTGACGATGGATCCGGCGTTCATCCCCATGCCCTCCGCGTATGCCGGGTCGCTTCAAATATACATGCCGTTTTTATTTCAGGGTAACCCGGATCAAGGGGTTTTTCCCCCCGGCACCAAGACTTACACGATGACCGTGACCTTCCCGGATAAGGTCGATTTCGTGGCGGACAAGGACGGCATGGAAAAATTGACCGCCCACTTGGCGGATGAAAGCTGGTATGCGCTCCCCGCCACCGGCGCGAACACCGGACCCAGCGTGATCGGCATGGAGAACTGGCTGGACGCGCCCGCCGGAAAACATGGCGTCATGAAGCAGGCGGGGGATCGTTTCGAATTCGCCGACGGCACACCGGTGAAATTATGGGGATACAATTTGGCGGCCGGCGCTGCCTATCCGCCCAAAAAGCAGGCGGAGATTGCGGCGGCGCGCTACGCCAAATATGGCGTAAACTGCCTGCGTCTCAACCAATTCATCATCAGTTGGGGCGGTTTTGGCGACAAGAACGACTCCACGAAGTTCATTCCCGAGAAACTGGACCAGATGGATTACTATGTCGCGCAGTTAAAGGAGCGCGGCATCTACTACACTTGGATGCACACGTGGATTTTCACGGTGCATCCGGCGGACAAATCCAAATTGCTGGCGTACGACGAGATCATGAAAAACCTCCCGAACGGCAACACCTATGGGCTCATCCAGGTCGCGCCGGATGTGCAGGATTTGCAGATCGAGATGCTGACCAACCTGCTCAAGCACAAAAATCCCTACACCGGGCTGACCTATGCGGAAGATCCCGCGCTGGCCTATCTCGAGGTCTTCAACGAGGACAACATCTTTTTCTTTGCCATGGACGGCGTGCTGGCGAAATGCCCCACGTATAAACGCAAAGTTGAGGAGCGTTATGCCGCCTGGCTCAAGGAAAAATACAAGACGCCTGAAGCGTGGCGCGCGGCGTGGGGAATCAAGGACGAGAAGGCGCAGATCGGCGACGCCATGCCGATCCAAACAAATCCGTGGCATCTTGGGACCCAGGTACTGGCCCAGCAAAAAAATAATTTGGGCGCCATGACGCGCGCTTTGGACGGCGCGGGATTTTTGCACAGCGAGCAAAACGCCTATTATGCCAAGGTCATGAAAGCCGCGCGGGACGCCGGTTACAAGGGGCCTTGGACGGGCTCGAATATGTGGGCGCCGGCCATGCTGCCGCAATATCTTGCATTGAAATCGGACGCGATGTGCGGCCTGGTCGATCGCCATAATTATTATGGAGGCGGCGGCGAGGAGATGTTCACATCCATGTTGACGCAGCCGGGCAGCGGTTATCTGGGCACCGGGTTGCAGCAGGTGGCCGGGCACCCGTTCGGCATATCCGAGTGGACGCATCAATATCCCAGTGTTTACGCGGCCGAGGGCGTGCCGATCTTCGCGGTGTATGGCATGGGCTTGCAAGGCTGGGACGAGTCATTTCAATTTCAATCGTTCAGCGGCGCTGGTTACAATCCGATCGTCGGCACGGAAGGTTATGGAATTTGGAATGCGGAGCAGCCGTCTCAAATGGGCCAATACCCGGCGCTGGCGCGGATGATCTATCGCGGCGATGTGAAGGAAGGCGAAGCCGTTTCCGTGCGCCGTGTGAGCGATAAGAATCTGGCAACAGCCACGTTTGATTTCGATGAGCAAACCATCGCCGCCGGCGACATCAAGGATTATAAAAGTTCGGTGCCGCGCGAAGCCCTGGCGGCCGGCAGGGTGCTGGTTGAGTTCACCGGCGACAAAGAGGCGGCCACCACATTGCCGGACATGAGCAAATACACGCTGGCCGACAAGGTGATCCAGTCCACCACCAAGCAACTGGTGTGGGATTATTCCGGCAAAGGATTTTTCCTCGTCAACACGCCGGGCACCAAGGGGGTGGTTGGGTTCACGCCTGATGTGCCGCATCAATTGGACAATGTCACCGTGACGATCCACAATCCGTTCGCGTCGCTGTTTGTCACGGCGTTGGAAAAAGACAAGACGCTGTCCGATTGCAAACACGCGCTGGTCAGTGTCATCGCCCGGGCCAGCAACACTGGGTTCAGCTATTTTACGCTGAACAATAAGATCATCGACAACGGCAAGGCGCCCATTTTGATGGAACCCATTCAGGCCAGGATCGGCATCACGGGACGCCGGATTGCCGCCGTGAACGTTCTCGACTTTGATGGAGTTTTGCAGCCTGACAAAACAGTGAAGGTCGATAACAAGGGCGAGTTCGCCATTGATACCGGTGTTGATCACACCATGTATTACGAAGTCGTATTCCAGTAGGGAGCCGGCGGGTCGGGAGCAATGATTCAAAATCAATGATAAACCATAAGATACAACCATGAAAACAACAACAAAACTACTGGTCACCCTCGGCATCGCCGGGCTGGCCGGACTCTTCAACACAACCTGCCAGGCGGCCGACGCCTTCCAGACTAAGATCAACCCCAAAGACGGCGCGGAAATGGTGCTGGTGCCGGCGGGAGCCTTCAAGATGGGTATGGACCCCATGCCGATGGATCAGGAGCAGCGCGAGCAGCTCAACGCTCCGAAACATGAAGTGACGCTCGACGGTTATTGGATTTACAAATATCCCGTCACCGTCAAGCAATACAGGGCATACCTCGAAGCAAACAAGGACCGGAAGCCATTCCAGTATTTCACCGGTCAGATGCCGGAGGAACCGCTCTGGGGTTGGAAAGACGACCATCCCATGGTGAACGTGACTGCGGCCCAGGCTGCAGATTATGCCCGATGGGCCGGCGCGGCACTGCCGACCGAAGCGCAGTGGGAAAAGGCGGCGCGCGGAACCGATGAGCGACTGTATCCCTGGGGCAACGACTGGGATCCGTCCGCTTGCGTTCATTCCACCAAGGTGTTTTGCGATGCCAAAGGGACGAAGCCGGTGGGTTCATGCCCGAAAAACGTGAGTCCGTACGGTGCGATGGACATGGCGGGCAACGTCTGGCAAATCTGCGATGACCTTTTCCGTCCAGACTGGTATTCCCGCGCTGAGCCCACCAATCCCAAGGGACCGCCGCAGTTCCTCTTGGTCAAAACAGAGAAAAACCCCAAGGGCAATCGGGACAATAGCCTGGGCAATGTGACGCGCGGTGGATCCTGGGCGCTCTGCGCCCCGAAGATGTTCCAGACGGTCAATCGAGATTTTCCCATGGGCATTGGCTCGGACTTCCCGGGAATGGATACCGGGTTCCGTTGTGTCGTGAACGAATCGAGCTCCGCGAACAGCGCCAAAACCCTGCCGACGGGTACGCTGGTCGAGGAGATCCCCGCGCCAGGGAGGGTGTTCCCTTCCGCTTCCGGTTCCGCTTCCGCTTCCGTCGCGTCGGCGGTGAAGCCGACGCCCGCCGGCAGCGCCGCCGAAACGGAATACTTATATACCGGCGATTTTCAGACCTTGGAAATCCACAAGGTCAGCACCGCTGACGGCAGTTACGAGTGCTTTATCACGAACGCACAAGGAAAACAAGGGACCGGCGGGGGCTGTGAATTTGACAGCCACGGGAACCTATTTTCAACCCATGGCCACAATGTTGTCAAAATCACGCCGGACAAAACGGTCACGGTGGTCGTGACGGGGCTGGGCAACGGCTTCGACATGACCGTGGACAGCAATGACAATCTGATCATAGGTGACTACTCATTTGGAGACGGCCGTCCGTTTGGAAAATTATTCAAGGTGGAGGCGAAGAATCTCGTGCCGGAAAACCTGCCCCTCAAGATCGAGTATGAAAAAGATGCCGCGGGCAAGCCGAATTATGCAAAATGTACTATCACCCCGGCGGGCAGCATCACGGAGTTGGACAGCGGGTATCCTCCCTATGGCATCAGTTACGACAAAAATGGCAATGTGTATGCACAGCAGCTCTGCGGGCCGTTTTATCGATATGATGCGGCCGGGAAAAAGACGCAAATGTGCAAGAGATCTTTGACCTATTGGCAGCGCATGGCGACCATGGACGCCAACGGCGATTTTTATGTGTTTGGACAGGATATCTCGAAGGTAACCCCTGACGGGAGATTGATCGCAAGAATGGCGCCGGGGCATGGGTTTGTTCATCCTGTGGGCATCACCATCGATTCAAAAGGCAACATCTGGCACATGGATCCCCATCCCGACGGCAACTTGGGATTGTTGTATAAATATACACCGGACGGACAACGAAGCCTCATACGCGATCATGTTGGCAAAAGTCCGTTTTGGATTGGGATGTGGCCGCGCGTGAAATTTCCCGTGACCGAGCCAGCGAAATAACTCCGAAAGCAACGAAACCAATCACTGAAAGAATCAAATCATGAAAAAATTAATTCTGTTCACAAGTTTAGCCGTGACACTGGCCTTGGGCCTGGTTCACGCGCCCGCGCTGCGGGCGAACGAATCCGATTACTCGCCGCTCGTCTGGGACGAGGACGAAGCCAAGGAGATGCGCTCCGTGCTGCGCCCCTATCTTGAGCCTGCGCACATCCCTTCCCCGGAATATCTGGCGAGTTGCAAGGGGGAAAACGCCCTCTATTCGGGGAATGAGACCCCGGAACAATTAAAGGCCATGAGCGCCAAGTATCAAGCCACTTACGACAAGATCGTGGCGGCCTTGCCGGAAAAATTATCGGTGCCGGTGACCCAGAAGCGGAAGATTCTTGTGCTCGCCTACCGGACGGGTTTGTGGTACCACGGTCCCGGAGCCGCCGGGTATCTCATCCTCTTGCGCGAAGCAGCGAAGAAATATGGCGCCTTTGAACTGACAGAAGTTTATAAACCCGATGGCATCGACGCCAAGATGCTGGCGGGATTTGATGTGGTCGTGCTCGACAGCATACACCCCTGGAGACAAGGCAAGTATGGGCCGCAATTCGGACTGGTCGCCAAACACCCGGAATTGCAGGCGGAGACCAGCAAGCGGCGGGGTGAGGAACTGGCCGTTGCCAGTTCGCTCTACAATGAATTGTTGCCGGCCTATGTGAAGAACGGTGGCAGTCTCATCACCATTCATGCCACCCTGTTGACCCCCGGCATGATGACGGGGATGGAGTCTGAATTTGCTTCGTTGCTTGGTGGAGCGGTTGATGATCATGTCCATCCCTGGAAGGACGGAAAATTAGCGGGTCCAGGAAGTTATAGTCCGATTCCCATCAAGATTCTGGAACCGAACAATCCGCTGACCTTCGCCTTTCGCGATGCGCCGGAGGCCAAACTGAGCACTGAGTTGTATTCGATTTGGCTTCCGAAAGCGAGCATGGATAGCTCGCGGACCCTCATTCGGTATGATACTGATAAGAGGCCGGACGTGACCTTTAGCCCGAAGAGCATGGAGCGGTGCAAAGAGTTTGCTTCGTCCATCATCTGGATCAAAAACTGCGGCAAGGGACGCGTTTACACCACCACCTTGGGCCACGACGAGGAAATCTTCAGCGTGCCGTGCGTGGCGCGGGCGATGCTCGACGGATTGCAATACGCCGCCGGGGACTTGAAAGTGCCCGACGCCCCCGCCACCGCCGCATCCGCAGGCAAGTGATTGCAGAAAAATCAGTTTACCACCAAAGAACTCCCTAACAAAGCGCCATTCATTTCCTCTGTTTGAAAGGAATCAAATAATGAAAGTAGATGAGGCATACGCAACAGGGATACGAATCCTGCCGGGGCAATGGCGGCCACACTATCCATTCGAACAGATAGCCTGGGTAAGCCCCCCCTGGCCCAGTCACGACTATGTCTGGCTGGATTTTCCGGAAGCGATCTTTTCGGATACCGAACTGCTCTATCTCAGTCACGTTAATCCCCAATTCCCCGACCTAAGTCCCGGTGAAGAAGCCCAAATTCATGGGCAGTTAATCTTCTTTGAAGGGTCGCTTGATGCGCTGGCTGAACAGTTCACAACAACAGAAAAACAAACCCTATAAAAACAACAACAAAACCGCTGGCCATCCTCGGCATCGCCGGACTGGCCATTTTTTCTGGAATACCATGCCAGGCGTCCGACGGCGTTCAGCCCACAAACAATCCCAAAGACGGCACTGAGCGGCTCGTCTGCAATCATGTGCGCATTCTGCCGCGGGCGGGTTTTCCACAGTTGGTCAAGGGTGCCATCATTCAAGGTTCCAACCACGGGCAGATGGATGGCTTTGTGGAACTGGCCACCATCACTGAAACTGCCAGGGAGGGCGAGTGGCTGGATGTGAAGTTTGCCAACAGCAAGGTTTATCGTTTTCTGCGGTATTACGGTTCGCCCGATTCGTGGTGCAACATTGCGGAACTTGAGTTTTACCACAATGACACCAAGTTGGATGGTTCTCCATAGGGGGAATTTTTTATTCCGTTAAATTGTTAAAACTCTGTAGGGCTGGCTGACGGGGCATTGGTCGGAGATTTCTGCCTGGCTGGCAAGTCTTTTTTTTCTTTTTTGCCTCTGCAGGCGTGCTGGCGAGCTCCGATTTTTTTGCTCTTCCGCGCAAGGCCCGGCTGGCCTCGGAGCGTAGCGCAGAGGCCCGCGCGGGCCTGCGGCGGAAGAGCAAAAAAATCGGTCGGCGGAAGGGGGGGTGTCGTTTTCATGCGGCTTTCCCCATTTCT
>Ga0118677_10002645_pt2 | contig 33624 bp, 26 predicted proteins | sample AliMusrvi5mmetaG_FD_86154 | JGI IMG/M metagenome (GOLD analysis project Ga0118677, IMG submission 86154) | reverse complement strand
GTTGCAGCGCCTCCAGAAAACGCAAAACCTCAGAAAGTTTGGAAGCGGGCTTGGTGGTCGTCAAGCGTGGAAACCTGTGTCCCAACAGAAGGAAGTCGCCGCGACGAGTCAGCATGAGACGATCGCCTCGGGTTTCAACGATGGTTATACCCTTCAAACCGGCCGTATAACGGATACGTTCCGTGATCAGGAGATGATTAACCTCCTTAGGAAACGGGCCGAACCGGTCGCGCCAGGAGGCGGCAAGAGCTTCGAGAGCTGAACCGTCCCGCGCACTGGCAAGGGAGCGGTAGGCTTCAATGCGAAGCTTTGCATCTGGAAGATAGTGGAGCGGTATAAAGGCACCGCATCGGGCAATCTTTTTGTTTTCATCTTCTGGGCATTTTGCGGACGATCGTATGAGTTCTTCAGGCGATTGATCTATGAAATCAAGTCGCATGACCGTTTGATTTTCCTCAGGAAGGCTGGGTTCATCGGGTCGTCTTTTCATCCGGTCCACGGCCTGCCGTAGCATCCGGCAATAGAGATCGAAGCCAACCGCTGCTATATGACCGCTTTGAGCTGTGCCGAGTAGATTCCCGGCACCTCGAATTTCCAAGTCGCGCATTGCAATTCTAAAACCGGCCCCCAGTTGCGAATATTGGCGGATTGCCTGTACCCTGCGGCGGGCTTCTCCCGCCATCATCATGTCCCTTGGCAGCATGAGATAAGCGTATGCTTTTTGATGGCTTCGACCTACCCGTCCCCTAAGTTGATAGAGATCGGCGAGACCGAAACGGTCGGCTCGGTCGATGATAATTGTGTTAGCGTTGGGAATATCGAGGCCACTTTCAATGATCGTGGTTGAAACAAGCACCTCCGCCTGTCCCTCGACAAAACGCTTCATCACTTCCTCAAGTTCCCCTTCTTCCATACGGCCGTGACCGATAATAACGCGGACATTGGGACAGAGTTCGGAAAGCCGAGTGGCAACTTTCTGGATTGTTCCTATTCGATTGTGAAGAAAATACACTTGGCCACCACGAGCGCACTCTCTCTGGATCGCATCGCGTATAATCCTTTCATCATAGGCACATATCACTGTTTCTACGGGTTGGCGATCGGGGGGCGGAGTCTCGATAACAGACATGTCTCTTGCGCCCATGAGCGAGAGATAGAGAGTTCGGGGTATCGGTGTGGCGGAAAGGGTGAGCACATCGACGAGTCGAAACTGATCCTTGAACGCCTCCTTGTGCTTCACGCCGAATCGTTGTTCTTCGTCAACTATGACTAAGCCGAGATTCTTGAACTTCACGTCAGGTGAAAGGAGTCGATGGGTTCCCACAACGAGATCGATTGTTCCCTCAGCCAAACCCTTGAGAATTGCTCTCTGCTCGGTTGCGCTCCGGTAGCGACTAAGCAATTCGATCCTAACGGGATACTCGCTCATCCTTTCCCTCAAAGTTCTTTCGTGCTGCTGAGCAAGCACGGTCGTCGGAGCCAGAAACACGACTTGCCTCCCGCCCATGAGGGCCTTAAATGCAGCGCGTAAAGCAACCTCGGTTTTTCCAAATCCGACATCCCCGCAGAGCAACCTGTCCATGACCCGGCGGGACTCCATGTCCTGCTTGATTTCAGCAATCGCACGAAGTTGATCGGAAGTCTCTCTGTACTGAAAACTCTGCTCCAGCTCACGCTGCCAAGGGGTGTCAGCGCCGAAGGGATGACCATTGCCTGTCTCTCTCTCAGCCTGCAGTTTGAGCAATTGCCCAGCATAGAGGAAAACCGATTTTTCGGCAGCTCTTCGGGTTCTCGTCCATTTTTCGTCACCTAGTATGGAAAGATCGGGAGAATGTTTTCCAACACCCACATAGCGGGAAACCTTCCATGATTGATCGATCGGCACGAAAAGACGGGACCCCCTTGCAAATTCCAATGCAAGCACCTCCGATTTCAAGCCTTCAACGCCCTCAGCTTCGCGAGTGGCGGTAATCTTCTGCAGACCTAGAAACAAGCCGATACCGTGATCCGAATGGACGACCAGATCTCCCTCCGAGAATTCGGTAAAATCGATCGCCGAACGTGCAGCTTTTTGTCGCTCCCTTCCTAGGTGAAGACGCCTCAAACGCTGGGTTGCGGAGCGACCGAATATCTCAGCATCCGCCAGCACTGCGAGCCTACCCAGGGGAAAAGAGAAACCGCGGGCTATCGCCCCTATTCGAGTTTCTGGAACAAATCCCTCTTTTCCAATGAATGCAGATGCTGCCAATTCGCGAAATCGTTCACCCTCACCCTCGGTTGCACTTAGGAGAACAAGATGCCATCCCTCGTTATGCCACGAGGCAAGCTGTTTGAAAAATTCCTCCCGCCGAGCCTCATCGACTACAAAGTCACCCGCCCCAAAAGCAGCGAAGGGAATGGGATCGAAAGCAACGACTTCCTTCAATTCAGGTATAGGAAACGAGGAAATCCTAATGCTTCGGGAAACGTACTTGTTTCCAATTTTTCCCGGCTGTTTTTTGAATGTTCCGTCAATTCCCGCATTTTTGAAGTTAACGCTTTCTGCCGGCTCCCACCCCACTTCAACAAGGAGGTCATCGGGGTCCAAATAGCTCTCAAGCGTCATGCTTACCTTATCGGGATCCCCGAGTTGAACCTCGCAGAGATCGATCTCCCCAACTGAGGACTGGGTGTCACAATCAAACTCCCGCATCGATGTGATCCCGTCCTCGTCAAATTCCAAGCGGACAGGCATCGGTTGCTGCCAAGAGAAGATATCAAGGATGCCACCCCTCAGGGCAAACTCCCCTCGACGTATCACCTGGGAAACCCTCTCATACCCCGCTTCCGCAAGTCTTGAAACCACCGCCCCAGGGGAACCCAACCAGCCCTTGGTAAGGCACAAAAGCGCATTGGTCATATCAGTCAATGAAGGAACAGGATCTACTAACTGGGAACTGTTGAGGACGATCGCCATAATCTCTCCACGCGCAAGGCGTCCAAGTACGGCTAGGCGCTCCGATGCAATTTCAGGATCAGGCAACCCGAGTCCAGTCACCGGGGTTCCGATGTCCGGAAAAAGAGTCGCTCCAGAGATCCAACTCGCAAGCTCCGAAGCGAACTCCTCTTGGGCCCTAGCGTCGTTGCAAACAAACCAGACAGTATGCTCACCGCCAAGGAGACGGGCTAGGGCAGCCCCGAGAAACGGCCAAGACTGCTCGGAGACATCGCCCAATACGACAGGATCCTTCCCTGAGGAGAGTCCTTCCAACAGGCGACGCAACTGCGGCACAGCCGCGGCTGCATCTAACAAGTCGTCATGCGCCCCCGAAAAGGACATGTTGTTGAAGGTATGCTTGGGCTAGTTCCAACGCTAGGGAAGGCTTTGGAAATTTTTCCCCATCTAGCTCTGACACAGGCATCACGCCAAGCCGCGAATTAGTTACGGCCATGGCCGATGCACGGAGCAAATCCGGAACTCGAAGAATGCGATCATTTACGACCCCCTGAGTCCGGACCCATCCGAGAACAACCCCGGCCCGGGGTCCGAATCCTGGTTCACGTCCAGGCGCAGGCGTGCAAAGGACACTTCCGGCCCTGCGGGAACTGGGCATCCAGACAAGAAGATTGCCCATAGCGCATGAGAGAACCCTCCCCTTGACATTGGTCACGATCGCTTCGTCTGCGCCAGCAGATCGGGCAGATTCAAGGACTGCTAGATGGGGCAGGTAATTGCCGCTTTTTTCTCCCCAACCTTCCCCGAGGAAAGGTTTTGGATGCAGCTTCAGTACTATGCCCTGGCTTATTGATTCGGATGTAGGGAATTTGCAATCCTCCCAACTTAGAAAACAGGAAGGACATTTCACCGGGGAGGCTGGAGCACCAACTCCCGCAGTAAGATAGATGCGTAGCATTCCATCCGGCAGGGATATGCTGAACAGAAAACGCCTCAACGCGGAAAGTAACGGACCCGAAGCGGGAATCCCAACACGTCGTGATGCGGCATCAAGCCGTTGAAGATGCTCGTCAGCAAATAACGCCCGCCCCTTACAGAATGCAATGCTTTCAAAGAGATGCTGACCATATCTGAAGCCCCTGTCGCTAATCGGGACGCCTCCGTGGAAAGGAGAGATGGCACCACGATTCCAATGCCAGAACTCCGGCGCCGAGCTTGCCCGCAGCATTATTAGAATTTCATTTCTCGGCAAGCGAGCTGGTCGAGGCGGGGGAGGAAGTTACCCCCATCCTTTCTAGGCGTTTTCGCAAGGTGGCACGGGTGATTCCAAGCAAATTAGAGGCCTTAACCTGATTGCCTCCGGTCAACTCCATCGCCCGTCTGGTGAAATCCTCCTCAAGCCAGGGAAGCAGCTCTCGGCTCCCCTCGCCATCACCATTCCGGATCAATGCCGAGAACAAGGCCCCTGCCGCCTCGTCAACGCTCAAAGCCGCTACCGGCAACACGGTTCCTCCCCCTGGAGTATCTTGAACAGAAACCATCTGGCCGAGAGGTAGATCCTTTGGCAGCAAGACGTCACTGGTCGCGAGCACGCAGGCCCGCTGTAGGGTGTTCTGAAGTTCTCGCACGTTTCCGGGCCAAGGATATGCCTCCATGACTCGGATTGCTTCATCGGAAAGCTGTAGCAGGGGGCGGTGCTGCTGGGCGGCAATACGAGTCAGGAAATACTCCGCAAGCAGCTTGATATCCTCAACACGAACACGGAGCGGGGGGAGATGAATGCCAAGGACATTGAGACGGTAATACAGATCCTCTCTAAACTCCTTAGTAGTGATAGCCTGCTCAAGATTTCGGTTTGTAGCGGTTACGATGCGCACATTGGACTTGATCGTGGCGTTACTGCCAACGCGCGAAAACTCCCCCTCTTGAAGCACCCTTAGCAGCTTGCTTTGGACCGCAAGAGGCATCTCCCCTATCTCGTCGAGGAATAGAGTCCCTCCGCTACATTGCTCAAAACGTCCTATGCGCTGCGTGGCCGCCCCGGTAAAGGATCCCTTTTCATGTCCAAATAATTCACTTTCAAGAAGGTTTTCGGGGATTGCGGCACAATTGATCGCAAGCAGGCTCTTTTTGCTGCGTTCGCTGTAGTTGTGAATGGCTCTGGCAACGAGTTCTTTGCCACATCCACTCTCGCCCGTGACAAGGACAGGGGCGTCGCTCATGGCAACTCGACCGACCATCTTGAAAACGGCCTGCATGGCCTCGGATTGACCGACAATGTCGTCGCGGTACTGCTCGACGGTGAGCGAGGGCTTGGCTGGCATGGTTGATCGAAGCTCAGCTGCGGCTCTTAGTGCTGTGTCGACGACCACCCGAAGGGTGAAAGGTAGGGACTCCTTTCTCAAAAAATCAAATGCACCGAGTTTCATCGACTCGATCACCGACTGGGTTGTTCCGTAGGCGCTCATGATGATGACCATCGCGTTGGTTGATTCGGCCCGGATTTTTGCGAGCAACTCCAATCCACCCATTGGTCGCAGATGGAGTTCCGTTAGGACAAGATCTGGCTTTTCCAGACAGAAGATCTTGAATGCATTGGACGAGTTGGTTTCCGTAATGACCCTGACACCCGAGGCTTTGAGTTGCTGCCTGATCCAGTCGAGAAATTCTGTCTCTCGATCAACAGCTAGGACAGTCAAATTACTTAAGGGTTGCTCGTTCATGAAGGTAATGGATGGTCAGAGTTTTTCATCAGATCCACCGAAGCGACGGTCCCTAGTGGAAAAATCGGCAATGGCTGCCAGAAGATCGTCGCGCCCGAAATCGGGCCAGAGTTTCGGTGTGACATGGATCTCGGTGTAACTGAGTTGCCATAGAAGGAAGTTGGACAGACGCATCTCGCCGGAGGTACGGATCAAGAGATCGGGATCAGGCATCCCCCTGGTATAAAGATGGGATCCGACAACAGCCGCATCGATGACCTCGGGGTCCAATCGACCCGTCCTTACTTCCTCGGAGATTGCCCTGACTGCATCGACAATCTCATCGCGACCGCCATAGTTGAGTGCCAAGGTTAGTATGAGATTCGTATTGCCGGAAGTATCATCGACTGCACGCTTTAATCGTTCACGGACAGCTTTGGGAAGCAGGGAGGTCCGCCCAATAGTGGCTAGACGGACGCCACGTTCGTTCATTTCAGCCACCTTGTCTGCAAGAAATTTCTCCAGAAGAAGCATCAACCCCTTGACCTCGTGTGCCGGACGATTCCAATTCTCAGATGAAAATGCATAGAGTGTGAGAAATTCGACGCCTGCCTCCAGACAAGCATCACAAATACGATGGACGGTTTGCGACCCCTTTTCGTGTCCCTTCAATCGGGGCCAACCACGCTCCCGCGCCCAACGTCCGTTGCCATCCATGATAATGGCTACGTGACGAGGCACCTTGGGCAAATCAGGCAAAGTGGGGGGACACACGGTGGATGATAAAGGAGTATTCAGGTGCGTAGCAATTCTTACCCCAAGGCACAAGTTAGAGGTGGATTGTCTGCTCTCGACCGGGGCCAACACTTACAATGGTCAGCTTTGTGTCGCTGAGTTTGGCAAGTTTCTCCACATATCGACGGGCTTTTTGGGGAAGATCAGCGTATTTTCTCACCCTATCTGTGGGAGTAAGCCAACCCGGCATCGATGTGTATACAGGACGGCAACGCGCAAGTTCGCCTACATCGGAGGGTGGTGTATCGAGGACATTTCCTCTTCCATCGATACGGTACCCAGTACAGATGAGGATTTTCTTCACGCCATCAAGCCCATCGAGGTTTGTAATGGCCAGCTCATCCACCCCGTTGACTAGGGATGCATAACGGGTGGCAACCGCATCGAACCATCCGCATCGGCGCGCTCGACCTGTGGTGGCTCCAAATTCCCGACCCATCTCATGAAGCATCTCGCTCAGGGAATCATCCTCGGTTGGCAATGGACCCTCCCCAACGCGGGTCGTGTACGCTTTGACGACCCCAATGACATTGTCGATGCGATTAGGGGCTATACCCGATCCGGTACAGGCACCCCCTGAGGTTGTGTTGGAGCTCGTGACGAAAGGATATGTTCCATGGTCAATGTCGAGGAAGGTTCCTTGTGCGCCTTCAAAAAGGATCTTCTTCCTGGCCTTCAAGGCTTTGTGGAGATAGGTGACGGTGTTCGTCACGAATGGACGCAATACTCTCGCGGCAGACATATAATTGGCGAGAACAGTGACTCCATTAATAGGCTTTCCGCCAAGCCCCTTCAGAACTGTATTGTTTTCCTTGATCCGAAGCTTGAGTTTTGCGGCAAAGACCTCGGGGCGAATTAAATCGGCCATACGGAGACCGGTACGAGCCGCTTTGTCTCCGTAAGCAGGACCGATTCCCCTCTTCGTGGTGCCTAGTTTGTTTTTTCCCTTGAGCGACTCCCTTCGCTCGTCGATAGCTCGGTGGTAGGGCATTACAAGATGGGCACTTTCGCTGATGAGCAGATTCTGCTCTACCTTGATACCCCTCTTCCGAAGCCCCTCAATCTCAGAAACCAAAGCCACCGGATCGATCACCACGCCGTTACCGATTACACAGATCTTGTTCTTGCGAAGGATGCCGGAGGGGATCAAATGGAGGACATATTTTTCCCCGCTGCTTACGATTGTATGCCCGGCATTATTTCCACCTTGGCTCCGAACAACTATATCAACTTCACCAGTAAGGACATCGATGATCTTTCCCTTGCCTTCATCTCCCCATTGGGAACCCACAAGAATTGTATTTGGCATGATTTTTTACGCGAAAAAAGCCGAACGGAAAGTCCGGCCAAGTGGGCAAAAATCGCCATTTCTCTTACGAAATGCAAGGACAAAGGGGTGAAATAAAGCATACGAAATGCACCGATGGAAAAGAGTAGAAATGTTTTCCCCCTGAATTTGTACTCCTCAGGACAAATTCCGATCCTGCAAAAGTGGATGAATTAACAGTAATGAAACAGCTGCTGAGTGCTGCAACCGGCTAGAGTCCTGAACACTCTAAATTACCACTCTACGACTGTGCTGGCCCAAGTCAGACCTCCCCCGAAAACCACCATTAAAATCTTGTCCCCCCTCTTGAATCGCCCCTCCCGGGCGGCTTCGTCCAGGGCAATAGCGACGGCAGCAGCGGAAGTGTTGCCATACCGATCGAGATTGATATGGAAACGTTCCATTGGAATCTCAAGGCGCTCTGCAATCGCCTCAATGATGCGAAGATTAGCCTGATGAGGGATGAAACAGACTACTTCGCTGGGGGAAACCCCGGCATCAGCAAGTGCCTGTCTTGAGGCACTGACCATTGCTGTAACGGCATGTTTGTAGGTCTCGCGGCCGTTCATCCTTATGGTGGCTGGTTTTTGGGAAACATTTTCCTCATTTACAGGGCAGGCGCTTCCACCGCCCGGAATGTAAAGGATCTCGGCGAGACTTCCGTTACTCCCCATGCTCGTTGAAATGATGCCTCGTGATCCCTCCCGATGCTGTAATATGGCGGCACCTGCCCCGTCGCCAAAGAGAACGCAAGTGTTTCTGTCGGTCCAGTCGACGATACCTGATAGTTTGTCAGCCCCTATGACCAGAATGGTACGGTACATCCCTGAGGCAATATACTGACGACCTGTCTCTACTCCGAAAAGGAAACCCGAGCACGCCGCCGAGATATCAAAGCAAACGGCATTAATAGCACCTATCTTGGTCTGGACAAAACAGGCCGTGTTTGGAAAGAACATGTCTGGGGTAACAGTCGCGCAGATGATAAGGTCAATTTCCTCTGCCGCGATTCCGGCATTCTCAATCGCTGCAAGAGCAGCCCGTGTTGCCAGATCACTGGTGGGTTGCTCAATGCCCGCGATCCGGCGCTCCCTGATCCCGGTGCGGGAATGGATCCATTCGTCGCTGGTCTCCACAAGTTTTTCCAGATCGGCATTGGTCATCACCCTATCCGGAGCATAGCTCCCAGTTCCTATAATGGAGGCTGTGAGGCCAGCCTGACGGTTAGACTGCATCGGTAGGTCCAGTTAGGGAAGTCTGTGTCTCGGAGTTGAGCTGGAGTGCGTGTGCGTTTTTTTCATTATATGCCTTAACCGCTTGGACAATGCGCGGGTTTACCTGTTGCTTGATGAACTCTGTCGCAACACGAATGGCATTTTTGATAGCCAGCGGGGAGCTTGAACCGTGGGCGATGATACAAGTTCCGTTCACACCGAGCAGAGGGCTGCCCCCGTAATTTTCGTAGTTGGTACGGCGTCGGATGGCGCGGAACGCATTACGTGAGATCCATGCCCCGAGCATCCGGAATTTTGTCTTCGTCAACTCATGCTTCAGCCAATGAAAAACGGCCCCGGCAGTGGCTTCTGCCGTTTTAAGGACGACATTACCAGTGAACCCATCGCAAAGAATAACCTCCACCGGATGCTCAAACAGATCATGCCCCTCAATGTTGCCCCTGAAGTTCAGTGAGGAAGCTTTCAGGAGCTTAAACACTTCCTTGGTAAATTCACTACCCTTTACGTCTTCCCCCCCAATCGACATGAGCCCGATCTCGGGGTTTGAATAGCCGAGGACATGCTCTGAAAGAACCGATCCCATGATGGCATACTGGAGTAAGTGAAGAGGCTTGGCGTCGACGTTTGCACCCGCGTCGATTAGGACACAGACGTTCTTCTCAGTTGGGAGATATGAAGCGATACCCGGACGTTCTATTCCCTCAAGGGTGCGTAGTTTGATCGTAGTGGCAGCCACGGCGGCACCCGTGTGACCCGCACTGACAATGGCATCGGCCTCCCCCCTCTTGACAAGGTCTACAGCGCGGGTAACCGAGGAGTCCTTTTTACGGCGGATGGCTTCGACTGCCGCATCGCTCATCTCCACGACTTGTGTGGTATGGACGATCTGGATACGGGGATCGGTAAAGCCGATCTTTACCAGCTCGGCATTGATGGCCTGCTCGTCACCAGTTAGAAAGAGGCGGGTGATTTGGGGATACTCCCTGAGCGCCATGGCCGCGCCCTCTACCGTATTCCGCGGGGCATAATCACCCCCCATGGCATCGAGGGCTATCCTCATGTCATGCTGAGCGTGTCACTTCTTTCCGGAGTCCAGAAAGGAAGGGGAACAAGAAAGTTAAGCCACCTCGACATCGAGAACCTGACGGCCCCGATAGGTGCCGCAAGCAGGGCAGGCCGTATGGGAGTGGAGCGGGGCTCCACATTGAGTGCACTTGCCGAGCTTCGGCGCATGCCAGCGGTTGGCCGCCTTACGGGTACGAAGGCGCATCTTGGATGTTTTACGTTTAGGGACTCCCATCGGACGGTGGTGTTTTGATTTGGTCTAGTGCCTCCCAGATGGCCGGACGCACCGCCTTCTCCGGTTGAATGGGAGAGGTGCGGACAGACGCTGGATAGTGGGCGGGGCAGGGCTTTTCTCCGCCCGAGTCACATCGGGGATGTGCGGGCAGAAGGAGATGAATATCCTCCCTGACCTCGGGGGTCAAGTCCACTAATTCACTTCCACCAAGTTCTATCTGGGTGGCAAAGGGGTCGGAAACAATCTCTTTTTCAAAGCTCTCAAGGCATGAGACGCAGATCATCCGAACTCTTTGGGAGATGCGGCCTGTGGCAAATAGCCCTCCTTCGGAGACCCCCACTTCGATCCGGTAGCTAAGTTGACCCATCGGCTCAGCCCCGGCCTCTTCCAGTGCAAGAAAGGACGGGTCTGCTTCACCCTGCAGATTCAGAGTTCCTCCGGGCGGTATCTGCTGGAGATGAACTTTCATACGTATTTGCGACGCAATGCTTCCAAGACTGGTGGGGCGACAAAAGGCCTCACGTCTCCACCAAGCCGAGCCACCTCCTTTACAATCCGGGAACTCAGGAATATGCAGTCCTCTCGCGGCGTGAGAAAAATCGTCTCGATTCTGGGCTCAAGACGGCGGTTGGTCAGTGCCATCTGGAACTCGAACTCAAAATCTGAAACCGCCCTTAGACCACGAATCACTACAAACGCCCCACGCTGGATGCAAAAATCCACAAGCAATCCGTTGAGGGTCTCTACGCTAACCCCTTGTCGATCACCGAGACTCTCCCGGATCAATTCGAGTCGCTCCCCGGTAGAAAAGAGCGGGTTTTTTGCCTCATTGTCGGCCACCCCCACGATCACCTCGTCAAAAAGTCCCGATGCACGGGTAATGATGTCAAGGTGACCGTTGGTGACGGGATCGAAACTACCTGGATAAATAGCGCGGCGGTGGCTCATCTGTATGGGTGTTGTTATTCCCACTCAATTGTTGCAGGAGGCTTGCTCGAGACGTCGAGCACACATCGGTTTACTCCCTTCACTTCGTTGATGATGCGACTAGAGATGCGCCCGAGTAGATAGTGGGGCAGGCGAACCCAATCAGCAGTCATGCCGTCATTGCTCTCCACCACACGCAACGCGATTGTACAATCGTAAGTCCGCTCGTCACCCATGACTCCAACCGATTGAACAGGCAACAAAACGGCGAAGGACTGCCAGACTTTGAAATACCATCCCGATTCCTTCATTTCCTCGAGGACGATCCGGTCAGCATCGCGCACGATGCGAAGACGTTCGGGAGTGATGGCTCCGATGATGCGGACAGCAAGCCCCGGACCAGGGAATGGTTGACGATCAACCACCTCTCTGGGAAGGCCGAGTTCCCGCCCGACCTCCCTGACCTCATCTTTGAAAAGCTGCCGGAGGGGCTCGACAAGCTCGAATTTCATATCCTTGGGAAGCCCACCTACGTTGTGATGACTCTTGATGAGGGATGCAGGGTTACCTCCTATAGAAACGCTTTCGATGACGTCCGGATATAGGGTTCCTTGAGCAAGATATTTAAACGGATGCCTGGATCCCTTGGCGGACTTCTGAAGATCTAAGGCGGCCTGCTCAAATACGCGGATGAACTCATTGCCGATTAGCTTGCGCTTCTTTTCGGGATCGGTGACTCCTCTAAGTTTGGTGAGAAAACGGGATGTGCCATCAACAATCTTGAGCCTTATCTTGAAATTCCTGCCGAACAAACGCCGGACGGATTCACGCTCCCCATGACGCAATAATCCGTTGTCGACAAAGATACAGGTGAGTTGATCACCTATCGCTCTATGGATCAGAGCTGCGGCCACACTTGAATCAACTCCCCCGCTGAGGCCGAGAATTACCCGCCCTCCACCTACCTGCTCTTTGATCTGTTTGCAGATGCTCTCGATGAAGGAGCCCATGGTCCAGTTGGGCCGACAACCGCAGATCCCGATGAGGAAGTTTTGCAAAATTGCCTTCCCCTTTGGGGTATGATGTACCTCCGGATGGAATTGCATTCCGTAAATTTTGTTTTTTGCGTCAGCGATGACTGCATGCGGTGCATTCTCCGTTCGGCCGATCGCCACAAAGCCCTTTGGAAGTTTAACAATGCGATCACCGTGACTGTTCCAGACATCAAGCCGTTTCGGAAGCCCTTTAAAGAGGGGAGAAGAGCCGGAGGTTGTGAGGAGGCCCTTTCCATATTCGCGATGGGTGGAGCGCTTAACGGCACCTCCAAGATCACGTGTGAGGAGTTGCATGCCGTAACAGATTCCAAGGACAGGAACGCCGAGCTTATAAATTGCCGGGTCAACCTTCGGTGCGTTGGGCGCATATACACTGGCTGGTCCACCAGACAGAATAATCCCTTTCAGTGTACTATCGGAGATAAGGGTGTCGGCATTGGTCGTGTGAGGCAAAATCTCTGAATACACTTGGCACTCGCGGACACGACGGGCAATGACCTGCGTATATTGAGAGCCAAAATCCAAGATCACAATCTTGGAAGTGGCGCGGGGAGTTTCAACCACGTGTTGTCGGGAGGATTGCCTGAAACGGGGCACTTTTTTCAAAGATTCTTTTTTTACGGACTTAGTGGGCATGAGAAATGAAGAGTCGCTTTATTGGTAGTCGCTCCCGAAGGCATCCTTTGTAGGTTTGTCTGGAGTGATCGTACCTTGGCCGCTCAACCCCTTGATGGCGGTGTCGGCGACGTCATCGGCGTCCTGTTCCGAGCTGGCGCACCCGCTCAGAAAAAAAAGAGAAAGAAAGAACACAGCTACAATGGCTGATTGATGAATTGGTTTCACTTGGTGACCATAAACCCGAAAAAAGCGATTGATCAAAGCATTCTGAAGGAATCCTACCTGCAAAAAGGAGGATGGTAGATAAGCTGCCGTTCTGTTTCGCGCAATTTCTGATAGAGATGACAATACTCTCTCTAGATCAGGTGATTTCATTTAAAAGGATTTTCTCAGCGTGAGTTGTATAAGCTGAATGTTTAAAATGAGCATGTTTTGGCTGGAAAAACTCTGATGATGAAATCCAATTCGCCAAGTCGACTCACACCGCAACTTATTCTCGAGGCCTATGCCTCTGGGATGTTCCCTATGGGAATGGAAGGAGGAAGGATCAGCTGGTTCTCTCCAGATCCAAGGGGGATCATGCCTCTCGATCGTTTTCATACTCCACACGGACTTACGCGTGCACTCAAACGATCCGACTGGGAGATTCGAATCGACACTGATTTTACAGCGGTCATCAATGCCTGCGCAGCTCGGAGTCAGACCTGGATCACCGAGGAGATCTCCCATTCCTACCAAGAGCTCTTCAAGAGTGGCCATGCCCACTCGGTTGAGGTCTGGTTAGGGGGGCGTATTGCGGGCGGACTCTACGGCATTTCAATCGGCGGCGCTTTCTTCGGGGAATCGATGTTTCATTATGTCGCTGATGCATCCAAGGTTGCTCTTTGGCATCTGATCAGGATTTTGAAGGAGGGGGGCTTCTCACTGCTCGATACCCAGTGGATCACACCTCATCTTGAGCAGTTCGGAGCTATTGCAATCCCCCGAAATAGCTATTTAAACATACTTGGTAAGAGTATTGGCCGCATGGCGGCACTTCCCCCGCCAGGTCTTCTTGAATGAAGGAGCACCCCTCTTGTCGCTAAAAGCTTAGCTCTTGTGAACTGAGCGGACTCGGCATTTGGAGCCAGTGTGAGGGTTAGTCTTTGAGGGTTGTTTTGGGTTGTAGGTTGTTGGCGTTGGTTTGTCCATCCCCGGCGCAGGGAGGCCGTAGGCCGACCGGAGACGGGGATGGTGCGGTCTTCCTCGCCGCGAAGCGTGCCGGGCTGAGGTAGCCCAGTTTGCTGTGCGGCCTGAAGGTGTTGTATTCCCTACGGAAGTCCTCGATAACGACTCGAGCTTCGGTGAGCGTCCAGAACTGCTCCCGATTGAGGCATTCGTCGCGGAGTCTTCCGTGGAAGCTTTCCACGTAGCCGTTCTGCCAAGGGCTGCCGGGTTCGATGTAGATCGTCTTGATCCGATTCTCCGAGAGCCACTTCTGAACCGTCTTGGCGATGAACTCACTCCCATTGTCGCTTCGCAGGAACGCCGGGGCTCCGTGCTGCTGGATCGCCCGACTCATCCACTCCAGGACATCCCCGCTCTTGAGCGCCCGATCCGCCCGTAGCACATGGCATTCGCGGGTGTACTCATCAAGGATGGTGAGCATCCGCAGGGCTCCTCCTCTGGTGGTTCCGTCGCAGATGAAGTCCCAGGTCCAGACATGGCCCTTGTACTCAGCCTTCACCGGAAGACCTGTCGAGTGGCCTCGGCGGATGATCTTCCTCTTCGTCGGTGGAACACGCAGGCCCAACGATCTCCTCAGGCTCTGGATGCGCCTCTTGCCCACTGCCCACCCTTCCTGCCGAAGCAGGGCGGCGATCCGGCGATAGCCGTAGCGGGGGTGCTTGTCACTGAGTTCGATCATCCGCTCGAGGAGCCTTTGCTCCCAAGGGGTCTTCTCCTTGGGACGATACCAGTAGCTGGATCGAGGCACTTCCAGGATCCGACAGACCTTTCTGCCAGATCCCAGTCCCTCCTCCACTGCTTCCAGTGCATATGCCCGGCGACTGGCCGGGCTCAGAGCTTTTTTTCGCATACGAATTTGAGGACTCGGTTTTCCAGCAGGCTGTCGGCCAGCATCTTCTTGAGCTCGGTGTTCTCCCTCTCCAGTTCCTTCATCCGCTTGGCCTCGTTGACTTCCATCAGGCCAAACTGCTTCTTCCACCTGTGGAAGCTCACCTCGGATAGGTTGTGCTCTCGGCATACCTCCCCGATGCTCTGGCCGGCGTCTGCCTGCCTCAGGATCCGGATCTTGTCCTCTGTGCTGTATCTCTTTCCTTTCATGGTCTTTGGGCTTGGTTGTCCCAAAGACTAACACACCACCTGGCTCAAATCACCGAGGTCACGTCACCCGCTTTGACAACGGAAAAACAAAGTTAAAAACTAATACCCAGAATACCAATGCCAGAACGGAGTGTTATCTTCGACAAGCAAGCATTTATGGAACGATTCGGAAACGATGAAGACATCGTCCGAGAAATTATCGAAATCGCCATTATAGATGTTCCAAATCAGATTGTCCGGTTGAAGGAATGTATTCAGAAAGGCGACATGAAACTGATCGCTCAGCAGGCCCACACATTGAAAGGCAGTTCCTCGAACATCAATGCACAAGCTCTCACCATCCTCGCCTTGGAGCTGGAAAATGCAGCCAAGGAAGGCAATGCGTTAGCTGTTCCTCCTCTTCTGAGTGATCTGGAGCTTCAATTGACTTTGTTGATGGATTCATTAAAGGAAGCGTTTGATAAAAAGGAATAATAACAGCCCTGACGCCGGAGATTTCTCAACCATATCCTACATTATCTAGGATAGCCCCTCATTTAATCTCATTCGTTTCAGTTACTCGATTCATGCTGTTCAGCTTCCAGATGAATTCCCAAACACTACGCTCCAGTCAATATCCGGAATCCTTCGCTCATTACACCGTATAGATGGACAAGAGGGATGATCCCAACTCGTCCACTCGTAAGAAGCATAAAAGTCAGAAAAGACCCGGTGAAGGGTAACACTCCAAGCCGGACGTTCTTTACTGTGCTTCGTCCAAGCCGCCAGCAAGCAGAGACCACAATCGCCAAGACGGCAGTTTTAATACCATCAAAGCAGACATGAAGCGGCACCTAATGATGCCCTTTCACATAGAGAAAACTCAGCAGAAGCAACGCTCCTGGAAATACGAATAGGGTACCCGCTGCACCCCCCCGCGCACTCCGTGCAATCTCCATCCCAGATAGGTAACAAACTGCTGAGCTTCGGGTCCCGGCAAGAGCATACAGAATTGAAGGGCCCTCAAAAACTCCCGATCACTCACCCATCACATTCTCTCTACAACCTCCGTATGAAGAATAGCAATCTGTGAGGCAGGACCGACCACCGAAACCAATAGAGCCGATTTTTAACCAAAGTCGAAAAGCTTCGAAGAAAGAAGGCTTCACAAACCCTTGAATCGGCAAATTAGTTGAACAAAGGCAATTCTGCTGTGGGATCGGGAGCGCAGGGGGTTCTCCTGCGGGTACTCGCAAGTGCTGGACGCCCCTCTGCATTGAGTTCCGCTTTTTCAAGATTGGTAAGGATCTCACGCGCCCTTTCGACGACTGGGGAGGGAAGTCCAGCGAGGCGGGCAACCTGGATACCATAGCTCCTGTCTGCTGCCCCTTCGACGATTTTGCGGAGAAAAACTATCTGATCCTTGTGTTCCCGGACGGCAACATTCAGGTTTCGGACTCCTGAACGTGTGCGGGCAAGATCGGGTAATTCATGGTAGTGAGTGGCAAACAGTGTTCGTGAACGGACAACGTCGTGGAGATATTCTGCGACGCTCCAAGCGATGGAAAGACCGTCAAAGGTGGCGGTTCCACGCCCAATCTCGTCCAGCAAAACAAGACTCCGGGATGTAGCGTTATGCAGGATATTGGACGTCTCGTTCATTTCGACCATGAAGGTTGAGTTGCCACGAGAAAGATCATCGCTTGCCCCTACTCTGGTAAAGATCCGGTCAGTAACACCTATGTGGGCTGAAGTTGCGGGAATCCAGCTTCCCATCTGAGCCATGACTGTGAGGAGTCCGACTTGGCGGAGATATGTTGATTTGCCTGCCATGTTTGGTCCAGTGATAATCCCCATCCTGTGTGATGAGGCATCCAGATCTGTGTCGTTGGGGACGAAGCTCTCCCCGCCGGTACGCTGCTCAAGAACGGGATGCCTTCCCTCTCGGATCTCAAGCGCCGGTGAGTCGTCTACAAGCGGTCTAGTGTAGCCGAACAGGCGCGCAGTCTCCGAAAGTGAACAAATAGCATCAAGTGCTCCTGCGGCTGAGGCCGTTTCCTGAAGTGGAAGCAGATGCTCAAGAACGAAAGCGCGGAGTCGACGGAAAATATCGGCCTCAAGGGCCTTGGCACGTTCCTCGGATCCAAGGATCTTGCCCTCCATCTCCTTGAGTTCGGGGGTGATGAAACGCTCCCCACCGGCTGTCGTTTGCTTTCGTGTGTAGTCAGAAGGAACGCTACCAAGGTTGGATGTGGTAATCTCAATGAAATACCCGAAAACGGCATTGAAACGAACCTTGAGCGATTTAATTCCCGTCCGCTTGATTTCCTTTTCCTGAAGAACTGCGATCCATGCCTTTCCCTCAGTGGAAGCATTGCGGAGTTCATCCAATGCGGCGTCAAAACCAGGGCGTATCATCCCCCCCTCACGGATAGTCGGAGGTGGCTCTTCAACAACTGCTGAGAGGAGACTGGAAACGAGTTCGGGGAGGTCATGGAGCCTCTGGCACAAATCATCCATTAATCCCGTTCCAAATCCGGATTCAATAGTACACGCCGCAAGCAACTTCCGAATCCCGGGTATTGCAGCAAGCGAAGCAGCCAGGACCGCTAAGTCCCGAGCATTGCCCGAGTTCTGACTTAGTCGCGACACCGACCGTTCTATGTCGCGAATACCCCCCAAAAGTTGCCTTAGATTTCCCATTCCCATAGGATTGGAAATCAAAAGGGCGATGGTGTCTTGCCGGGAGGAGATGCCCTGCGGATCAAGTAGCGGGTGGAGAATCCAGTCTCGCAGAGTACGGGCACCCATTGGAGTGACAGTCCTATCAAGTTTGCCGAGCAGTGTCATACCCCGTCCAGCCCGTGAAGTGACAAGTTCTAGATGTCCTTGGGTAGAGGCATCGAGAAGGAGATGATCTGTCTGGCGGTGGGGCCGAAGGAAACGCAGATGAGAGGCATCCCGGCGAAGCGTCCGTGTCAGGTAATAGAGAAGGGCACCAGCCGCAGCGATTCCCGTTCCAAAATCGCTTACGCCAAAACCGTCCAGTGAGTGGACTTTGAAATGAGAGAGTAACAATTCGGTAGCCGCCATGGGATCGAAGAGATAGGCCTCGACCTCCTCTACTTCCGGAAAACCTGAGGGGAGGTCCTGAAGGAGCGACTTTGTTCCCTCAGGCATGAGAATTTCCGCAGGAGCCACCCGGACAACTTCGTCAATAAGGGCTCCGGCAGTTGCGAGCTCTGTAATTCGGAACTCCCCAGTACTCAGGTCAGCACATGCCAGGCCGAACACCGCTCCCTCTTTTTTGGGGGGAAGCACCGCAGCGGTAAAGTTGTGATTCTTCTCTTCAAGTCCAGCATCTTCGAGGGTTCCAGGACTCACAATCCGTGTTATCTCACGGCGCACTAACTTTCCGGCATGAACCTCCCCAACCTGCTCGCAAAATGCAACGCGCCTGCCCACGGCGAGCAATTTTTCCATGTAACCGCGAGCCGCATGATAAGGAACACCGCACATCGGCACATCCCCGCGTTTGGTCAAGGCGACATTGAGTATCGCAGAGGCCTCACGTGCATCATCGAAGAACAACTCGTAAAAATCCCCCAGACGGAAAAGGAGGAAAGTTCCAGGCGGCAGTTCACGCCTCAACGCGTGATACTGTTTCATCATCGGCGTCGCCGCTTCGGACATCACGCTTCAGGATTAAGTTGTCTGTCTAGAAATGCCGTGAGAGGGCTTGTCGCCACGGCATGTTCCTCTCTCATGGGAAGCCCGGCAGCAAAAGCCTCTGCAGCTCCTTCAACTGCCAGACGAAATGCGTTTGCCATACGAACTGGATCCCCAGCAATAGCAATGGCTGTGTTTACAAGGACTGCGTCCGCTCCCAGTTCAAGTGCCTCGGCGGCATGGCTCGGCGCCCCGATGCCCGCATCAACGATGACAGGAACGTTCGCCTGTTCAATGATGATGGAGATCTGGGATCGTGTCTCAACACCCCTATTGCTTCCGATAGGGGATCCAAGCGGCATCACCGTGGCGGCACCGGCCTCCTGAAGGCGTTTAGCCAAGACGGGATCAGCATTGATGTAGGGAAGGACTGTGAACCCCTCGGCAACCAGCATCTCGGTCGCCTTGAGAGTTTCGACCGGATCTGGAAGCAGGTAGCGGGGATCGGGATGAATCTCTAGCTTAACCCATTTTGGCAGTCCAGCGGATGCTGCCAAGCGGGCTAAACGCATCGCTTCCTCGGCGGTATTAGCACCACTCGTATTGGGTAACAGGAGGTATTTCCTCGGATCAATAAATTCCAGAATGTTCGCAAAGGGATCCCCTTTGCCTCCCTTGCGTTCTAGGTCGGCCCGCCGCAAAGCGACTGTGACAATCTGGGTGCCGCTTGCCTCAATGGCGTCCCTCATGAGATTGCCGGAGGAGAATTTTCCAGTACCAAGTAGCAACCGAGAGGAAAACTCTCGGCCTGCAATGATGAGTGGCGCGGTTGCTGGCATCCAATCATGCTACCGAGGAGAGAGGCCCACCTGCAAGAATCCCCGAAGCGTCGCGGTAAGGACTCCTAAAACTCGATAGTCAAGCTGGGCTTAAAAGCCTCACATGAACAAAACGAATACTCTCGCCGAATCTGGATCCTTCTTTCAAAAAGAGTTCCCCTTTAGAAATTCCTAAAAGTGAATTATTAATGGGTCAGTGGATCGTGGACCCAACGGCAACCAGCGCCTCGTCCCTAGTTGAGCATATTGGATAAGCAGTCTGAAACTGGGCAATATCAAAGATCCTTTGCACCGCCGGTTGGAGTGAACAGACGGCAAGACCACCTCCTAGCCGTTGAAGTTGTCTCCCGATTAGGAAAAATTCACGGAACCCCGCGCTACTGACGTAATCAAGTCCCGAAAGATCAAAAACAACCGCCTTGAGGCCTGATGATTCTAACTCATTGGACACGGCATCACGAACCGAGCTATGTTCAGAAGCATCAAATCGACCATTAAGGTTCACAACAAGAATCGGACCGGCCTTCTCGATTTGAATTTCCATGACACAACCAATCAAAAGGTTGAGTGAATCATCCGTCAAGCACTGTCGGCATCACCTTTCCATTTGGAACGAACGCAACCACTTGGCATGGAGTGCCACTTGAAGTATCGCTCAGGAACGATCTATGGCCTTTCTTAAACGTTTCCTGACCCCCAGTTCAATCGGTCGCCGGTTTGCCGTGGCGATAGGATCCGGTGCCAGTTTTATCCTGATCGTGCTTTCAGTCGCCAACTACCTGAACGCCCGCGAACTGCTTTTACAACAAACCTCCAGCGAGGCCCTCAAGGAGGTCAATGACGAAATGAGGACTATGGATGACCTTGTGAACCGCATTGCAATGCTGCCCTATGTCATCGGCGCCACACAGATCGAGAATCCAAAAGGAGACGGCGTGACTGTTGCTTGGCTCGACTCACTGCTGAAAGCATGCCCCATCCCTGCCGTTTACGGACTTTATATGACTTTGGATGACCGTGACTGGCATAAACCGGGTTTATCCGTCGACCGAAAGAGTGGGATTCATCCGCCGGCATTGCGATATGATTTCCACGATCCTTCGCAGGAGTGGTATCGGGTCCCGCGCGAATCCGGGAAACTTTTTGTGACTCCTCCGTATTATGATGCAGGGGGATCAGACATCGACATGATCAGCATCACCCAGCCAGTCTATAGTCATAAAGGGGCTTTCATCGGAGTGGCAGGAGCAGATGTTGATCTGGAAGAAATGCGCCGCATTGTGCGCTCTATTCACATTCGTAACTTTGGTGACAACCTCACAGGGGTCGAGGGAATAGCGCCTTCGTTTCAGGATTCAGCACGAAAAAAAAAGCCGATCAACCTTCAAGAGACGGCGTTTCTGATCTCCCCCCAAGGTTCACTGATCGTGGGCCCCGCCGAACATTTTGACCAACCCGCACCTAAACCAGGTGACACATCACTGAGGAACGCGGAGTCGCTCTGTAGCGAACTACGGGCACAGGGACTCTCAATCAACCCAGAGGGGATCCAGAAGATTCTTTCGAGTAGCGGAGGTTGGATTAGATTGAAGGATGGTGAGGAAAAAGTCGTTTACTGGGCGCAAGGACGCATTACCGGGTGGAAGCTCATACTAATTGTGCCCTACAAGCTGATCGTGGCTCCCGCCCGCATTCTGGCTATCCAATCCGGTCTCATTGGCGGAGTGGGTATCATCCTTCTGCTCGTCGTGATTTTGGCAACGGCGCGAAAGGTTTCCGAACCAATTAATCAACTTCAGCACGTGGCTTCGGATCTGGAAAAAGGGTCCTGTGGACATGATGAAGATGAAGAGCAGGGGGGGGTACTGGAGAAAATCATGCTGCGCCCGGATGAACTGGGCCGTTTTGCTAGAAGTTTTTCAACTATGGCCCGCGAGATAAGACTCAGGGAGGAACGACTCACCGAGTGGAATGTCAATCTTGAGAAAACCATTAGGGATCGCACGGCCGATCTTGCCCGCGCGATGGAAGAGGTCGAAAAATCAAACAAAGCCATGGCATCAGAACTGGCCGAGGCGGCGGCATACACTCGAGCGGTACTCCCTGCCCGACTGGAAGGCCCCATCCTCACGGATTGGGTCTTCGAACCCTCCTCCCAACTCGGGGGAGACTCCTTCGGATATCACTGGCTCGACGCAGGCCATCTTTCCCTCTACCTGCTGGACGTTTGCGGGCACGGTGTCGGCGCTGCATTACTATCGATCAGCGTCCTCAATGTACTGCGAACATCATCGCTTGCTGAAACCGATTTTCTCAGTCCTTCAGCCGTCATGACTGGGTTGAACCAGGCTTTTCCAATGGATCACCAGAATGAAATGTATTTCACAGCATGGTACGGGGTCTATGAGCTCGAAACAGGGCGACTACGGTTTTCATGTGGCGGTCACCCGCCTGCCATCCTGATCCCGCCCGCACCCCCTTCCCCTTTAAACGAATCTTCAGGTGTGCCGATCTTGCTTTCCGTGGGCGGGCCGGTCATGGGGGTCTTTGCAAATATAGAGTTCAAGGAAGCTTCCGTGGAGGTGCCCCCTGGTTCGAGACTCTATCTCTTCAGTGACGGAGTCTATGAGGTTGATCTCGTTCCGGGAAACGTTAAAGGGGATTCTGGAATTGGGAGGATGATGAGCTATGACGATCTCACAAATCTTCTCGTTCACCCCGAGGAAGAGACCACTCCGCAGGCAATCCTAGCAAAAATTCGCGCCATCCACGGACTAGATGAATTTGATGACGACTTCTCCCTGATCGAATTCCGCTTCCCTGGAGTTATCCCAGAATCACTTTGCAAAATAACGCTCAGGAATAACCCGGACGAACTGGAACGACTCCAATGTTTCACTTCAAAATTCATCTCCCAAAATGGGCTGTCACCAAAGGAACTCCCCGAGATTGATCTGATTCTCGAGGAATTGGTCACCAATGTGATGAAATACGGGGGAATCGGGGCGCAAATGGAACTTTGTTCAATTTCATTGTTCAGACAGGGACAATTACTGGCCATTGAAATCAGCGATCGAGGCAACCCCTTCAACCCTTTGAAACAAGACGATGTTGATACGGGAAAACCGATCTTGGAACGACCGATCGGTGGGCTCGGCATCCATTTCGTCAGGAAACTGACCCTCTCTCAACACTACGAGTATAAGAATGGAATGAATGTACTCACGTTGACAAAAACTCTCATCGGGTAGTCAAAAATAGCTCTGACTGCCAGACTCTCGGGCTCAAAAACTAAATATTCGTCCAAAATTCCAAAAACTTCAATAAACTCGGCTTTGTTGAAATAGCGTCAAAACTTCAGGCCCTGTCGGCTATTCTACTGTGACGCTTTTGGCCAAATTGCGAGGCTTGTCCACATCACAACCGAGTTCCACGGCGATATAATAAGCGAAGATCTGAAGGACAACGGAGGCAAGGATCGGGGTAAGGATCTCGGAAGCCTGCGGGATAAGAATGACATCGTCGCACACGAGGGACAGTTCAGCACCTTTCCCCTCGGTACCTATTGCGATGACGGGCCCGCCCCGGGCTTTGACCTCCTCAATGTTACTGAGATTTTTGGAAAAGACAGGGTCGTCCGGCGCAATGAAAACCGACGGGGTCTCTGGGTTAACCAGGGCAATTACGCCATGCTTGAGTTCTGCACTGGGATACCCCATCGCGGCTATGTAGCTGATTTCCTTGAGCTTGAGAGCACCCTCAAGTGCCACGGGGTAATTGAACTGACGGCCCATGAAAAGCATGACCTTGGCTTGAGCGTAACGGCGCGCCACAGAGGCAATTTCTTGCTCCATCGCTAGTATCTTTTCGATCTTGGAGGGAAGTTCCTCAAGCTCGGCAATAATACGACTCCCTCCGGAGCTTGAAAGATTTCGGATGCGGCCTAGGAGAAGCGCAACCAGCACCAAGATTGTAACCTGTGAAGTGAAAGACTTAGTGGCAGCTACGCCGATCTCAGGACCTGCATGCATATAAACTCCTCCGTCGCTCTCCCGCGCGATGGTGCTTGCAACATTGTTGCAGATACCAAGGGTTCGGTGTCCCTTTCGACGGCTTTCACGTAGGGCGGCGAGTGTGTCGGCAGTCTCCCCACTCTGGCTCAGCACAAACACCAGCGTGTCCTTGTCCATAGGGAGGTTGCGATAACGAAATTCGCTTGCCACCTCGAACTCTGTGGGGATTTGCGCAAGGGATTCGATAAGATATTCCCCGATCATGGCAGCATGCAGCGCAGTTCCGCATCCACTCAGGACTACTCGCTCGACGGACCGCAATTCCGCATTCGACATGTTCAGACCACCTAGCTTTGAGGTTGCCTCCTCATGCGAAAGACGGCCGCGCAGGGCATCAGTCACGCTACGTGGTTGCTCATGAATCTCCTTGAGCATATAGTGTGGATATTCTCCTTTGCCGACTTCCTCGTCGGTCATGTCGACGGTGGTTACATTGTATTCGGCACCGATCCCGTCAATCGTCGAAAGAGTGAAACCGTCTCCGGTTAGGACCGCGATCTCGTAATCGTTGAGATATACGACGTCACGGGTGTGTCCGATGATGGCACTGACATCACTAGCAAGGAAGTGCTCCCCCTTCCCTATTCCTAGCACCAGTGGGCTACCGCGTCGGGCGCCTATAATAAGCCCAGGGAATTCTGCATGTACAATTGCGATACCGTAAGTCCCGGTCACCTGACCAAGGGCTTCTCGTAGTGCGGAGACAAGCTCCCCTTGGGATCTCGAGCTTGAGCGATCAAAGGAACGGCCTACGAGATGTGCAAGAACCTCCGTGTCAGTCTGGGAAAGAAACAGGTGTCCTTCTCCTTCAAGCTGTGAGCGGAGGGTGGTATAGTTTTCTATGACCCCATTATGGACTAGGGCGAGTTTCCCAGATCGATCAAAGTGAGGGTGAGCATTCTCGCGGGTAACCTTACCATGGGTTGCCCAACGCGTGTGACTGATGCCGGCGGTCCCTCCGAGAGGACTCTTAGCGATCCTGCGTCGCAGGTCATCAATTCTACCAATCTCCTTGCGGACTGAGATGACTCCTTCCTCGACGGTGGCAACTCCGGCCGAATCATAGCCACGGTACTCCAGACGCCTAAGCCCCTCCAAAAGGATGGGGACGGCCTCGACTCTGCCTACATAACCGACGATTCCGCACATAGGATGATATTGTGATGTGCCTAACACCTTACCCCCGGGATGGGAATATGATTTTGGGCAATTTAAGAGACTGACAAACAGCGGGCCTGCCGGCAAGATGGAAGGTGGATCCATCACCCCAAGATCATGCCAACAAACTACGTAATTCCCCCGACGGTTCGCACGCTCGCAATCATTATGGGCGGAGGTGCGGGATCGCGGCTATTTCCCCTGACCAAGTCCCGAGCCAAGCCTGCCGTGCCGATAGGAGGAAAGTACCGTCTTGTTGACATTCCCATTAGTAATTGTCTGAACTCCGGCATTCGGGGCATCTATGTGCTGACCCAGTTCAATAGCACCTCCCTACACCGACACATCAACGCGAGTTACAAATTTGACGATTTTAGCCCCAGTTTCGTTGAGATCCTAGCCGCACAGCAGACTCCGGACGGCGCGACTTGGTATCAGGGAACTGCGGATGCTGTACGTCAGAACATCCGCACCTTCCTTGATGGCACCCATGAATACTTCATTATTCTCTCTGGGGACCAACTCTACCGCATGGACTACCGCGACGTCCTACAGCAGCACATTAAGGCGAAAGCAGACCTGACAATCGCGTGCATCCCCGTCAACCGTGCATCGGCCCCATCCTTCGGCATCATGGAAACCAATGGAGAAAGCCGCATCACTCGCTTTGTTGAGAAACCCACTGATGAATCTGTCCTTTCGGAACTTCGGATGAAACCGGAGTTACTCCGGGAGGTGGGGGAGGTTGAGCACAACGAACTCTATCTCGCCTCGATGGGCATCTACGTCTTCAACAGACAGGTTCTCTCTGACTGCCTGGACAATGATTTCCCGGATTTTGGCAAGAACATCATCCCTGCAACGATCGGAACGCGTCATGTGCAAGCCTATGTCTTCCGTGGGTACTGGGAGGATATCGGTACGATCAGATCCTTCTTCGACGCGAACCTGAATCTTTCCGATCCGCACCCGCAATACAGTTTTTACGCCTCTGGCGCACCGATTTACACCCAGTCCCGCTTCCTTCCTGCAAGCGTCGTTGAGGACACCGTCGTAGCACGAGCCATGATCTCGGATGGGTGCCAGATCCGCTCAGCTCGTCTTGAACGCTGCGTCATCGGCATTCGCAGCCTCATCAACCCGGGGGCGCGTCTCCGCAACACGATTGTCATGGGTGCCGATTATTATGAAAGCGACAAGGGCGGGCCTCCGGAGGGCAGTATCCCTATCGGAATTGGCCGAGACTGCCATATCGAGGATGCAATCATAGACAAGAATGCCCGCATAGGTGACGGCGTGGTGATATCACCTCATGAAAAAGGGAACAATTCCGAGGGCCCTAATTTTTACATCCGCGACGGGATTGTTGTCATTCCAAAGAATGCAGTCATCCCTGCGGGAACAAGAATTTAAAGCTTCCACCCTGGGAGGATATGCTCCCTAGGCGAAAGCCTTCTTAATAAATTGGCGGAAGACCCAATCCCCATCCTTTCAACCTTATAATTCCCTTGGTATCTACTTCCAAAATACTGAACACCTTTGCGAATTTTATAGCCCTACCGACAAGCCCTCCCGCATCCAGCCTTCAAATTTAGAAAACTCCAGTGCACCGTTCCATTTTTTTTACAGCTTTACTGCCCCTTGTCCTGCTTTTCTCGGGATGTCTATTCGATCATGCTCCCTCTGGCCCATCTTGCGGCATTGACACATGGCTCATCGGACAGTGGCAGACGAGTGACAAGTCGGGCCACACCTATCAGGCTGTCATGAGTCGCGCGACATCAGACCATTACCATCTTCTGCTGAGCAGGACCGGTAACGAATCTCTGGAGTTTGACGGTTGGATTAGCAGAGTGGATGGATTTCCCATCCTCGTGTTCCAATCTCTCAATGCCGGCACCGGCTATGCTAAATTCGCCTTCTTTCACTACGAACTCCTATCACCTTCAAAGCCACCACCTGGTGGAGTCGGAGCTACTCGCATCCGTTTGACCGAGCTTAACCTTGATGAATCAAGCCGATCTCTGGATTCCTATCAACTTCGTAAGGTCATTCGATCGGAACTCAAGAGCGGGACCCTCATTCCCGCCTATGATGTGGTAGCCGAGAAAAAACAGGAGAACGAGGAACGAACGTCGTATGCCGTAGACTCACAGTTCCTGCAATCTTTTCTGTCGAGCGGACAACTCCATACCCGTGAGAGACATCTTTCAGCTCCGGTGGACATTCCTGGAAGTATCATCTGGACTAGAACCGGAGGGGTGACCCTGAAGGGTGAGACCTTTTGATTCCAAAAGACTCCAGTAGATCTGACCTGCTAAAAATGACTAAGAGTTAATGGAAAATATCCCTCAGCAACCTTTTGAATAAGAACAGCCAAAGCATATACGAGGTTTTTCTGTCCACCTCCTTTCCCCCTTCGCCAATTTTTTCAACCTAGTTAACCGTTTCCAATGTCCAAATCTCCACTCAGCGACACCCGGATGGAAAAAATCGTAAGCCTCTGTAAGAGGCGCGGTTTCATATTCCAATCCTCCGAGATCTACGGCGGCATAGGAGGTTTCTGGGACTACGGCCCCTTGGGGGCCGAACTTAAAAAAAACTTAAGGGATACCTGGTGGCGGGCGATGACCAGAGATCGTGAGGACGTAGTCGGCCTCGATGCCACGATCATCATGCATCCCTCAATCTGGAAAGCGAGCGGTCACGTAGACACCTTTGCCGACTTGATGCGCGAGTGCACAATCACGAACAAACGTGTCCGTGCTGACCATGTAGATCCACAGGGCGGGTCGGTGATGAAATTTACCGGTGCTAAAAATCAAACTTGGATCCTGGACCGGCCTTTCTGCGTGCTGATGAAGCATGGAGAGCACATCGAGAGTTTTCGCAAGCGGATCCGCCAACTCCTCGCTCAAAACGCAGGTAGCTCGGCGGGCAAACCGGAAGAAATCGAGCTCTTTGGTGAGGAGAGAATTGAGATTGTAGAGCGCTCGTTTGATTTTCATCCAGAATCTGGCGGGCTGCTTAATGATGCGAGGCCATTCAACCTCATGCTCAAAACCTATATAGGGCCGACAGCCACAGAGAACGATATTGCCTATCTGCGACCCGAGACAGCCCAGGCGATCTTTGCCCAATTCAGGAATGTCTGCGACTCCTCACGGGTAAAGGTGCCCTTTGGGATCTGCCAGATCGGAAAAGCCTTCCGAAATGAGGTGACTCCAAAGAATTTCACGTTCCGTTCCAGAGAGTTTGAGCAGATGGAACTTGAGTTTTTCATCAGACCCGACGAGGCCATACAGCTTATTCATGGAACTGTAGCTACATGGAGTGAAGGGGTTGACCTTGGCATACCGCAACCAAACTGGGGATGGGAAATGTGGCATCGGTACTGGGTCGCTCAGCGCACGGCTTACTACTCTTCCATCGGCTTAGGCGCTGACGTCCTGGACTACCTCTGGCAGACAAAGGCGGACCTCGCCCACTACGCCCGTGCTTGCGTCGATATTCTATTCAAGTTTCCCTTCGGCACCGAGGAACTGGAGGGAATTGCCGCGAGGGGGGCCTTTGACCTTACGCAGCATCAGAATCATTCCGGAAAACAGCTGGAATATTTTGATGAGGAACTCAAGACCTCATGTGACCAAATGTCACTAAGTCAAAAAGCTGATTTTGTTGAGGAGTGCTATGCAAGACGTAGCAGGCCCGAGGATACGAAGGAACAGATCCTCACCGTGACGGAAAAACTCTTCAAGGGACTTTATATACCACATGTCATCGAACCCTCGGCGGGGCTAGATCGCCTTGCACTGGCGATCCTAGCCAACGCTTTTGAGGAGGAGGAGGTGGCCGACGAGAAGGGCAAGATCGAAACTCGCACCGTTCTTCATTTTCACCCCTCTATTGCCCCCATCAAAGTCGGCATTTTCCCCCTGTTAAAGAATAAGCCAGAATTGGTAGCAAAGGCTCGTGAAGTCGTTTCACTCCTTCGTCCTCATATGACAGTCTTTTATGATGAAACTGGGGCGATTGGTCGCCGTTACCGTCGCCAGGATGAAGCGGGAACTCCGTTCTGTGTGACCGTTGACTTTGATACCCTCGGGGTGGAGAAGCCGGAATTCAAAGACACGGTAACTCTCCGTGAACGTGATACAATGCAACAACTTCGCTTGCCGCTTTCGAGTTTGATTCCTTATCTTCTCGCAAAAATACTTTGATGAATTCGGATTAAACCTTGATCGGTTAGGTAACCTGTTCCCTACGGCTATAATTTAGCAATCCGTATTCAAGGAACACTGTCGACGACTGAGGAGAGAACATCTCCCTTGGCAAAGTGAGTCAGGAGATGATCGCCAGATTTTGCCTGAGCAGAGGCTGTGATGACTTTCCCATCGGAAGATTTGGTGATGCTGAAACCCCGAGCCAGTGTTGCCTCGGGACTAAGGGCTGAAAGTGTTGCCCGGAGACGACTTAGTCGTGTGGATTCCCGCTCCAACCGATGGAGGGCGAGTCGTTGAATCTGTTCTTCCAGAAGAGTGAATTTCTGTCGGGAATGTATCAACCTTTGTGAGGGTTGCGCTAACTGAATCATCGCAGCAGCAGTCGCAATGGTGGCAGAAAGATGTTCCATCCTGCGCTCCAAATAACTCTCCAGGTTCTCCTGAAGACGATCACTTGTCTGCCTTGCCTCATTAAGTCTCCGCAGGGGGTCTCGAAAGAGGGGGGAGGAACCGAGGCGGTGTTCCTGAGCACAAAAGCGTTCGATGGACACCTCTGTCTCGCGGGCGATACGAGCAACCAGCGAAACGGAGCGGTTGATTAACTCAACAGCATCAGAGGCCAGCAGTTCTGCTGCTGCGCTCGGTGTGGGGGCGCGCAAATCGGCGACAAAGTCGGCGATGGAAAAATCAATCTCATGTCCGACGGCGCTGACTACGGGCACCGTTGATGATGCAATAGCCCGTGCGACAATCTCCTCGTTGAACTCCCAGAGGTCTTCAAGGCTTCCACCGCCGCGGGTTATCACGATCACGTCAACCTTGCCGATCGCATCGCTACCCAAAGAAAGCTCGGCGATGGCTGCGGCGATCTCAGCGGCGGCACCTTTGCCCTGAACCCGGACCGGGCTGACAAGCACACTAAGTCCTGGATGGCGCCTGTGAAGAACTTGAAGAAAATCGCGTATCGCCGCACCGCTCGGGGAGGTGACTACGCCGATCCTTCGAGGAAAACGTGGGATGGAGCGCTTACGTTTCTGGTTAAAGAGTCCTTCGGCGGCCAGACGGCACTTTAGTTCCTCGAACCGGGCTTGGAGCACCCCCTCCCCTTTTGCCTGCACCATCCGAACCACCAACTGATACTGACCACGAGGTTGATAAACACTGATCTGGCCATGGAGTCGAACCTGCAGGCCATCACGCAGAGCGAATTTCTGTCCAATCGCGGAACGGGCAAAGAGCACGCAAGCAAGTTGGGCGAATTCATCCTTTAGAGTGAAGTAACTGTGACCAGATGCCTGACGTCTCAAATTGGAGATTTCCCCCTCGACCCAAACGGCTCCGATTCCGTCCTCGAGCAACGCCATGATGCGACGGGTCAGTTCACTGACACAAAGAATCCCCGGAAAACCAGACGTAGAAGCCGAAGATTCTGGGGAGCTTACCCCAAGGACCTCTTCGGCTTTTACTCCCTGAGTGTGGGAAGGTTCAAACGGCAACTCGGCCTCCTGCTTGCTCTTCCTAGGAAGCAACGGGGCCATATCAAAGCCAAGCTGCTTGTCTTTATGATCGTCAGAATCGGGTGAACGCGGAGTCAAGTTCAGGAGAGTTGGCGCTGCAGACCCGCGAGGAGCAAGGCGATCCGTTTGGAAATTTCGAGTTCTTCCAGAAGTTCCTGACGAACTGCAGGATCAGCTACCAGGGTCGAAGCAACCAAATCCGTGATGACGCCTATGTTGTTGATTTGGTGTAAATAGGACTCAAATTGCGATGGAAGCTCGATTCCCTGCTCCTTGAAGCGTTCGCAGAGAGCATGCAAACGCGTTACCTGTAAGCCAAGATCTTCACTTTCCCTTTCTACGCTAGCCAGCGGTAGAACCCGAGCAATGGGATATGGATCCATCTGATCCCAACCGGTAATGCGGACCCGACTTACTCCCTGAAGGATCAAGTTGGAAGTGCCGTCGTCGTTCCTAACACAGGCCCGCACAAGTCCCGCTCCAGCTACTCCCTTAACCTCGTCTCCGTTGCTTGGCATGGCCATGGCCAGCATCCTTCCGGTTCCCAATGTTTGTTCCAGCATCAACCTGTAGCGGGGTTCAAAAATATAGAGGGGGAGAAGCGCGTTCGGAAAAAGAGTAACCCCGGGCAGCACCATTACGGGAAGTGTTGCCGGTAACTCCTGAATGGTTTCCTCAGTCATTTGACGACGATAATGTCGCGCAATTCGTGCATAAACATCAAAAAACAGGTCTTTTCAGTACGATCGCTTGTCAGAAATCATAAGCTCCCAATTTTGCTCTTCTCCAGCCATCATGCTATCTCTAGAGAAGTCTGATGATCATGCACCGCCATTTCAAATTGCCATTGATCCATCGGATCAGATTGGTGCTGACATTGTCGTCCTTACTGCTTCCAGTATCATTACTCCCTAGCACAACTCATGCAGAGTCTGAACCCGATTCGCTCTTCCCCTCAGGCGAAGCCTTTCAGCCTTTCAAGGTCACTCTCCAACCCCAGATCACAACCAACCCACTTCCTTTCTGGGATGAGGCAACGTCTGGAAGCCTTTCGATCCAAACGAATTCGGATAGCATCACTCTGGGGATTCCGCCTCTTGCCGCGCAGGATGAGATCGGTTGCTTCGCCCTGACGATTGTATTCCAGGACAATGGAGACGGAGGTCCTGTCGTGGAATGGGTTTCCTCAGATGGGTCCTCCACGCTGCTGAGCGCCGGGTTGGGTGAAAATGGAGTAGCGATTGGTTTGAACTCCCGCACGCTTCTTATCGGACAATCACTTGCTCTCGACGGTGGAAAGGTCAAGGTGTCTTTTGCCGGGAGGTTTCAACGCCTTCTTTCCGTTACTCTCCGACCGGCCCGGAATGTGGAGTTAGGATCGGTTGACTGGGGAAATCAACCCGCCCTCCTTGATGGAAAGGATCATGTGCTTGATGCACTGGAGGTCACTGGTTCTGATATGGTTCTAAGTAGGGGAGACAGCTATAAGGGGGCGGTGGTTGATGCCGAGCTATCCGCCTTGCCCGTCCGCTTGGATCAACCCGGTGGTCAGGCAGTTCTGGAATTTGATGTTCCTCTGGCTGACATACCTGCGGGAAGCTACCTTCACACCCAAGTGGGTGGGCTTGATCCAGCCTCGTCCATTTTGGTGGAAATCAACGGCGTGCAATACGGAGCGCTTCAACTCACCCCGTTTTCTCTCGACGACCCGAGCGTTTTATTTTCGACTTCCGGAAGATTGCTCGTTGCAGGATGGAGAAATGGTTCACTCTTCCTTCCTTCGAATCTGTTTCAGAAAGGCGAAAACTCTATCGTGCTCACCTTACAGCGACCCCCCGGGGATGAAGGCAAACCAGTCTTTCTTCAAAAGACCCGCATTGAGGTTTTACTATCTGCACCCGCAACCTCCTCGGCTACCCATGACTCACCACAACCTGATTCAAAGTCATCAGCAAAGCCCGCGATGTCGTCCTTACAGCGTTCTTCACTACCATCTCCCACCGACAAGACCCTTTCCACAGGATCGCTCTACGGTGATCCGCCACCCTCTCTCTTCCATGCACCTACTCCCAACTCATTACATCCCTGAGCGATCAACCCCTCCCACGTCGGTGGCACTTGACCGGAACGCTGTGATGGAGGAGATATAAAGATCCCATGGATTCAGCCCCGTTACGACCTTCCAGAATGAACGATCATCGAATCAATCACATCCACATCGGATTCCGACGCGACTCAGGATATACTCTTTTTGAGATCATGCTGGTACTGGGCATCATTGCGGTACTTGTGGGATCAGCAATTTATATGCTTGCGGGCAACATAGATGTGGCAAAGGAACAGAGAGTTCAGAGTGATATTCAGGCGATTTCGATGCAATTGCGAACTTACGAAATGCTAAACTATAGGATGCCTTCCAGCGAACAGGGTCTTAGGGCCCTTGTTCAGATGCCATCGAGTGATCCGAAGCCCCAGCACTGGAAAAAATTAATGGAAGCAGTTCCTATAGACCCTTGGGGGAATGAATACGTCTATCACAACCCGGGCAAGTTCAAGACAGATAGTTATGATCTCTATTCTCTCGGACCCAAGGGCGTCGAAGGGGATGGGAACATCGGCAAATAGAGCGACTTATTCCCGTTGTGTTCCCCGCCGGTTATCGTTTTCGCCGGCCACTCTCACGGCCATGGAAGGGTTTTCAAAAATCGTTCGACGGCTTTACCCTTCTGGAAATCCTCATCGCTCTGGCGCTGGTTGCAATCCTCATGGGAGCGTCGTTGCCCTATCTTTATGATTCATTCGCCGTATCAGACGGTGATCGGACCGCTTCCGAGCTAACCTCTCGGGTTCTTGCAACCCGTAGGGAGGCAATGGAAAAAAACGAACAAAAGGTGTTGAAGATTACTTCAAACGGTATCACCGGCGTCACCCTACCGCCAGGGTGGTC
>Ga0118677_10002893_pt1 | contig 33628 bp, 24 predicted proteins | sample AliMusrvi5mmetaG_FD_86154 | JGI IMG/M metagenome (GOLD analysis project Ga0118677, IMG submission 86154) | reverse complement strand
ATCATGAACCATAAAATAGGCCTCTATTTGCCAAAATTCGCGCAATTCCAGATTATATCCTTTTTACCAACCCTTTTTGTCCGATAATTTATTTCCATGTCTATATAGGTCAAAGCCATAGCGTCATCGGACCGATTGGGCCAACTGCTTCAGCCACTCCCCGACAACCATCCGTCCGACGCGAAAAAAATTCATTTTCAGCAGCCCCACGGGGAGTTCCAGTTCCCGTTTGTCGCAAACGGTGGAGAGGTTGGCCTGGTCCACCTCCGATTTGATCGCCTGCAGTAGAATAGTTCGTTGGGCCTCATCCGGCTCGGTCATGATCTCGTCGATTACACGGCTGAGGCCGACCGCTTTTTTGATCCTTGCCTCGACAGCCGCCGCCTGGCGCTCGGAAACCAGCCCATATCTGGCCTTCAGGCGGTTGAGCCGCAGTCCGGCCTCATAGGTGGCGGCGACAATGGTGTCGCGGTCCATCCATTTTGTCTCGTAATTCAGGACGTATTTCCAGCTGGGCTGCACCAGCGCCTGCCGGTGCTCTTCCAGGGCGGCGTGGCGGCCAACGTGGGGATGAAGGCGGCGTTCGAGCACCTGCTCGGGCACACGCTGACCGTCCCCGCGCACTTCACCGTGATGGGCGCGCTGGGCGCCGCGCTGCTCGCGAAACGGCGTATCCAGCGCACCGAGCAAGCGACGAATTTTCGCGGCATTTATCAGTTATCCACCTTCTGCTGCCAGCCACGCTCGTTTACCTGCGACGACTGCGCGAATAACTGCGAAATCTCCGAGCTCTACATCGACAACACCCTCACCAGCCGCTGGGGCAGTCGCTGCCAGAAATGGGACAACCTGACCGTCTCCTCCGCTGACCGCCATGAAGAAAGCGAAGCTCCGCTGAAGGTGGCGGCGACGACATGAGGATGGCAGGTCGTCTGCAATGATGGCAGGACATGCTCACAGCCGGATAATAATTCTTGCGCCGCGATGATGACGGTGACTCCGGTAGCGGTACTCCTCGTGTCGATATTCGCGGTGTCGATATTCCCGATGCCGGTACTCCCGCTGCCCGTGTTCCCGATGCCCGTATTCCCGATCATGGCGTGCCGCATAGTAATACGCAACAGGACGCGAAGATGCTACCCGCTGCTGATGCTTCCCATCCTGCGCATAGGCAGCGGAAACTGTCGCAAACGCATTCGCGCACAGCAACAGCACGAACGCGCAAAGAATCGTCTTCAAAGTGCCGCTCCTTATCTGCAATGGTTGTTGCAATTACCTGGATGACACGGTAATTATTGACGATTACTCCGCCGGTATCCACCTATTGCCCGCCAATTTCGATCAAGCCTGTGTGACGAAGATGACGAATGAGTCAGACTTCGGGAAGGAAGTAGGGATGACGGATTAACTATCCCGTAGACGATTAACTAAATGAGGAATAATTCCTCCTTATCGCCAATCGAATTATGCGATAGACAGCAGGCTTGCTTGGTCTCATTCCAGACAAGCTATACGCTTGTCTTCATCCGACTTATAATTCCTCATCATGCTCTGCTATCCAACTGACCAAAGGCAATCTCGCACAGCGCGTTCTTATCCTCCGTACCGTAGTCCGCCGAGTTCACCACCACATCGAACACCCTTTCAAAGCCGTGCGCGGGGACGACAACGCGTGTGAAGGCGTCCATATTGACGGTAGCGAGCACTGTGCGCCGCCCCTGTACCCGCTGCGCCTGCGCGAAGCGCCAGATGGTCGGGTTCTAGTTGTAGTTTAGCGCATCCCTCGTCCAATCCAGCAAGAATACCTTCCGGGCAAGCCTGGTCAATCCGGAGGGTATTCAGCGATATCTATCGAGGAGAGCGTGCCGCAGTACCATGGGCTGGCTCAACGCGTTTTGTTTTCCCCGGTAAAGATGGTCTCCGTCACAACTGCGCAAAACTCGCGCCCAACGGCCAAAATATGGCATCGGGCTGAGTGTATGGGCGAAGTCGAAGATAATGCAGCGGGGTTGATTCGCTGAAATCGCACCTTTGTAGGACATCGTCTGACCTTTCATCCCTCTATAGGCAGCAACAGTGTCGCGAGGTAGGAGAGAAATGCAGATAATTCCCTGTTGATAGCCGGGTCTATCTGCGCACGCTCCTGCTCTGTGAGCGGATGCCTGAAAGACCGGATGTGTTGGAGCATGCTGCTCCATCGCTCGCTGGGATATTCTGCCGCATACCAATCTGCCGCACGGGATTTGGAGAGCAACTCCCCGGTGTGCGCATAACAGAGCGCACGGGCACCCCATTGAAAGATCGCGAGGGCAAAGTCGATGCTCAGAGTGGCGTATTGGCGCGCAATAAGCTCTGTGAGTTGGCAACGAATCTCATGCAGAAGTTCCTCGTGCGAAGGATCGTAGATGAGTGGCTTAAGATCCTTGCCATCACAGACCAAGCCGTAGCGCCGGATGATGGCGAAATCCATCATGCTGTTTTGACAGGTATTCACCCTGCGCCATCCTTTCCGTCCCGTCCCAATATAACAGCCATGCGCCTGTGCATGCAGTGGATCACACAAAATTGCCGGCGGATAATAGGTGCCTTCCAATTGTTTGGCCAACGATCCCAACTCCCCGGCGCGCATACGGTCATGAAGCCCGAAGAGGCGTTCGCACGAGTCTTCCGAAATGCCCTTCCGTACGGCCGCCATGAAATCCAGGTCGCCTTTCCCGGGCGTGAAATCATCCAGCACAGCGGAGCCGAATAAGATAACCGAACTATAATTTTCACCGAGGACATCGCGCAGGTGAGCAGCGAACGTCAACATAGTTATTCTGGGCTCGTCGGTCATAAGAGATTCTCACTTTCATTAACGATCCCATCTACTACTCATGGCAACATCAATATTGGCTGGTTGACTGTTATCATTATAGACTTCACAAGGTTTCGTGCTTAACACATTATTAAACTCGGTCAGCAGCAGGGAGATAATCCGCTGATGCCGGCGTCAGGTGATACGCGACCCCATCGATCAATTCTCAGCGCTCTGTTTCCGGCCAGCGCAGGAGATCGGCATAGGTATGACGACCAGCAGGCTTCTTTTATGGTAGTGCTATCAAAATACAACTCAATTTTAGCATACCCTGGAGGAGACCGTTCTCACATCAACAGGTTTACTCTTCGTATCCATTTACCACCAGTTGTCGTTTATCATGCTGTAGGCGCGACTCACCCTGTCGCCCATCAGTGAAAGAGCCGGTCGCTGTTTGGAACTCACCTGCCGTCACAGAGGCATGTCTGCATCACCGGCCTAATCACCCCCCTGTCATTTTTCTCATACAACCTCCGTTATTCGTCACCACAGACAGCCAATGCTGTCGGAATTTCGTCAAGCTCTCCTGTTTGTCAAGCTGGTAATGTCAAAGTCGTCCGTCCTGCCGCGTATCGGGTATTGGGCGGCGTCATGAAGGATATCAGTGACCAGGAGGGAAAACGATGCAGGTTGGTGGGCATATCACGCGCTTATTCGCCATCGGCAGCCTGGTGCTGCTGCTGGGGGGTGCGCAACCAACGAGGGCGGCGAATTCCGTGTCCGGTACCGTGGGCGCCACCGCGCTCACCCCGATCAGTGTCGTTGAGAGTGGCACGCAACATATGAATTTCGGCATGTTTGTGCCCGGCACCGTGGCCGATACCATTGTGTTGACTCCCGCCGGCGCGCGCTCGAACCCGGGTGGGCATGTGCAATTTCTGGGTGCCGGCGTACAGGCCGATCTTTTCACCGTCACCGGCGACACCAATTATCCGACCTTCGGCATCACGCTGCCGAGTACGGCGGTCACCATCATCAGCGGAGCGAATAACATGACCGTCGATACCTTCACTTCGACGCCTTCCGGTTCCGGCACCTTGAGCAGTGGGACGTTAAACGTCACTGTCGGCGCGACGCTGCATGTGGGTGCCAATCAGGCGTCAGGCAGCTATTCCGGCAACTACAACTTTACGGTGGCTTATCAATAAGGATTTCTCAACGACCAGGAGGAACAACGATGCGGATCGGTTGGCATATCACGCGAATTTTTGCTATCGGCAGTCTGGTGCTCGTGCTGGGCGTGGCGCGGCATGCCTGGGCAGCAAATTCCACGTCCGGTACCATCACGGCCACCGCGCTCACCGCGATCAGTGTCGTCGAGAGCGGCACGCAGCATATGAATTTCGGCATGTTTGTCCCCGGCACCGTGGTCGATACCATTGTGTTGACTCCCGCCGGCGCGCGCTCGAACCCGGGTGGGCATTTGCTGCTGCCTGGCACCGGCGCGCAGGCCGACCTGTTTACCGTCACCGGCGATACCAATAATCCCTCGTTCAGCATCACGCTGCCCGGTTCGGCGGTCACCCTCACCAGCGGGGCGAATAACATGACCGTCGATACCTTCACCTCGACGCCTGCCGGCACCGGCACCTTGAGCAGCGGGACGTTGAATGTCACCGTCGGCGCGACGCTGCACGTGGGTGCCAATCAGGTGGCCGGCAGCTATACCGGCAGTTATACCTTTACCGTCGCCTATCAATAGAGCAGAGGAGTGAAAGATTCCGTTGCTAACCCCCTCACCTATATCACAGGATAAAAGACCAATGAATGCTCCCATGCTGATGAGAAACTGGTTACCAGTCACTGCTATATTCATGTTGTTGCTCGCGGTGGCAAACCGTGCTGGTGCCGACTCTTTTCAAGGGAGCAACGATACCGAGACACTGACCACTACCGTGCTTTCGCAGATCAACATCACCGAGAGCGGTACGCAGAAGCTAAATTTTGGGATGTTCGTGGCGGGCACGGCCCTGAACTATATCACCGTCAGTCCAGCGGGCGTGCGCACTTTCACGGGGGGAATCAAACTGTTAGGTTCCGGCGCGTCCGCCGACCTGTTTACGGTGACCGGCGATACCAGTAATCCCTCGTTCAGCATAACATTGCCCGGATCGGCGGTGACCCTCACCAGCGGCTCCTACACCATGACCGTCGATACCTTTACCTCGACCCCCTCCGGGACGGGGACCATGAGCAGTGGCACGTTGAATATTACCGTGGGCGCACGCTTGAATGTCGGCGCCAATCAACATGCCGGCGCGTATACCGGCAGTTATACGATTACTGTCGCCTATCACTGAATGGGCGGTTGGCTACTGGCTACTGGTGTGGCTCATACTGCCATGGTCAGGTTGCGGTAGATCACACAATCTGTATGTAACTCAAATCCGACACACCGGTCGATTTGGAATCATTGATGCCTAACTATGTCGAAAAACGGCATTGCGCACGTCAGTGGATGTGCTAAAGTCTCCCACGTACGCTCCTGGTGCCAAGGCAGCAAAGAGCGTAGTGAGGATACTCAACTACAGGAGGTTCACCTATGCACACACGTTTCTACGTGAAGGGCCTGGCCCTTGTCGGACTGGTAGCTCTGCTGATTTGCGGGCAGAGCGCGTTTGCGGCAACCGCCACCGGTAATGCAAACGCACAAATTATCACCGCGTTGTCTATCGCGGAAGCGACCCAGTTGGACTTCGGCATGATCGCCGCCGGAACGAATGCCGATACCGTGCAATTAAGTGCAGCGGGCGTACGCACTGCCGGCAGCAACTTGCAGGTGGCCGGCGTTGCCGCCGCGGCGGCGTTTACCGTCACCGGGCAAGGCAATCTGCCGTATAACATCACGCTGCCCACTTTGATTACCGTCACCTTGAGCGGCGGGGGCGCGACCATGGATGTCGATGGATTTGCTTCCACGCCATCCGGTAACGGCACGCTGTCGGCCGGCACGCAGACGGTGAACGTCGGTGCCACGCTGCATGTCGGCGCGAGCCAGGCGGTCGGCACCTATACCGGCACCTATGTCCTGACCGCGGTTTATCAATAAACTGAGCAGTGACCCGGCGGGATGGTCGTACTTCCCGCCGGGTTCACCTGGTCCCAATTATCTGCGCGGTGAAGATTCCCGATGCATACTGTATTTCCACCTACCATGAATACCCGAGTTGCCTTCCGCTGTGCCATGTTGCTGACTATCATGGCTTGCTGCCGGCTGCCCGGCATCTGCACCAGATACACCTCGGATATTACCATTACGCAAACGATGAATTTTGGCTGGTTCATGCCCAGCAGCACCCTGGCCGGTACGATACAGATCACCAATACCGGCACGGTGGTGCCCTCCGCCGGAATCACGGTGGTATCGAGTCACCAGCCGATACCGGAAATCTTCACGCTGCATCGGAGTGCTTCCGGCAATGTGACCGTGTATATCATCAGTTCTTCCAGCCCACCCACGCTGACTCTCAACGGTCCGAGTTCATCCACCATGACGGTCGATAATTGGGATTTATCCATTGCCACCGGCTCCAATCCCAATCGCTATACGGTGAATTACGCCTGGACCAGCGATAAAGTCGTGACCCTCGGGGCGACACTGCATGTCAAAGCCAACCAGACGCCCGGAACGTATACCGGCAATTTTACGATCTATACCGTGCCTAATTAATAGATCGATATTAATTTCTATAAAAGGGTCTACGCAAACGCGTGGCCCCCATCCCCAACCCTTCCCCCGCTGCGGCAGGGGAAGGGGGCAGGTCAATGGGTTTGGTACTCCCTTCCCCTGCCGCAGCGGGGGAAGGGTTGGGGATGGGGGCCACGCCGTAGACTTTGCGTAGACTCCCTAATATCAGCTTAATCGGAGGTATGACTGATGCGGATCAGTTCGCTGATCAAGACAATCCTATGGTTGCTGCCGGTAGTGGCGCTGGCCGCGCCGACATGGGCGGAATTAGTCGGCGGTGATGTGCTTGTGACGCCGACACGGCTGGTCATTGCCGGCGACACCCGCACCGCGGCGATCACCGTGGTCAACACAGGCACCAAAACGGTGGCCTACCGCGTCGCCTTCATTCATATGCGGATGGACGAGACCGGCGGGATGAAGGAAGTGACCGATGTGCTGCCGGGCGAGTTATACGCCGATAAACTGATCCGTTTTGCCCCGCATCAAATCATCTTAAAACCGAACAGCACGCAAACCATCCGCCTGCAAATACGCAAACCGGCGCAATTGGAGGTCGGGGAATATCGCGCACATCTGGTGATCCGCGCGCTGCCGCCGGACTCGGTGGACGAAACCACGGAGAAAGAACCGGTCAATCCGGCGAAAGGTTTCAAAATTCAACTCACCGCACTCTTCGGCATTGCCATCCCGATCATGGTGCGCAATGGCGCGACCACAACCACCGCCTCCTTGGCGGAGTTGCAGGTGCAGCCGGGGGAGAAGCCAACCGATCCGCCGTCAATGAGCGCCCGGATCAACCGTACCGGCAATCAGTCCGTCTACGGCGATCTTACCGTGCTGTTTACCCCGCGCGGCGCCAAGCCGGTGCTGGTCAACGAGACCAATGGCCTGGTGGTCTACACGCCGAATCCCCTGCGACTGGTGCGCCTGCCGTTGAGCCTGCCGGCCGGCATGGCGCTGCGCGGAGGACGGCTGACCCTCACCTACCGCACCAAGCCGGAAGAGGGCGGTAAACTGCTGGCGGAATCGTCGCTCGATCTTCCGTGAAGACGAATTCACCGGTATCTCGGGTGATTTAGACCTGTCAGGATGACGGAATGCGCAGACAAAATTGGCACATCCTGGGATATGGCTGCACAGTCGTGTTGCTGACTTGCTTGCTGTGCGCGTCGCCGGTTCATGCCGACGCCGGCGATCTTACCCTCGCCTCTGTCGCCGCGCGTCCCAATGAGCGGAGCGATGACGACCTGCTGCTGTTCGCGGTGAAACTGGACCACCTGACTCTTTGCGAGGACCTGACGGCGTATAAGACCCCCGACGGTTATCTGCTGCCGCTCGGTGCCCTGTGCAGCCTGGTGGAGCTCGATGTGAATGTCGATCCGGCCAAAGGTACCGCGACCGGCACTTTCACGAGACAAAAACAACGTTTCCTGCTCGATGTCCTCCAGCACAAGGTGGAACTTGCCGGTCATGCGGCGCCGTTCGACCCGGCGCTGATCGAGCGGCACAACGACGATATCTATGTGGACGGTTCGCTGCTGGGGAAGTGGTTGCCGCTGGCGCTGAAAATCAATCCTGCCGATGCGGAAATACGCATTTTCCCGCGCGAACCGCTGCCCCTTCAGCTTCGCCTGGAACGTGAAGGCCAGCATGCCAAACTCGGTGCCGGCATCAGCGAGCAACCGAGCTATCCTCGCCTCGATGCCCCCTACCACCTGCTGGCCACCCCGAGCGTATATCAAACCCTGTCACTTGCCAGCGAACATAATATCGGCGCCCCGTTGACCCGGTTAAGTTATGCCACGCTGGCGACCGGCGATCTGCTCTTCGCCAATTCCACCTGCTATTTTTACCAGAACGATGGGCAAACCGGCCCCCAGGCACGGCTCACCCTCAATCGCACCGACATCGATGCCCACCTGCTCGGTCCGCTTGGGGCACGCGAGATGATCTTCGGCGATACCTATGCGCCCGCGCTGTCGCTCATCTCCCCCACGCAAAGCGGCACCGGCGCGGTGGTCTCGCGCTACCCGCTGCTGCAATCATCGTCCCAATTCGGCAAGCGCACCTTTGCCGGCAGCACGCTGCCCGGGTGGGAAGTCGAACTCTATCGCGACGCCGTCTTACTGGCCTACCAACAGACGCGCGACGACGGACGCTATGAATTCCGCGATGTGCCGCTGCTCTTCGGCATCAATCGTTTCCGGCTGGTCTTTTACGGCCCGCACGGAGAACGCCGCGAAGAAGCGCAGACGTATAACGTGGCGCAATCGCTGATTCCCCCCGGGCAATTTAATTACCGGCTGGCGATGACCCAGCAGACGAATGGCGGGACGCGCACCAGTTGGCAACAGGACATGGGACTGTTCAACAATATCTCGGTGAATACCGTGCTGGCGACCCTGCGGCTGGCGGACGGTGTTCATCAGTATCTCAGCACCGGGTTGCGCGGCTACTGGCGCAGTCTATTCCTCTCGTCCGACCTGGCCAGCGATCGGAACGGTGGGTGGGGCAATTCCATCGACGCGCAGACGCAAATCGGCATCCTCAGTCTGACCATGAATCATACCCGGCTGGCGCGCTTCAGCAGCGAGCAGTATCTGCCGGCCACGGATGCCATGTGTATCAGCGATTCCCTGCGCTTGGATAACATTCCGTTGCCGAAGTTCTTGTTTTTGCCGCCGATGAGCCTGCAAGTGCAACGCCAGACGTTTGCCTCGCACGCGCAACACACCGCCATTCAAGGTCAAATTTCCGGCAGCATGCTCGGGTTACCGCTCTCGAATTATTATAACTGGACGGAAGATCGCTCGGTCTTCAGTGCCCCCACCCGGCAATTTTACGGCAACCTGGTGACCAGCCGACAATGGCACGGGCTCGACTTGCGCAGCGAAGTCTCCTATGATTTGCATCCGGTCAGCCGGTTGAGCGGATTGGCCTTATCGACCTCGAAATTACTGCGCAACAATTACACCGCCAGCCTGCTGTTGAACCGGGCGCTGGTCGGCAAGGAAACGTCGATCCTGTTGAGTATGACCCGGAGCACCGGCGGCTGGTCCGTTGGCCATTCGGGCACCATTACCGACCAGGGACGCTGGATGGCGGGCACCAATCTCGCCACCAACCTCAATCACGACCCGCGCACGGGAAACTGGCATGCCGACGCGCGTGCGCTTTCCAACGAAGGCAGCCTTTCCATCCGCGTCTTCTTCGACACCAATGGCAACGGCAAGCTGGACCCCGGGGAAAAGCCGTTGAAAGGCATCGGCTTTTTGATCAATGGGTCACAGGTGAAAGAGCGCACCAACGGTAAAGGCATTGCTTTCCTGCAGGGTTATACCTGTTATAGCCCGCTGTCGGTGTGTCTCGATGTTACCACGCTGGAAGACCCGCTGTTTACGCCGCGCCAGGAAGGGGTGACGGTGATCCCTCGCCCCGGCAGCGCGACGCAGATCGACATTCCGGTCGTCGCCACCGGGGAAATCTCTGGCACGGTATATCGGACGGCCCACGGGGTGACGGCGCCCGGCATCCGGCTCGAACTGTTGGACGCCCGCGATAAAGTCATCCAAACCGCGCGCACCGCGTATGACGGCTATTTCGTCATCAGCAAAGTGCCGTGCGGCCATTACACCTTGCGCATCGCCCCCAAGCAAGCGATGCCGGCGAACGCGAAACAGGATCAATTGGTCGAGATCCCCCCGGAAGGCGCCTTCGTCGATGGCATGGACTTTGTGCTGGACGCCGATAAATAGCCGGGCATCGCCGGCGCGCGAGCGACCTCGCGAGCACTCCGGTGGTTTCGATACGACCATCCGTAGTCTACTCAACCACCGGAGTGCTCGCGGGGACGCTCGCGCGCCAGCAGTGCCGGCGTAAGAGCCGGCAGAGGACTGCCGGGCTCCCATAAGCGCATGTTTTCACGTAGTAACGGGCAAATCAATTTACGGTCACCATTTTCACCATACGATGAGTTGGATGTTCTCTCGACTGAATAAGACGATCCCTCCAAGGCTTTCCACGGTGTCACGGATGGGGACGAAGTGCGTGCCCAGTACGGTGAAGGTACCGGCGTTGGCGAATGAAACATGAAGAATGCCCCGCCTGAGCGTGACGGTTTTGGACGCTGGGTCCCAGGTGACCTGCGCCTGCAGTGCGCCGGCCAGTGTGCTTACCGGCAGATATGCGGTTCCGCGCTTGAACGTTGGGCCGAGTGGCAGGTCAACGGGGTGTAAATTCACGCTGACTTTTGTCTTCGATCCCAGCAGCGGGCGGGCAATCCCATCGGCCTGCGCGATCCGTCGTGCCAACTCCGGCGCCGTCAATGCGCCATCCAACCCGAAGGAGGCTAACCGGTGGCGCACATTATGCGGCGCATTCGAGCCGCGCGCGTAGATATCGGGAAAGACCGCCAGGTAAATCACGCCACCCTCCATGCCTACGGTCACCGTCTGATAAGTGATGATGACCGGCATGCCGATGCGGATCTGCGCAAACAACCGGTGAATATGCGGTGGAAAATGGCGGATGCAGCCATGCGAGACGATACGCCCAATCGAGGTGGGATCATTGGTGCCGTGCAACCCATAGCCGGGACGGTTCAACCCGATCCAGCGATCACCCAGCGGATTTTTCGGTCCGGGGGGCATTTTGCCGCCGCCGGCCCAGCTTGGGCGCTCCCAGGTGGGATTGCTGATGCGGCTGATCACCTTCAAATCCCCCTCCGGCGTATTCCACCGCGCGGTGACGCGGCCAATCGCGATGGGATACCAGGCGACGACTTTGCCGTTCTCCCAGCGGAAATCCATCAGTTCCGGCAGATTGACCACCAGCCCATCGCTGGTCAAGGCCGGCACCTGGTGTCTTCCCGGGATGAAGAGCCGATGCGCGGTGGTGATATTGCCGGCGTTGGCGCGGCGCAAGTGAGCGTAACCGACGTATTCCCGGATACCGATATCGACCCAACTTTCGCCTGCCTGCCGGGTAATGACGGTATTTTCGCCGATGCTGACCGGCAGTTTGCGCAAGCGTTCCACCAGCGCTGCTTGCGCCATCCCCAGACTGCAGCATCCTGCCCACCACAGCGCGACCCACCACCATCGCCCCCACCGCATCATTTACCACGACCTTTCATTACCTTATAGTCGTTCAGGCATCGCCGGCGCGCACTCCGGTGGTTTCGATACGACCCTTCGTAGTCTACTCAATCACCCGAGTGCTCGCGGGGACGCTCGCGCGCCAGACTGCTCGCGGGGACGCTTGCGCGCCGGCGATGCTTGAACGGATACATTACCCCAAATATGCTCACGATCCGCCGTCAATCGTAGGCGTCGTGTGGCCATCACCCGACAGCCGGCGGTTCCCGTCGTCGATCTGCGACGTGTCCGCTTTATATCATCATCGACAAACGGGTATGGTGGGCCGTAAAGGAACGACAACGATGGCGCGGTCGGAAAATCGACACCCGCTGGACCCATCCACCCGCGGTCGGTGGCGGCGCCTGCTACCGAACGGCATCCGCGCGCGCATTTTGTTCGTCGTGCTGCTGGCGCTGATTCCCTTGCTCGTGCTGCTGATCGGTAATTCACTGGCGCGTCTATTCATGGTTGACCAGACGGCGCTGGACGAGAACCAGCAGGCGGCCCGGGCGGCCGCCGCCGCCTTTGCCGCCTATGTGCAGGATATCCGTCATCAGGAAGTGGCGATCGGCACCGCCATCGGCATCCGCAACGCGCCCAATTGGGGGTGGACGGACCGCCTGCTTGCGATCGATGCCAGGCAGAATCCTTCCTTCTACAACATTAGTTGGGTGTTGCCTGCTTTACACGTACAGGCTTCGAGCGCGCACGCGACAGTCGGGACGGATGAGAGCGGCATTGCGCCCATCAGCCGGTTGCGCGCCGGCGGGACCTGGACCAGCAGCGATTTACTGCCGGCCGTGCCCATCGCGAAAAGCATCGGTCTCATCATGGCGTATGCAGTGCGCGGTGACGGCGGGCAACTACTCGGCATCCTGGTCGCCGAAATTAATCCGGACAATCTCGCGAATGTGCTGTCGCGCACTCCGCGTCCCGCGGGCAGCATCGCTGCCCTCTTCGATCACCAGGGACACCTGGTGGTGAGCAATCCGCCGCGGCAGGGCGCCTGGGAGGAACGGGCGGCCTGGGGGCAATCCGACCCGTTGCTGCACCGCGCGCTCAATAGCGGCAGCGAGACCAGCGGGGTCGTCACGCCGGCCACCTTCGATACGGCGATGTATGCGGCGTATACCCCGGTCGCGAAGACCGGTTATGTGCTGGGAGTGTTGCGCCCGCGGACGTATGCCCGCGCGCCCGTCGGGCGCAGCGTGCTGGGGAACCTGCTGTTGTGGTTGCTGATCAGCGGATTGGTCGTGCTCATCGCCTACCGCATCAGCGGTACGATTGTCGGTCCGTTGGGGGCATTGCGGGAAGATGTCGCACGGTTGGGCCGGCAGCAGACCGTCTCGCCGCCGGCTGAAGAAGCGCCCGCGGAGCTTCGCGCTTTGCAGACCGCGCTGGTGACGGTCACCGCGTCGCTGTTTCAGCGTATCGACGGCAGCGAAACTCAGCGCGACCGGCTGCAGACGATCATCGATCAGTTGCCGGTCGGGGTGCGCTTCGTGAATGCCGCCGGCGAATTGCTGCTGGTCAATCCCGTCGCGCGCGACATGCTCGGGGAGGACGCACTGGGCATGGCCTCCACGCCGCGCGGGCGCTACAGCCTGCATTGTCCCGACGGCTCCCCGTTGCCGCTGGCGGAAATTCCGCTGGTGGCCGCGCTGCACGAAGGGAAGGTTTCGCACAATAGCGAGATCGTCATCCGGTACGAGGACGGTACCGGCTTACTGGCGTTGGACTCCGCCACCCCGGTGCGCGATGCCCAGGGTACAGTGAGCGGGGTCGTCGAGGCGGTGGTCGCCGTGGTCAGCGACGTGAAAGCGTTGCAGGAAATCAGCGCGAATACTGACCTGGAGCAACAACTGGCGACCGTACGTATTCAGCTCGATACCTTGCTGGAGATTTTGCCCGTCGGGGTGTTGCTGCTGAATGCGCAGGGACAGATTCTCCATGCGAATGCCGCCGGCGCGCGCCTGTGGGGCGGCATCATCCCCGAGGTCCATGCGCTCAACGACTTCCGCTTCTTCCATGGCTGGTGGACGCGCACCGGCGAACCGCTCCGTCCCGACGACTGGCCTCCCGTCCGCGCGCTGAGCAAAAATGAGACCGTCCTCAACGAGGCTATCACCCTCAACCGCTTCGACGGCCTGCGCGGCAACGTGCTGACCTCCGCGGCCCCGTTACATAACACGCAAGGCGCTATTTGCGGAGCCGTGTGGGTGATACAGGATCCGATTACGCCGAAATAACGCGGCACCGACGAATACGGCAATCGGCTGGATGGGGGCAAGTGCGCGAAAGCCCACCATCACCCGACCAAAAAAATGGGGACCGCCTTACGGCGATCCCCGAAACGGTCGAAGAATGGCGGGCGTTAGCGCACGCCACCTCCGATGTGTCTACGTTTACTGTCCATATGCACACCACCTCCTTTCATCTATCTGCAGTGTAACACGAAACCTGGCAGATGTAAAGGGGGTGCGATGAGAATTATGCGCGCACCGGTTCGACCAATTTCACCTCCGAGACAGGAGTCCAACGATTCGTCTCGGCGGATTTGGCCATGGCGTCGAGCACGGCGTTCACCTTCGCCCCGGCAACGAAGTCCGGGCTGGCCGGGGTGTCGTTGGCGATGGCGCAGATGAAGTTGTACAGGTTGTGCGCAAACCCGTGCTCGTAGCCGAGGATATGTCCGGGAGGCCACCAGGATTTCAGATACGGGTGGCAGCCTTCGGTGGCGAGAATGGTGCGGAAGCCCTGCGCATGGGGGGGATCCTCGCGGTTGAAATACTGCAGCTCGTTCATCCGCTCGAACTCGAAGCGGATGCTGCCTTTGTCGCCGTTGATCTCGAAGAAGAGATCATTTTTGTGACCGGCGGAGAAGCGGCTGGCTTCAAAGGTGCCGACCGCGCCGTTCTGGAAGCGTGCCAGCGCGAGGACCGCGTCATCCACCGTCACGTCGCCGTAGCCTTCGCCCGCGGCGGCGGTGAGGCCACCGGTGGTCTGCGCTTGCTGCGGCCGGCGTTTGACGAAGGTCTCCATCAACGCGGAGACGTCGCTGATGCCACCGACCAGCCACAGCGCCAGATCGATGATATGGGCATTCAGATCGCCGTGCGAGCCGGAACCGGCCACCGCTTTATCCAGCCGCCACACCAGCGGGAAGGTGGGATCGATGATCCAGTCCTGCAAATAGCGCGCGCGCCAGTGGAAGATGCGCCCGATACGCCCCTCGTCGATCAACTGCTTGGCCAGCGCGATCGCCGGGGTGGTGCGGTAGTTGAAATTCACCATGTGCTTGACGCCGGCGTTTACTGCCGCCTGCGCCATCCGCGTCGCCTGCTTCAGGTTCATCGCCAGCGGCTTCTCACAGAAGACATGCTTGCCGGCCTTCAACGCGCCGAGGACCAACTCCATGTGCGCGTCATTGGCGGTGCAGATATCCACGATATCGATATCTTTGCGACGGACGGCCTTGTGCCAGTCCGTTTCCGTTTTCTGCCAGCCGTATTCGACGGCGGCGGCCTGCAAAGCCTCGGGGGTGCGCCCAACCAGCAACTTCATCACCGGCTCGGCAGGCGGGTCCATCACCCGCGCCACCTGTCGATAGCCGTTGCTATGCGCCTTGCCCATAAACTTATACCCAATCATCGCTACGTTGAGTTGGGATTTTGCCATAGCTTCTACCTCCGGCAAGAATAATTCTGTTTTCTACCTTTCGCATTGGTGGAAGAAAATCCTTCCGGGGAATGTTGGGCAGATGCTCGATTTACTCGGAGGGAGGATTGGATGGTTGATACGGTGATCCCGCATTCGGATGAGATCGGTAGGCCCGCACGAATCTATACTTTGCGTCTTTGCGCCTTTGCGTGAAATAACACCGGTATTAGTTTCACGCAAAGGCGCAAAGACGCAAAGATGACTGTTGATTATCGGGTGACCATTGGCGCTACTTCCCCTGCGCCTGCCGCCAGGTTTCCCATTTCGCGGCATCGGTGCCGAAGTTTTGGTCGGTGATCGTGACCAGCGCTAATGACGCTGCATCGCGCACTTCAATCCTTTCGTCTTTTAACACGGCGATCAAGGGGGCTACCGAGCGGGGATTCTTAAAAATTCCCAATGCCCGGACCGCTTCCAGGCGCACGCGCCATCCATCGTCGTCCAGCAAGGCAATCAATGGGTCTATCGCGCGCGGGTCTTTGAGCTGCCCCAACGCCTGCGCCGCGCGCATGCGTGCTGATGCATTGAAGTCTTTCAACGTGACCAGTAAGGAATCCACCGCACGCTGATCGTTGAGTTGCCCCAACGAGTCTGCCGCGTTCCAGCGTACTACCCTATCGGCATCTTTCATCGCCTCGATCAACGGGTCCACCGCACGTTTATCACCGAGTTGGCCCAGCGCATATGCCGCGCTCGCACGGACTTTCGCCTCGGGGTCTTTCAGCACGGCGATCAAGGGATCCACCGCGCGCGGGACTTTGAGAACTCCCAGCGCCGTCGCCGCATTGCTGCGCACGTTCGCGTCGGTATCCTTCACAACCGCGAGCAAGGGATCGACCGCACGCTGATCACCCAGCGTGCCCAGTGTCGTGGCGACACTCGCTCGCACCTTCGCGTCGGGATCGGTGATGGCGGCCATCAGCGGCGCGACCGCGCTCGGATTGCTGAGTATGCCCAGCGCCACCGCCGCATTGGCCCGCACGCCGGCCTCGGTATCCTTCAAGGCGACAAGCAACGAATCTCCCACGCTCGGGTCACGGATTTGCCCCAACGCCATGGCCGCGTTGGCACGTATGTTCGGATCGGCATCTTTCAGCGCCGCGCGCAGCGGGTCCAACGCGCGCCGGTCGCTGATCTCTCCCAATGCTTTAGCGGTGTGAGCCCGCACGCCCGCATCGGCATCGTTCAGCACAGCTAGCAGCGGCTCGACCGTGCGTGCGTCCTTCATCAGACCCAGCGTTGTTGACGCCGCCCCGCGCACGTTCGCGTCGGGGTTTTTCAACGCGTCGAGCAAGGTGTCAATGGCGCGCGGGTCTTTAATTTGTCCCAGCGCCCAAACCGCGGCATTGCGCACGTTTTTGTCATCGTCCTTCAGCGCGTCCAGCAGCGGCAACATCGCCGGCGCGCCGATACTCGCTAACGCCTGCGTTACGGTCCCCCGTAAATTTGTGTCGGGACTCTTTAACAAGGCCAGCAAGGGTTCTACCGCGCGCGAGTCCTGAAAATTTCCCAGCGCACGCGCGATGCTCACGCGCGGACCTTTTACATCCTGCAGCGCTTCGAGCAACGGCGCCACCGCGCGGGGATCCGCGAGATCCCCCAGCGCTTTGGCTACGAACATGCGCACACCGTAATCGGTATCTTTCAGTGAAGCGATTAACGGGTCTACCGCGCGCGGGTCCTTGATGCGCCCCAGGACCCCTGCCGAATATCGCCGTATAAAATGATTCGTATCTTTCAGTGCCGCGATCAATGGTTCCACGGCCGGCGCACCGCTGTTCATCAATTTGACGAACGCATGATCGGACACGTGCTGGTCTCTGTCCCCCAGCAACGCGATATTCCGGTTGATCTCTTCCATCGTCGAGTCATTGCCGGCTTGCGCCCATATCGCGGTACAGGGCAGCAGCATACACACGGCCAACAGGGCCGCGAGCCAGAATGAAATACGCATAACTGGATTCTCCTTTCTTTTTCGTGCCATCCCAAAGACTGTTAAGATTTTTTCTCCCGCCACCAGGCTTCCCACTGCGCAACATCCATGCCGAACTGTTGTCCGGTGATGGCTTCCAGCGCCTGCGTCGCGTTCTTGCGCACTTCGCTGCTGTGATCCGTTAACACGGCAATCAAGGGGGCGATCGCGCGCGGATCCTGGAGGATGCCCAGGGATTTGGCGGCTGCCATGCGTTCGTACCAACTGCGGTCGCTGAGCAGGGCGATCAACGGGTCGAGCGCGCGCGGGTCCTGGCGTCTTCCCAGCGCGTGGGCTGCTGCTTGGCGCACTGATTCAGCGGGGTCTTCCAGTGCGACAACAATGGCGTCGGCGGCACGGGGATCCGTGATTTCGGACAATGCCCAAACCACGGTCGAGCGCACACGCTGATCGTCGTCATACAACGCGGTGAGCAAAGGATCGATTGCACGCGGGTCCTTGAGCTTCCCCAGCGCTCTAGCCGCATTTTCGCGCACACACGCATCGGGATCCCGCAACGCGGCGAGCAACGGGTCTACCGCGCGCGCATCGCCGAGATCACCCAGCGCAAACGCCGCTGTTTCGCGCGAAATTGCATCCGGATTTTTCAGTGCTAAGAGTAAGGGCTCGAGTACGCGCGGATCACCCAGCAAACCCAGCGCCCGGGCGGCACAGAAACTGACCTGGGCTATATCGTTGGAAAAGACCGCGAGTAAGGGTTCCAGCGCGCGGGGATCTTTGAGTATTCCCAGTAGTTGAGCCGCCTCTCGGCGTACCCATCGGTGATCATCTTCCAGCAGGGCGAGTGCCGGGTCCACCGCACGCGGGTCCGGGTAGTTTCGGAAAACCCGGAGCGTCGACGCGCGCACCCATGCATCAGGGTCCTTTAACGCCGTTAGCAAGACGTCTACCACAGCGGGATCTTTCAGTGTGCCGAGTGCTTCCACGGCCTGCCGGCGCACGTCCGCTTCATCATGCCGCAACGCCGCGAGCAACGGTTCCCGGACGCGCGGATCGCCGAATTTTCCCAATGCTGCGGCGGCGGCCGCGCGCACCGTCGTCTCGGGATCTTTGAGCGTATCCAGCAGCGGGTCCAGCGCACGCGGGTCCTTGCTGAGTCCCAGCGCCGTGGCCGCATTGGCGCGCACTTGCACATCACCGTCTTTCAACGCTGCCAGCAGCGGCTCGACGGCGCTCGAATCTCCAATACACCCCAGCGCCGTTATTGCCAGCACACGGACCTGGACATCCGCTGTATGCAATTGATCGAGCAAGGGTTCCACCGCACGCGGATCACCGATCAGGCCCAATGCGTAGGCAGCCATCTGCCGTACCTGCGCAGAGGGATTTTTCAGTAAGGCAATGAGCGCCTCGATCGTGCGGGAGTCACACCCGTCTCCCAGCGCTCTTGCCGCGTGCTGGCATACATTCACATCGGCATCATGAAGCAGGGAAAGGAGCGGTTCCTGCGCACGCGAATACCTGATATTCCAGAGGGCATTCACGGCGGTAATTCGTACGTTCGGATTCGCATCCTGCAATGCCGTGATCAAAATGTCTTCCACCCGCGGATCAGCGGTATCCGCCAGCGCTTCGGCCACTGCGAGACGCACGTCTGCCGCGGGGTCGGTCAGTGCGGCCTGCAACGCGGCCACCGCGCGCCGGTCGCGGAATTGCCCCAATATTTGCGCTGCCTGCGCGCGTAAGTATGCATCTTCGTCACTTAGCGCAGGGAGCAAGATTTCCAGCGCGCGCGGATGTCGAAAGTCGCTCAAGGCCTGTGCCGCCGCCAGACGTAGGCGCGATTCAGCGTCGTCAAGCAAGGCGAGCAACGCTGCGATCGCGCGCGGATCCCGGAGACGTTCCAGCGCCGCCACCGCCTCTTCCCGCACGTTTGCGTTGCTATCTTGCAAGGCGTCGATCAAGGGTGGCACCGCACGGCGGTCGTCACGGCAACCCAGTGCCAATACCGCGTTTATCCGCACCTGCTCGTGACGATCCTTCAGTGCCGTAATCAAGAGGTCAATGATACGGGAGTCCTGATAATTGCCCAGGAGCCCAACCACCTCGCTACGGGCATAATCTTGCACGTCATCCAGCAAGGCAATCAATGGTTCGAGGACACGCGGGTCTCTCTCCCGTCCCAGCGCCAGAATGGCGACCGAGCGTATGGACATGTCGGGGTCATCGAGCGCTTCGCGCAAAGGTTCCGTCGCGTGCAATTGCTCCAGCGCTCGCACCGCGCTTCCGCGCACGCTTGCATCCTCATCATTCCTTGCCGCGAGCACGAAGGGCACTGCACGTGGATCGCCGATATCTCCGAGAGTAGTGATTACGCTCGCACGCATGCGCGCATCATCGTTGGGCAGCAGAGCGAGCAACGGGGCCACTGCGCGCGGGTCACGCAGGCGTCCCAGCGACAATACGGCATTCAGGCGCACCTCCGCCACATCGTCTCGCAGCATTGCGATCAAGGGATCCACCGCGCGGGCATCACCGGTTTGCCCCAGCGCAGACACCGCATGCGCGCGCATATTTACATCGGCATCTTTCAACATGGGGAGCAATGTATCCACCGCGCGTGGATCGCGGAAATCTCCAATATAATTAATCCCCAGGGAGCGGATATGCTGATCGGCATCGTGTAGCATGATGAGCAGGGAGTCGACAACGCGCGGGTCTGACCGTTCTTTCAGCAGAAAGCCGACCGCCCAATAGCGCACGTTAACATCCTGATCTTTCAATATGCCGGGGAGGAGCGCGAAGAAATATGGATCACGGGTGATTGCCCACAATGCCCACGCCGCGGCGATGCGCACGCATGTGTCACGGTCTTTCAGCGCGGCGCGCAAAAATTTCACCGCGCGCGGGTCCTTGAGCTCCCCCAATGCGGCGGCCGCAAACATGCGCATTTTCGCAGGTGTGCATCTCAGCACACCGAGCAATGGAAACAGCGCGCGTGGGCCCATTTTCTTTCCCAGGGTACGGACCGCGTCTCGACATATTTCTACGTCGAACTCCAGTAGTCTGACAATCAGGGGGAGGACGGCACGCAAGTCCCTCAAATGGTAAAGCACATCAATTGCCTGCCGACGTGTATACTTGTCCTTATCTTGTAATGCGATGATCAGCGCTTTTACCGCGCGCGGGTCATTGAGCCACTGTAACGAATTGGCGGCAGACGAGCGAATGCGCGTTTCACGATCCTTCAGAGCGGCGATCAGTGGGTCTACCGCACGCGGGTCACCAATCCGACCCAGCGCATCCGCTACATCCCCTCGTCTGGAATAATGAGGATCGTGTAACAGCGCAATCAGCGCGTCAACCGCGGGGGCACCAATCTCTTTCAATACCTCTATCGCAGCCAGATACCCATTCCAGTTTTGAGCATCGAGCAACGCGATACTCCGGCGCACTTCCTGTGCCACCCGGTCATCGTCGGCGTCTGTCTGTGCCGCGCAGCGCAGGAGCAAGCCAGCGGCGAGTAACTCCAGCAGGTACAATGCACCAGGCATGGTTGACCATCCTTTCCGTGATCGGCCTTTCACGCGGAGGTATGGGTCCCACTCTACCGCCAACCGACGGCGGCAAGATATTACAACTGTTTGAAGTGTCATTTCACCAAAGAGAGAAGATATCCTTTAAATTCCTTTGACAGGCTATATCTCTATTGGCTTATGGGCTGGTTGGTTGGACAAGTCGATTCGTCATGGTTTGTGGTCACGCGGACGCGTCTTGCTTCGCTGCGGCGCTACTACGAACCTGGTGGGTATACCAAAGCGGCACTGCGGTGCCGCACTCCCAAAAGGGGGGCGGCGAGGAGAGTTCCCTGCTGTATTTGTCTTTCTTCACCTGGTGGCATTGCCGGGCCACGCGCCGCGGTGGGCGCGGGCTACCTGCGCAACGCTGACAAAGATTCGCTGCTGATCTCCTACGCCATCGCCAGGCTCTCCGTCGGCAAATGCGGATTTTTCGGGGGACGCACGCGCATGGTGGGGAGGGCGGCCTGAACTTCGGCGAAGGAGCAGGCGCCGCGGGAGAGATCGACGTGCAACGCGCCGGCGCAGTGGGCCAGTTGGGCGATCTCGCGGAGCGAGGGGATGCCTTTGCAGAGACCGGTCAGGATGCCGGCGGTGAAGGTGTCGCCGGCGCCGGTGGTGTTGAGCGGGCCATCGACCTGATACGCGGGCACGTACAGGCGCTGGTTCGCCCAACCGCGTTCGTTGAACAACGGCACCGCGCACAGGGCGGCCTCATCGCCGGTGCAGAGGAAGGCGCCGTTGGGACCGAGCGTGAGCACCACCACCGGCGTTCCGGCGGCCAGCAGCGCTTCGCCGATCTCGATCAACTCCGCCGGGGTGACAATATTCTCGATGTCCAGCGTCTCGCCGGCCTTCGCGCTTTCTTCGCGGGCGCGCGCCGCGAGCGCGGTAAATCGTCCCACCACTTGCGAGGCTTCCTCGATGTTCGGGGTGAACATGTGCGAGACTTTCAGCGCGGGCGCGAGCATGGCGCGCAGGCGGGTATCGTCGGCGATCGGGGTGGTGTCCAGCGAGACCAGCACGCCGGTTTCCCGCACCACCGACAGCACCTCCGCCAGTTCCTCGCCTTGCAAGCGCGCCATGAGCGGCGGATAGCCGAGGTGAAAGACCTGCTGCGATTGCAGCGCCGCCAGATAGCCGCGATCCGGTCCGAAGAGATTGTCGATCCCCATGATCGCATTGGTGCCGGGGCTGAAATAGACCCCGCGCTTGCCGTCCGCATAGACCGGCAGCACGCTCAACGCGGTGCCGGCTTCCGCCGTGCGCACCACGTAGCGCAGATCGATGCCGTCCTCCTGCCACAGTTTGAGCAAGATGTCGCCGTTGGCGTCGTCCCCGATCACCGTCATATAGGCGACCGGCATTCCCAGCCGCGCCAGCGCCCGCCCGGTATTGGAAGTCGCCCCGCCCACCCGATACTGCGTCTCGCGCACCATCGACAAACTCTCGCGCGTCAGCAACGGCTCGGTGCCGTAGAGAAACAGGTCCAGACAGGAAACCCCGGAACAAACAATTCCAGCTCGCATCGCATCGCCTCGGTAGAAAAAGGTAATCGGATACTTTCGCGTTGGTGGGTGGTTTTCCTGCCGAGGGAAGATCGGCAGCGGATATGATCCGACTGATCTGTCCGATCCGACCGATCCGTGTTCCCCCGAAATTCTTCCCGCGACTACTCCACCAACAAATACCGGAAATTATACGGCGGTATCACCGTGGCCGGGCTGTCGCCGATGAGTTGCCAGGTTTCGGCATCGACGATTTGCACCGGGGGGCGTCCCAGCAGCGCGGGTTCGATGGCGAAGGCCCAGTGGACGAACTCGACCGGCTTGTCGGTGGGATTGGCGATGACCAGCAGCGCTTTGCCGCGCCCGCGGTAGACGGTGATCAGCAGCGCGCTCATACCGGGGTTCTTCGCCTGCGCCGGCTTCACGTGTACCAGCGGTTGGCTGCGCCAGTAGGGGATGCATTCGCCGCCGTCATACGCGTCCACCAGGTCGAGCATCATGCGGATGCTGTTCTCCTCGACCGGCACGCGCCCGCCGCTGACGGCATCGTAATCCTGCATGCTGGACATATAGGCGCCGATATCGTGCAGCACGGCCATGCCGTAGGCGGTGCGGTTGAAATGCACCTGTTCGTCTTTGGTCAAATCCTGTTCAGCGCGCGGGGTGAGGCGCGGGATGAGACCGCCGCGCGAGCGGGTGACGGCGCGGAACTGGTCGGGTGAGAGCACACCAAAGTAGCCTTTGCCTTTGGTCTGCCCGTAGAAGATCTCTTCGATGTGCCAGCCGATCTGATCCCAGGAGAAATCGGCGTGCTGGTTGCTGATCCAGAGCGGCTTGCGGCCCAATTGGGTGCCGATGACGTTCAAGCGTTTGGTAAGTTGTCGCCGCAGGAGGAAGTTCCACTGCGGGACGAATTTGCCCCGGCGCGCATCCCAATCCGTGCTGGTGCCCAGCCCGCCGTCATCCCACCAGGTGCCGTTGATGCGCGCCAGCCGCAGCAGTTTTTCGTAATGCCAGACATACTGATCGATCAGGCTCTGCGTCCAATTCACCCAAACGACGCTGTTCTGCATGGCGGACGTCCAGTGGATCGTCTTCGTCGCGTTCCATTGGCCGTCAAATTCCGGTTCGGGTCGCGCCACCCACTGGCTGTTGCCCAGCCATTCGCCGCCGAAGGTATGGAAATCATCCGTCATCCCCATCTTCCAGGCGGAACCGTAAAGGGCAATCGGCAAATCGAGCGAGCGCTGGCGCACACCGGGACCGGGACGCTGTGACGCCTCCTTATCCTTGGCGTACCAGGCTTTGCCGTCAATGATGTCGCCCAGTTTGCGATAATCATCGTCAGTGGGCAACTGGTAGCCGTCCACCGTGTTGCCGTAGTAGCGATAACCGTTGGTGTCGTGTATATATTGCGCGGTCGGATAAGCCCAGGCGGTCTTGCGCCAATCTTTCGGCAGCGGTTTGACCGGCTCGGGCAGCAACACCAGGTCGAGCGTGCGCGGCGTGTCCAATACCGTGACGCCGGCGAGGAAGCGGATGCGCAGTTGTGGGATGCCGTTCACCCGCTCCAGCGTGACGGTGCTGCGCTTGGCGTCCAGTGTCCAGTCTTCCCGGTTAGGCGCGAGCACCCACAGCCCCTTGTCCCCGTTGCCGATGAAGATTTGCGGCACGAAGGACCCCCAGTAGTCACCGGCGGGTGCGAGCGTGTTGCTTTCCCACACCACCCCGTTGCCGGCGGGAATCGCGCCAGCGAAGCGCCCGTTATTGCCCATGTACCAACCGCGCATAAAATCGACGGTGTCGGCGCGCTCCCAGAGCGGGATCACCAGGTCCAGACTGTCCACCTTCACCGCGGTTTTCGGATTGAGCTTCACCGCCAGTTGATACCAGCCGTCATACTCCAATACGGCATCGACGGTCAGCGGCACGCCGGCCACTTGCGCGGCGCCGTGCACGTCGGCGCGGTCCGCCGCCGACTGCATCACCACCCCGGTAGGCGTCCAGGGGATGACTTTGCCATCCACCACTGCCTCCAGGCGCATGGGCGCGGAGAGGATGTTTTCCCCGTGATCGATAATTTTGCCCGGCAGCCCGCCGGGCGCGATGTCCAGATCGCGCCCCCACACCGAGAGGAGCTTCTTCTTTGCGACGATGGGCGTATAGGGAGGGATGACCGTGTGCGCGGTGCCCAGGGTATTGTGTTCCCACGGATACAGCTCGCGGGTGATCTTTGCTTCTTTTTTCGCATCGAGCACCATGCCGTCCGCCGCGAGCAGGCGCAATTTCAGCGTATATTCGCCCGCCGGCAACTCCGGCACGTCTAGCAGCAAGACGCCCTTTTTGTCATGCAGCATGCCGGCCTGTTGCTTGAGCATTTTTCCGTCGGCGGTATAGAGCGAGACATCGAATTGCGATGCCGCGAGCACTGCTTTACTGATGCCGAAGAAATCCAGGTCCACACCGATATCGACTTTGCGATAATACGGCCAGTAGGCCACGTTGAAGTGATAATCGCCCACGCGTTGCTTGGTGGACAACCAGGGAAGCAGGAACTTTTCCCGGTAATCCGTGGTCATCTTTTTAATCGGATTCGTCTGGCAATAGAGCAGCTTGCCGTCGGCACCAGTGCCGGTAAGTTGGAAGGTGTTGTCGGCGTCATCCAGCGGGAGCTGCGCCTTGCTGAACAGCGCCTCCGTGCCGGTCGCCACGCTTTTCTCTTCCTCATACAGCGCCGTGCCGGCTTTATTGAGCACGCGCACCTTCACCTTGACTGCTTGCCCCGCCTTCCCGTTGACGCGCACCGCGGCGTCGAGATTGCCCTCCTGCAGGTCGCCGACTTTGGTAAACTGGATCGCCGGCGTTTGCGGATCGAGGGTGATTTCGGGGAACTTAGGCCAGCTCTGCCAGTCGCCGGCCGCCCACCCGACGTAATAGACGCCGCCACAGGTGTCCGCACGGACAAACTGGACGATGAAGCTCGCGCCGTCCGGTTTGGCACCTTCCGGCAGGATGGCCTTCAGCGGAATCGCCATCTCCATGTCCCAGCGGTCGTCGTGCACGCCGGATTTGACTTTCGTGCCGGAGGTCCAGGTTTTCTCGCTGCCGGCGGTGGGGCAGAAATACCAGAGGTCGGAAAGATTATCCAGCGGATTTGCGCAGATTTTATAGAACCCCACCCCGGAACGAAACACGTTCTCGCGTCCGTGATTGGAGATTTGAATCTCCACGTGATCTTCAAAGATCATCCAGCCTTCGTTGTCCGGCTCTTTGCAGGCGGCTTGCAACACCATGTCGGTGGGTTTGGGCGAATACATGCGCAGATACAAATTCTGCTCGTCGTACCCCAGGTACAGCGTCACCTGTTGAAACGACGGCACGACGGTGCCCAGGTAGGTCGCCATGCCGGTGACGGCGGCCGCGCCGTCCCATTCATGCTCACCGATCACGCCGTCGATCACCGGCGGCACGGCCATCTTCGGCACGTGCAGCGAGCGCGACAGCGCCGGGGCCGCCGCCTGGAGTGCGACCGCCAGGCCCAGCAACACCAGCGTCAGGGTGAGACGTTGAAAGGTATTTCGCATTGGGGGCTCCTTTTTTTAATGGCTGTTGGCTGTTGGCTTTTTATACCTACCACTAAGAGGCAGTAGCCGTTAGCCAACTGCCAATCACCAATAGCCAACAGCCAACTACTACCACCGAAAAACCAGGCACTCGCTGGTATTGCCGGTGACGGTCATCGCGATCGTGTGGCCATCGGGGGATGGAAACCACCAGTAATCGTCGATGCGCGTCAGATGCGGCACCCGGTTGAGTAAGTCGAGCCGCAGCACGGCACGCAAGCGTCCGGGCCGTTCGTAGAGGGCCAGATAATCCAGCGACAACCGCTTGAACATATCACTCAACATGGGCATGCCCAGCAGCAGGTTCATCAAATGGGGCGGGATGTGCGCCGTACAATAGGCCAGCGCAAAGCGTCCGTCACTGGTCGCGTCGCCGCCTTTATTGACGCCGGAAACGGCATAGGTCCAGGCATCGCCGGTCACCGGCGAATAGACCCGCGAGTGCGTCTCATCAAACTGCAGTGTATAGCGTTGTCCCGGGGCCAGCGCTTCATGGCGCCATGCATTCGCCGCGGACACACGGCCGGCGGCATTATACACCGCGCCATCTTGCGTCAGCAGATATCCGCCGGTGAACAGCGAGCTATTCAGCGTCAACTCGGGCAAGCGCATGATCGACAACGCACCGATGCCGGTATACCGTGGGGTGATGTGGATGCTCCCCTCGTGTACCGTCAGCGTGGCGTAGGTGAAGCCTGCTCCGGTCTGGGTGGCGACCACGCTGCCGTCCGGAGAGATCACCCCGAGCGCGGGGAAATGGCCACTGGCCACTATGCGCCCGTTGTCGATGGCAACCAGCGGCCAATCGAACGCATTTTCCCACACATACACACGACCGTTGTCGAGCGCATGCACCCAGCGTTGGGGGACCATGAGAAACGGTTCCGGCAACAGTAGATCGCCGGTTGGCCGGCCATCGCGCCAGACCTGCACGCGCGTCCGCATACCGGCCCCCATGACGGCGGCGAAAACATGCCCATCGGGAGAAGCGGCATAGCTCAGACTGGAGGGGGTACGCAAGCGAACGCCGGGAAACACGCGCGGTGTTGCGTGCTGGCCCGGCGGAGGAGTTGCCGCCGTAGCCAGTCGCCAGCGTTCCTGCCCGTTCCAGTCGCGGAAGACGAATTGCCCGGGGGATTCGCGGGTATAAAAGCCGTCGGTGCAGGCCAACAGGCTATAATCCTGAATCGGATAACGCCCGACAAGGTGATAGTTTGGGAGATGCCAGCACCACCAGCACCCGGCGAGGACGAGCAACGGCGCCAGCACCACCAGCGCAATCAGCCAGGCACGGCGGTGCGCCGTCGTTGATGGCGCGGCGGCCCGTGCGTCTAGCGGATGCGGTTTATCCTCCGGGCAAGCGTGCGAGTCGTGCATCGAGTTCCTCCCGCGTCAGACCATTCACCGTCACCCGCTTCACGCGACCGCTGGCGCCGGCGGCGATGGCCAACCGCGATTTCGGCACCCCCAGCGCCGCGGCCAACGCGTCGATGACCGCGGTATTGGCCGCTCCTTCCACCGGCGGCGCCGTCACGCGCACCAGAATGCCTTCCGTCGTGCGCGACACCGAGGTTTGCGGGGAACGCGGTTTTACCATGATATGCAGCGTGGTATCCGCCATAGCGCAAGTATACCGCGCAAGACGGCAGGTGACCAGAGCACCGTGCTACACAGAGCAGGACGGAGACAACGGTCGGTAAATGAGGAAGCGCGGATTACGCGGATGACGAAGATAACTGATCTGCTCGTGGGTTCGTTAAATTAGATCCGTTCCGGAATTTCTGGCGCGCGAGCGTCCTCGCGAGCATCGGGGTGATATTCGACCTGCTCGCGAGGACGCTCGCGCGCCAGCAGTGCCTGCGTAATAGTGCGAAGTAGGGAAGTGCCCGACCTGGCGGAGCCGGAGTTGAGTGGTAAGAAACCAATCGTCAACTATCCGAAAAGGCAGTAAAAAACGGGGAAGTGAGACGGTTTCTTATACGGGGAGCGTAATGAGCACCGCCGGGAACGAAGTTTGGGAGGGTGTGAGCGCAGCGAGCCCCGCCGGCCCTGGTGGTTGAGTAGACCACGGATGGTCGTATCGAAACCACCGGGGCCGGCGGGGCTCGCTGCGCTCACACCCTTCCAAACCCCTGCGCTCACACCCTTTCACACAGTGCGCACGCTACCTTTGCTTCGATGCCTCATCCTGCCTCACTGCTCTTCACGCTGTTCCCCCTCTGCTGACGCGGTGATTTGCGGCGGGATGACGTTGAGCGGATGGATGAAGGCGAGGTTGAGCACCTCGTCCATATGCTCGACGGGACGGATCTGCAAATCCTGTTTGAGGAAGTCCGGCACTTCGGCGAGGTCCGACTCGTTGTCTTTCGGGACGATCACCAGTTTCATGCCCGCGCGGTGGGCGGCGACCAGTTTATCGCGCAGGCCGCCGATGGGCAGCACGTGGCCGCGCAGGGTGATTTCTCCGGTCATGGCGACATCTTTGCGCACCGCCACGCCGGTGAGCGCGGAGATGACCGCGGTGGCAATGGTGATGCCGGCGGAGGGTCCATCCTTCGGCGTTGCGCCGGCCGGCACGTGAATATGCAGATCGTATTTGGTGTAGAAGCCTTCTTCGAGATTCAGTGCCTTGGCACGCGAGCGCGCATACGTGAGCGCCGCGCGAGCGGATTCCTTCATCACATCGCCCAGCGAACCGGTGAGGATCAATTCGCCTTTGCCGGAAATGAGCGACACCTCGATCGGCATCGTTTCTCCGCCCACCGGCGTGTAGGCCAGCGCGGTGGCCACGCCGACTTCGTCCACCTCTTCCGCCAGATGATGGCGAAAGCGCGGAGGGCCGAGGTATTCGTTCAATTGCGCGGGACGGACCCGCGCCATTACCGGTTTGCCCTCGGCAAACCGGCGGGCGACCTTGCGGCAAACGGTGCCGATCTCGCGTTCCAGATTGCGGACGCCGGCTTCCCGCGTATAACCGGCGATAATCTGCTTGATCGTCGCATCGGGGAAGTGCGGTTTCTCCTCCGGCAGGCCGTTTTCAAACCGCTGGCGCTTCACCAGGTAGCGCTTGGCGATCTCCAACTTCTCCATTTCGGTATAGCCGGGCAGGCTGATCACCTCCATGCGATCGAGCAGCGCCGCCGGGATCGGCTCTAGTGTGTTGGCGGTGCAGATAAACAACACCCGCGAGAGATCGAAGGGGATCTCCAAATAGTGATCGCTGAAGGAAAAGTTCTGCGCCGGGTCGAGGACTTCCAACAACGCGGCGGACGGATCGCCACGGAAATCCATGCCGAGTTTATCCACTTCATCCAGCATGAAGACCGGATTGTTCATGGCGGCGCGGCGAATTCCCTGGATGATGCGACCGGGCAGCGCGCCGACGTAGGTGCGCCGATGCCCGCGAATCTCCGCTTCATCGCGCACGGACCCGAGCGACATGCGAATAAACTGCCGCTGCATCGCGCGGGCGATCGATTGCCCCAGCGACGTTTTGCCCACGCCCGGCGGTCCGACGAAACAAAGGATCGGGCTTTTCATATTCTCTTTGAGCTTGCGCACGGCGAGGAAATCGAGAATACGGTCCTTCACCCGCTCCAGATCATAATGATCTTCATTGAGGATTTTGGTGGCTTCCTTGATATCGATGCGATCCTCCGAGGACTTGGTCCACGGCAATTCGAGAATCCACTCGACGTAGGTGCGCGAGACGGTATATTCCGGCGAGGCGGGATTGATGGTATCCAACCGGTCGATTTCGCGCTTGGCGACTTCGCGCGCCTCATCGGTGAGCGGGGCCGTTGCCAATTTGTCCCGCAGATCTGCCACTTCCGGGCGCAGGCCGCCTTCCATCTCGCCTAATTCGCGCTGGATGGCCTTCATCTGTTCGCGCAGCACGTATTCGCGCTGCGTCTTCTCCATCTCCGACTTCACCTGCTCCTGGATGCGACTGCCGATCTCGAGGATTTCGATCTCGCGGTTGAGGAGTTCGGTCAAACGACGCAGCCGCTTGCCGACCTCGTTCAGCCGCAGCAGTTCCTGGCGCTCGGGCAGCTTCAGGTTCAGCGTGGAAGCGATGATATCGGAGAGGTGACCGGGATTGCGCACGCTGTTGGCAAACACCAGCAGGTCGTCTGGCAAGTACGGCGCCAGGTTGACTACCCGCTCAAAGAGCGAAAGCACGTGCCGGACGATGCCTTCCAGCTCGATGTCTTCCGCGGGGATGATCTCCGGGATCACCTCGATCTTCGCGCGATAGTAGGGTTCGGTCTGAGTGAACTCTACCAGCCGAATGCGCTGCAGTCCCTGCACGATCAGGCGCATGGTGCCATCCGGCGCGCGCAGCATTTTGGCGATGCCGGACGCCGAGCCATATTCGAAGATATCGGCGGGAGTCGGCTCTTCCACCTCGTTCATAATGGCGAACAGGCCGATGATCTTATTGCCTTCCAGTGCATCGTTGATCAGTTGGACCGAGCGCGGTTTGCCCACCGACAACGGGGCGATGGTGCGGGGGAAGACGACGGTATCCCGCACGGGAAGGATGGGAATCTCTTCCGGCACTTGAATCTCACCCTCGATGGAGCGGTCATAGCTGGTCTCCTCGGCCATTTCTCCCGGCGCGTCATCATCGGTGCGCGCCATGTATGTCGACCAGAGTCGCGTCTGTTCATCCATTCTAATATCTCTCCCACTACTCTTCGCCTCTTGCGCGAAGAACTGAACCACGAAATGAAATGCCTGCTAGCAGCCTGTTGCAGAATCCCGGCGCCCGGCACTAGGAATACCATACCCATCTTTGCCCGTATTGCCTGCCGGAGTGAGTGCTTAGCGGATTCCGGTGCGCGCTCAGTCGGTTTTCTTTCGCGCGCGGTGAACGGAAAGCGAGGCCTTAATTTTCCGAGACCAACAACGTAACCCGCACGAGTTTGGGCTCCGGGATTTTCGGCAGCAGAATATGCAGAAAACCGTCATGGTAACAGGCGCGCGCGGCTTCCGCATCGACATGGGCATTCAAGGGTACTTCGAGCGCAAACTCACCGAAATCGATTTCCATTTGCTGATAATTGCCATGCGCCAGCGGGTCGGGTTCGGCACGGTACCCACTCAGGATCAGGCGATGTTCTTCGACGAGTACCTCGATCGCATCGCGGCGCATGCCGGCAATTTCGACCAGCACGCGCAGGCTGTCGCCACTGTCGTAGATATTGCATGGCGGTGACCAATGCTCGCGGTAGCTGACGAGTGACGGGCGTTTGGCGCGAGCGTAATGATCGAAAAACCGATCGAAATCTTCCTGCATCTGTTCAAAGGTATCCCAGAAGCGTTTTCGATATTCATCCATCCCTACATCTCCAAACACAATCCGGTAATGCGTCTGCTGGTGCCGGGAATCGACCCGATACCTGACACTCGACACCTGACGTCGTTGTATGCTGGATGTCATTATAGCCGTCGAGGGGCAATATTGCTAGCCGAACCCAACACATACACAACGCGCCCCGAAAAAATCGGGGCGCGTTGCCGGTGTCAATTACCTGATTTCGGTGTCGCGATTATTTCGCCATCCCGAACATGTAGTTGAGGCCAACCAGGAAATGCTGGTCGCTCTGGCCGACCACGCCGCGGAAGGCGTTGGAGAAGCCGATTTCACCGCTGATATTCTCGGTGAACGGATAGCGCGCCACGATCGAGGCGATCGGGTCGGTATCCAGATTGTCATTCTTAAACTGATACTCGCCGGTGAGGTTCAGCTTGTTGGCGAAGGCCACGTCGACATCGACATACGGGCGGAACGCGCTCTCGGTGTCCGAGCTTTCCGATGCGGTGATCGTGCCATTGGTAAATGCCTGGATCGTGGAGATATTGAATTTCGCTTGCGTCCAGTTCAGGCCCACCGACGCGCGCACGGCGGTCGCCGCTTTTTCATTGGTCAGGGTTTTGGTGGCGACGGCATAGAGCTGATACACATTCTGGCTATCCTGGAACCCTTCGTAGACAGCACCGAGGCCCAACGTGGAATCCCAGAACAGGTTCGGAATGATATACTTCGCATTCAGGCCCCAGTTGTTGTTGTTGAGCGACGGATTGACGGAGCCGGTCACGATATTTTTGGTATTGTCCGTGACCATGCCGGAGTGTTCCCAGGTCTGAATGCCGTAGACGGCGCCGACTTCTAAGTTCGGGGCGGCTCCGTAGAGCAAGCGGAAGTTCCCGATATTGCCGTATTTGTTATTGAAGGTGACGGTGGCGGCATCGCCATTCGCCAGGGTTACGGGAACGTTGCTCGTTGAGGAGTTGTCGGCATTGATGAAATCGCCGGCGATGCTGAACACACCGGGGGCGATGACTCGGGCGACCGGCAGATTGGCGCCGCCGGTAGGACCGAGTAAGGATGGATACGCGAATGCACTGCCGCGGCAAACACTGCGATCGCCAGGGTGAGGGTGAACAGTTTCTTCATGGTGCTAGTCCTTTTCTCGGACCCGCGGTGTCTGTGTTTTCCCGCATGGCCCGATAATCGAAATGTCCTCCCACCCGCATGGGAGGGTTATGGTGAAGGCCGCCTACGGCCTGCTGCGGGCAGTGTCCCTTCGTTGTCTCCCTCATGGCGCGACCCTGAAGACACGAAATGAGTGCGTGCTGATTGCGGTAGCAGGGAATCTCTCTGTACCTGACCAATGCAAGCTTCTATAACTTTATCAAGGCCATCGTCGTTTGTCAAGCGCTCATCGTTCGGTGTCAAGGGTAATATGGAGAATTTCTGCGAGCGCTTTCATCTCAAATGGCCTTTTCTACCGCTATGGCGTGTAAATCAGACATAGAATTGCAGTGCTGGTGAACGGACGTTGACGATTATGAGAGGACGCGGGGGTAGAGTGATTTTGTCATGAGGGACGCATCCCTCAATTCACCTACGGAGGAAACGAACCATGAAGAAACTGTTGGCATCTCTCGTTGCGATCGCCGTGCTCGTCATGGCGTTCAGCGCGGCATTCGCGCAAGCGCCGGCCCCGGCGCCGGAGAAAAAAGCCGCGCCGACCACCAAGGCCCCGGCAAAAACACCGGCCAAGACGATGACCAAGCCAGCAACAAAACCGGCGATGAAGTCCACCAAACCGGCGAAAAAAGCGGTGAAAAAACATAAGAAAACCCGCAAGCATCGCATGGCCGCCACCTGCAAACCCGCGCACAAAGCGACGAAGACCGGCGCGACCATGAAGAAACCCGCCACGACAAAGAAACCCGCCGTGACCAAAAAGCCGGCCGAAACCAAGAAGCCCGCGGAGACGACTCCGCCCGCACCGAAATAACCTTCTTCAGCAGATGAAATGCCGTCGGGTGTCGGGGAACGCAACTTCCCCGGCACCTTTTTATTATGCTGCTTGCTAGCCCAACAGCCTAGCACCGGGTTCCCTCATTTCTCATCGCTTATTTTATCTTCATGTGACCGCACGTTGAATTTGCGGAGAAGTTCGTCTGGTATCGTACAATTGTATTGGGCACTACTGCCCTGAATAACACAAAGGAGAAACATTCCATGAAGAAACTGATTGCGTCTCTGGTTGCGATGGCTGTGT
>Ga0118677_10002892_pt1 | contig 33646 bp, 37 predicted proteins | sample AliMusrvi5mmetaG_FD_86154 | JGI IMG/M metagenome (GOLD analysis project Ga0118677, IMG submission 86154) | reverse complement strand
ATAATTCATCATACATTACATCAGGTTGAGAGATATTAATAGGTTTAAATACATATTTATCAGGCTGTACAATGAATTGTGAAATATTTTGACCATATAGAAATTTAGGAATACTTAAATTTATTTCCATAAAATCGCGTGGTTCATTTGCTGAAGCACGAATAAAATAATGATAAGATGCGTTGGGAAGATAACCAGAGAGAAAATTATATTGTTTACCTGAAGTAAAAGTAGTTTGATAAAAATTTAAAAAATACTTTTTTGAAACTTGACCAACATAACGCTCAACATAATCGTTATCAAAGCGAGATAAAACACTGTGAAATTGTGTTTTATATTCGGAATATTTATGTAAACGCAAAATTATTGTATCAATCATAATTTAGTGCTGTTTATGCGCTTCAAAAGTGTGAGATTCACAAGTAGCCTAACATGTTATAGAGCAACCACCCCAAATACAAGAACAAAAAAATATATACCGATAAGGTATTTTTTAGTTTAAAATTCATAATGCTATTTTTTTAGTTTTAAATAGTTTCTTTATCTGATATAACCTTTTTTACGGCTTATGCCACAAAGTAATTTCCGTGAGCAAAATAAACCCTTCGGGAAAACAAAAGACTACGGCATAAAGCCCTTTTGAAAGCTATATTGTCCATTCGGGTACTCATTCCCAATAAAGCTTTCAAACACACAAACACACATTTCACTCCACTACTCTTCATTTTGTTCCTCCATTCCGTTTCGTTCCATGAAATGAGTGTTTATTTGCCACCATGATTTATTCCGTTTCCTTTTGTTTTTTTTGCTCACTCCAATCGTCCTGTTTATAAGCCGTAAAAAAAATACTGCAAACAATTTTTATTTTTGAGTTTTTAGGGCTCGAATAGGAAAGGGTAAGATTTTACTCCTACCCTTGAAAACGAACCTTTCCGTCCGTCGCCCTTCTGGTTGCACTCCTGCAGAGCCAGAAATACCATTATATGTAAATTCAAAAGTCATTTGCTTAATGATATTCGTTTCATTGATGCAATGACCTCTGACCTCTTAAAATACAGCTTACGATTAATTTTATGATAGGGAAACAATCCTTGCTTCTTCCATTTATGGATTGTTATTCTGGAAACTCCGAAAAGAGACTGAACATCTTTGGTATTCATCAAAGTTTCTTCCTCCTTGATAATTGGAGAAGGTACAGTTGAATTATTCAATTCAGACTTTACTGAGTCTCTGATGATCTGTTGAAGATCTTCTTTTGAAATTGACATTAAAATAATATTCTCCATCGTAAAAAATTTGATGGAGCAATATTACTATAGGAGGGAAAGAAAACTGCCTTAAATATAAGGTTGTAAAATCACAAATAGTTGTTTTACAGCAAATTGATATTTTTTTTATAACCCTTTGCTTGACTAATTAGTTTATTATAAAGATTAATAAGCTTATCGTAATTTTCATTCTTGGGACATAATTCGTTGGGATTAACTTGATGTTTACTCCCAAGATTTTGAATTAAGGTTTTAAAACTATATCCTGTTAAAACTGAAAAACATTTTGCTTAAAAATAGTAAATGTGTCGTCGTAAAATTGGATTTCGCGAATGCCGTATGTCTTTTTCAGACGGATAATCTCATCGACCACCAGTTCGGCATCGCGAGTGCGCAACTTGGTCATCGCCGAGTTACAGAATGTGCATTTCCCTGGGCAACCGCGCGTCATGAGCATATTGATCGCCGGCAACCGCTTGTAGGCCCCCATCGCTGGGTAATACTTCTCCATCGGAACAAGGTGATAAGCCGGAAAGGGCAGCTTGTTAAGGTCCATAATGGTCTCACCCGGCGGCATGTGAACCACCCGTCCACCACTCCTATAGGAGATGCCAGTCAGAGCAAGCAGGCTTCGACCATTGAGATGCTCGACCACCAAACGATGAAACGTCAGTTCGCCGTCACCCCTCACAATCAAATCGACGGCTGAATTAAGCAGGCATTCTTCCGGCATAGCTTCAGCGTGGACTCCACCCATAACGACCAAAATATTAGAATCGACCTCCTTGGCTAGCCGCGCAATCTTGTAGCTCGGCACCGATGTAGCTGTCATTACGGTGAGACCGACAATCTTTGGAGCGACTTGACGGATAATGGCCTTAGTTTCCTCCGCTGAAAGTTTCTCGACATGGATGTCGAGAACTTGAACAGATATGCCTTGCTGTTCAAGGTAAGCAGCTACAGACAATAACCCCAAGGAGGGCATAGCGCCCTTAATGCCGTGCCAAATGTTCTGATCCTTACTTAACCATGGCGGGTTAATCAGGAGAACATCGGCCTTTGTCAGATTAAAATTCACGCAAGCTCATCAACTGAGTTGTAAACTATATACACACTGGCGGTGGCCGAAGTCAAATGCGATGCATGGCATGACAAGTGAAAAAACTCTTGCAACATCCCTATGACAGGCTCTTATACTTATTTAATGATTACCCCGTGTGTAACTCGCCAGCGTCCTGCCATTTGGAAGCAGGGGTGGTTGATTGCCTTGATGGCTGGTTTTGCTGCGCTTATCTGGCGTATTCCGTTCATTTTTCGCTACGACCTTAACTTCCAGACAGAATATGGCGAATGTTATTTGATGGCAAAAAACATCTTGAAAGGTGACCGGCCGATCTATTTCTGGGGATCGAATTATGCTGGCACGTTGCCACAGTTCATTGCCGCCGGTTTTTTTGCTATTTTCGGACCATCCATCGAACTGAGCACATTGGTATCTATCCTCGCCTACACGGCGGCGGTCGCTGTGAGCGTAGTCTATGTCCATCGATATTTTGGCACGGGACAGGCTATGTCGGCTGGCTGCTTCACTGTCGTTGGGGTGCCGTATTTACTGCATTATTGTGCGGAGCCGGCTGGTGGGCAATACGGATTTGGCATATTGATGACCGCCGCATTCCTCGCGGTCGCGGCGAGCATTGGCAGCCGAGGTTGGACGGTATGGCGAGCAATCGGCGCGGGACTCTTGACCGGTCACTGCTGGTATTTCAACAAGCAATGCGCCATCAGCATCGCAACCATCGGATTGGTTTTCCTAGTGTTGCCACAAGGTCGAGCCCGGCTAAAAGAAATACTGACGCCGCGCTATATGGGTGCTTTTCTCATGGCCTTTCTTGTTGGCTATCTGCCAGAATTGTGTTACCGGTTTACGTATTCGCCGGTGGCGAAGCCATCAAATTTTTTTGGTTTTGCGCCCCCCACCGATATAATCCAGAACCTGTACTGGTTGGCACGAGTTTTCCCGGCATATTTCGATGGCGATCCGCTCGGACGCTTGCCCGAAGGAGTCCACTACCTGCGATACAACCCGCGTGTCGACAATCTACCACAATCTGTCGGAGACATCCTCGGTATCGCCATCGCTTGGGTCGTATTGATGTTGATTGTGCGACGGCTGTGGTTGGCCTGGCGACAACGAAACCTGCCCATACTTCTGATCGCGGCGCACCCGGTTGTTAACATGCTCCTCATCCTCGTGAGCAAGGCTGCGGTGGGCGAGTATTACGCACCGAAACGCTACCTGTTCAACTCCGGCCTACTCCTATTACTCTGGCTTGGCATCGAAGTTTGGGAGGCGTGGCAGGCTGGCCGCAAACCGCTAACGGTATTTCTTGCCACGCTCATACCATTATCCGCGTTCCACCAGTTCCAAATGTTACGCCTGCCGGATGAATTAGCGGATTATCGCAAGGCTGTCCAGCAAATCCAAGATCGGGGCTTTCATTACGGCATCACTTGGTACACTTATAACTTTTCCATGATCGCTCTCAGCGATGAACGACTCATCTTCTCTTGTATCGATTACAACGACCATCCAAGCTACCACCAGCAGGTCGCGACGCAGGATGCGCTGGTGCTGGTACACCCTAGTAACTTTCCCGGTCTACCCGAAGGGTTTTCGATCTTTGGCAGGAAGTTCCACCGTGATGGCCATCCAAACGAGGTGGGTGAACTCGGCTGGACCGTCTATCGAAAAATCAATGGCTACTCACCATAGGTTATGATAGTTTTCACATTGGTTTAGACATGTCATCAAATGCCAGCAAGATCGGAGTGGCCATCATTGGCTGTGGTCACTGGGGACCGAATCACATTCGGAACTTTGCCAGTCATCCGCACGCCTGTGTCCGATATTGTGTCGACCTCGACGCGCAACGACTGCGAAGCGTGAGCAGCCAATTCCCACAAGTTCAAGTCACCGGTGATCTTCGGCAAGTACTTGCAGATCCAGCGGTTCATGCGGTTGTCATTGCCACGCCCACCGCCACCCATTTTACCTTGGCCAGTCAAGCACTTGAAGCCGGTAAACATGTGCTTTGCGAGAAACCGCTCGTGGCCCGGACCAGCGAAGCCGAACGACTCCGCCATCTCGCGGCGAATACCGGCAAGCTCTTGATGGTCGGGCATGTATTCCTTTTCAATGCAGGCATCGTCAAGATGCGCGAACTAATCCACAGCAACGAAGTCGGACGAATCTACTATCTGCACGCGACGCGAACGAATCTTGGGCCGATTCGGCATGATGTCGATTGCGTTTGGGATTTGGCCACGCACGATATTTCGATCTTTAATTATCTACTCGGTCAATCACCGATCGAAGTCAGCGCCCGTGGCGGCGGTTACCTGCAGCCGGGAAAGGCGGATGTCGCGTTTGTCACGCTGACGTACCCGCAGCAGATCATCGCCAACATCCACGTCAGTTGGCTCGATCCTAAGAAAATACGGCAAATCACAGTTGTGGCCGATCGAAAGATGGTTACTTGGGATGATATGGCGCCGAGTGGATCAGTTATGATTTACGATAAGGGCGTGGTCCGCGAGCCATTTTACAGCGATTTTGGTGAATTCCAACTGGTCACCAAGGAAGGCGATGTCGTCATCCCGAAAGTGCCGGGGCGCGAGCCGCTACGTGTTCAAACCGATTATTTTATTTCTGCAATCGAGCGCGGAAAACTCGATCAATGTGGCCCGGATGAAGGCGCGACGGTTGTCCGCGTTCTCGAAGCCATTGACAAATCCATGACTGCCAATGGCGCGGCGATGCCAGTCGACTCATGAACAGCGTTGGCGTTTTCATTCACCCGCAAGCCATCGTTGCCAGCACGGCCATCGGTACTGGCACGCGGATCTGGGCCTTCGCGCATATCTGCCAGGGCGCGGTCATCGGCATTAACTGTAATCTCGGCGATGGCTGCTACATCGAAGGCGGAAGCCGCATCGGTAATAATGTCACCATCAAAAATGGCGTTATGATCTGGGAGGGTATTACGATTGCGGATGCCGCATTCATTGGTCCCGCCGTCATCTTCACCAACGATCGCCGACCCCGTTCACCACGGTTCGAACTCGTTCGACAGCGCTATGCCAGCAAAGATTGGCTGTCACTGACACACATCGGTCGCGGCGCCGCACTCGGCGCAAACGCAACCATCGGCCCCGGTGTTACGATTGGTGAATTTGCAATGATCGGCGCTGGCGCGGTGGTAACAAGCAACGTACCGGCATACACACTGGTCTACGGCAACCCGGCCCGCCCGCACGGCTATGTCTGCGCGTGCGGCCACCGACTGAAGTTTGTCAACGGCCAGACCACCTGCAGTAACTGTTGTTTGCAATATCGGATGACACCCGAAGGAGTTATCACGGGTGGCTGAAGCAACCAAAAACCTCCGTGTGTTGGCCGCGCCAATCGCATTCAACGAAGAAAGGAAGATTGGCAGCGTGTTGTCCCGCTTTAACCACGGCGACGTAAACGAGATTCTTGTCGTGGACGATTGCTCAACCGATGCTACAGCCGCTGTTGCCCGCAGTCAGGGAGCAACAGTAATCACTCGTGACCGGCGCGGCGGCGCCGGTGCCGCAATCCGCACCGCTATCGAGTACGCCCGCAAGAATCACTTCGACGTGCTCGTAATTCTCGCCGGTAACGACAAGGACCGGGCCGAGGAAATTCCGCGGCTGGTGAAACCAATCGGGGAAGAAGGTTACGATTTTATTCAAGGCTCGCGCTACTTGCCGGGCGGGGATTATGGCAACATGCCGGTCTATCGGCAAATTGCCTCAAAATTCCTCCATCCGTGGCTATTTTCGCTCGCAGCTGGCCGCCGCATTACCGACAGCACAAACGGCCTGCGCGCGTTCCGCCTATCCATCCTTGATGACCCGCGCATTGACCTCACTCAGGACTGGCTTGACCAATATGAATTGGAACCATACGTCTTCTTCAAGGCCATTACCTTGGGATACAAGGTCAAGGAAGTACCGGTCACAAAAATTTATCCGCCTAAGCAACTCGGCTATACAAAAATGAAACCGATCATCGGCTGGTGGAGCATCCTACGCCCAATCTTCCTGCTCGGCTTGAGGATCAAACGATAATGACCATCCCATTTGTTGACCTGCCCGCCCAACAGCGCAGCCTCCAAGCTGAACTTGAAGCCGTGTTCCGCGAAGTTATCGGTAAGTGCGACTTCATCCTCGGCGATGCAGTTGACCAGTTTGAAAAGGAATTCGCGGCATTCGTTGGTGCCCGGCATGCGATTGGGGTTGGTTCCGGCTTGGAAGCCCTTAAGCTTTCTCTAAAGGTCGCCGGTATAGGCATCGGCGATGAGGTGATCATCCCGGCCAATACGTTCATCGCTACCGCACTCGCCGTTTCCGCTGTCGGTGCAACGCCGGTGCTGGTAGATATCGACGAAGCAACCTTCAACATCGCTCCCCCACTCATTGTCGGTGCGATCACGACGCGCACAAAAGCAATCATCCCCGTGCATCTCTATGGTCAACCGTGCGACATGGATGAAATCATGGCAATTGCCCAGCAACACAAACTCGTCGTCATTGAGGATGCCTGCCAGGCGCATGGGGCTAAGTACAAAGGCCATGGAGCTGGTGCGTTTGGATTGACCGGTTGTTTTAGTTTTTACCCAGCCAAGAATCTTGGAGCCTGCGGTGACGGTGGCGCGATCGTTACCAATAATGATGCCGTGGCGATGCGTCTACGACGGCTGCGGAATTACGGACAGGAATGCAAATACGTCCACATCGAACGCGGGGTAAATACCAGGCTCGATACGATGCAGGCAGCGATCTTGCGAATCAAACTCCGGCATCTTGGCGAATGGAACCAAGCCCGCGTCCGGCACGCCGCGCGGTACTCCGCGCAATTGCGAGGCGTGCAAACGCCGGTCGTAGCACCGAATCGGACCCACATTTTCCATTTGTATGTCATCCGGATATCCCGGCGCGACGCACTGCAGAAACAGCTCACGACTGCCGGCATTCAGACCGGCATTCACTACCCGATTCCAATCCATCTCCAGCAGGCGTATGCCGCGTTGGGGAAAGGTCGCGGGAGTTTTCCAGTGACCGAACGGCTGGCGGACGAGATTTTGTCGTTGCCGATGTTCGCGGAGTTATCAGACTTGCAGATCGACTTTATCTGCGCAGCGGTACAACAGGCAGGGAACTAAGTTGGAGGCCGAGAGCTTGCGCTATCAAGACAAGGTCGATGACCCGCATTCGAGTCATGCGATCATTTTGTCACGAGCCGGCGACGGACGCGGCAAACGGTTACTCGATGTTGGCTCTGCGCAAGGTGTATTGGCGGAGCGGTTCGGCGCACGAGGCTTTGAGGTGGTGTGCATTGAAGGCGACCCGGGCTTGGCAGCGACGGCAGCCGGTAGATGCCGGCAGATGATCATAGCAAATCTGGATCAGCCAGTGATGGGGCTGACGGGGACATTTGATGTGATCGTGTTAGGTGACGTGCTGGAGCATTTACAGGATCCATTGCAGGTATTGCGCGATCTCCTCCGGTATCTGAAGCCCGATGGGAAACTGATTGTCTCGGTGCCCAATATTGCGCATCTGTTCATACGATTGAACTTGCTGGTGGGACGATTTGAGTACACAGATCGCGGGATTCTGGATCGGACGCATCTGCGGTTCTTTACGCGGCGGTCGTTTCGGCAGCTCTTGGAAGAGGCCAGTGTGGTGGTGGATGAAGTGACCGCGTCGGCTGTGCCGTTGTTTTTGGTGTGGCCAGGGCAGGCGCGACGCGGTTGGCTACGAGCATCGCACCGCCTGAACGGTTATGTGGCCCGGCACTGGTCGACGATGTTCGGCTATCAATTTATCGCGGTGGCGCGGCGGGAGAAACACAGGCATGAAACCTAAAGTCGTGGTCGTGATGCCGGCCTACAATGCCGCGCGCACCTTGCGAATGACCTATGAGCAGTTGCCGAAAGAGGCGGTCAGCGCTGTGATCCTCGTGGACGACGGTTCGACTGACGAAACGTTGCGTATCGCCCGCGAGTTGAACCTCGAGGTGTTCTTGCACAATCGCAACTACGGCTACGGTGCGAACCAGAAAACGTGTTATACCGAGGCGTTGCGGGCTGGGGCGGATGTGGTGGTGATGGTGCACCCGGATTACCAGTATGATCCGACCCTGGTGCCGAAGATGATCGAGCCGATCATCCAGAGACAAGCCGACATTGTACTCGGCTCGCGCCTGAAGCAAGGCTCGGCACTGGCGCAGGGGATGCCGTGGTGGAAATATATTTCCAACCGTTTTCTGACCTGGGTGGAGAACCGGTCGTTTGGGCTGTCCCTATCGGAATTTCACACCGGCTACCGGGCCTTTCGACGGGAGGCATTGGAGACGATCAACTTCGCGATGAATTCTGACGGGTTTATTTTCGACCAGGAGATCATTGCCCAGGCCGTGGCGGCGCAACTGCGGATCGCGGAAATCGCAGTTCCCACACGGTATTTCCCGGAGGCTTCGAGTGCGAGTTTCGGGCAGAGCACGGTCTACGGGCTAAAGATCCTGTCCTTGGTAACAAAATACACGCTCGCGCGCTTGGGTCTTGCCAGCGGCCGGCAATTCCAAAGCCTGCGCGCGCGGTACACCCGGGTGGAGGGACACCCCAAACCCTGATCGCGGCGATGCCTACCGTGACCTTATCAAGAGTTCCATGGTGGGCGCATGTCGTCTTATTGACGCTCGTCCTAGTCGGCGGGTTCTTCCGGTTTCACCGGCTGGATCAGCAGGGGGTGCTGTTGGCCGACTCGGCGAACTATCTGGGCGAGGCGAAACTCTGGCTTGGAGCGGGTCGCCTGGTATCCAGTGTTTACTTTGGTTCTACCGAACGGACGCCGCGAGAAATCCTCCAAGACACAGGCATGCACGGACGGATTTCACATGCCGGCAAGCCCGCGAATTACTTTTTGCGCGCCCTGTCCATGGCCATTTTTGGAGAAACAAACGGCAAGTCAAATTACCTAATGGCGGCCATCGGAACACTATCGATTATTGTCCTTTTCGGTTTTACTCGGCGGCTCTTTGGTGACTGGCAAGTGAGTTTGATCGCCGCTGGATTGTTGGCCCTCTCACCGACTCACGTCGAATACTCGCGCGGACTCAAAGCCGAGGTGGATAGCATGTTTTTCCTGATGTGCGCACTTTGGTGTCTGCACGAGGGTGTCGTGCGTCAGCGTGGGGACGACCGAACAGCTGCCCGCTGGCGTTGGGCGGCAGGATTGGTCTTTGGTTGGGGCTATGCCGGTAGTACGCGGTTGACCGCGATGTTACCCGGGTTTGCCATTCTTGCTGTACTTGAATTTTGGCTTGTGAACCGGAATTGGCGAACGATTTTTGGTTCGTTGACGCGGTTTGGGCTCGGATTTACAGTGATGCTCGTATTTTGGGAACTGCCCTATCTCTGGGCCATGCTGGCCGCGCGTCAGCACGGAGTTGAACTTGGTGACTTCCCAACGTATTGGGGTTGCATTCAGGAGCGAATGAAGTTCAGCATAAGTGATTGCCGACCGGAGTCGTTCATTAACTACTTCTATTTGCTGGCGCGGACGGACGGCATTTTACCAGCGTTGAGTCTGCTTGGGATCTATGGTGTATGGCGAGAGACACGACGGTGGGAAGCCGCCATTGTAGTACTGGTGGTGGTTGCCGGGCTTGGATTATACTGGTACACACCGTGGACGGCCATGGTACTGTTCTCGTTTAGCGTGCCAATGTTGGTCGTGCTAGCCGCACTGGGATGCCGGGTTATCCTCCGCTGGCAACTGGTTACCGCCCGTCCGGTCGGTCGGGGCATCGTTCTTGGCTTGATGCTGGTACTCATTGTGCCATGGGATATGGTGGCGGATTGGCAGGACACACAGATTTCCACGCATTTGGCTGACGCAACTGCCTGGCTGAAGAAAAACAGACCCCGCGATGTGGTGTCGGCTGTCTCATTCGAGCAAACCCTTTGCGAGTATGACAACGCACATGTGGTCCAGCTGCCACTGCCGCTCACCATGGAATATCTCCAACAAGCCTACCGCTTCGGTGTGCGTGTCCTATTGATTGATCCGCAAAAGTTCAATGCCGTGCTCGGGTGCTCAAGCCACGTGATGGGACCAGACTTTCCGATCATTCGTTCGCTGCTGCCAAGCGCGCAGGCTTTTTCTACGCCCATGGTTGTCAATATCGAATCCACGACACCGCCGCTGGCAACCTTCACGAATGAGTACAACAAGGCATTCTTTTGGATTTTTGCACGCGAACACAATACCTACTTGGAACGAACCCGCTTGTTCATGGACTGTGTTGACCCTCAGGTGGATGCGGTCATTCGACTTTATGATTTGGGGCAGGTATTGTCGAACCTGCAGACAACGGCTTCACGGTAGTTGATAGACGAACATTGTGTTCGCGACAATCGTGACCGGTCGGTGTGATTCGCGCAACCAAGTCCACTCGGGGCGCATTACTTGCGAGGCGCTGACCACAAGCCAGCCTTGTTGAATTTTCCGAGCGGTGTCACCGTTTACGCGCCGGTTCGGGATCTTGTAGTACTCAATCGCGGCCTGGGTGCCAAAATAATCCAAAAAGATTTGCTGAATGCCGTGCGCATCTAAAAACTTCTTCAAGCGAATGGCATCCTGTCCCCAGTCAAACGCAGAATCCAAAAGATGATTGTATCCATTGGCGGAACCGCCGGCAAATTCGTTCATGTAACAGACATAAAACGGATACGCGAATCCCGCCGCGGCGATCATCCCGGCTGCCAAGACTACCAGACTCCCGTGCGCCAACCGTCGGCAAGTTGCCGGCACGGTTGCGAGCCCGCGCGCCAACGCACAGCTGATTGCCACCGCGAGCAGCGGGAAAACAGCCAACACATGCCGCACGCCTAAATTCGATTTACTGCGCATCGCACACAGCAGATACACACCGGCCCCGATCCACGGCCCCCAGTCGGCAAATCTCCACTCACGCACCCGTCGCACTAGAACAATCACACTAACCGCCAGAGCGAGCAGAAACGGCACGGATGACTTCATCAGAATCGCAGCTGGGAAGTAGTACCACCACCCAAGATTGGACCATTCACCATTTAAAAAACTCTCGTGACCGTGCATCGCATCGAGCACGATAATGGACAGCCCTTTGAAATAATCCCGCGGAATCATTACCGGTCGCAATGCCTGAAACCAGTCCGGCACACGGAGTCGCTCCGCTGCGGCGGTGTCGAGCGGCGGGGGTGGTGACCAGTTGGGGAAATACACGGCCAACACACAGGCGTAGGCGACAGCAGCAATCGTCAGCCAACCTCGCCAGCCACGCCACGAACTAATGCTGGCTTTTGCCTCAGTGCGGCGCAACCAGTAGTACAAGACTGCGAGTCCGAGGACGATTGGCCAAAGAATGATCGATGTGTACTTGATGCTGAACGTCAACCCGGTCACTAAACCGGCGCGGACCGCGCTTCCGCGCGTTCCCTCTTCGAAGAACCGCGCGAACATCCAGACTGCTAATGGCAGCGCCAGTGCCAAACCGGCATCAGTCTGGATCAAATGCCCATGGGCGAGCATGACCGGGTTCAGCAGCAACAATGTCGCCGCCAATAAACCGGCTGGATCACCAGCTAGTCGGCGGGCCCAAAAGAAGACAACAATTCCACACAGCAGCGTCAGTATTACTTGCGGAATTCGTCCCCAGAACAACATCCGTTCCGCGTCGTTTTGTCCGCCATACACAAACGCCTCACTGAAATACCGATTTTCGAACAACGGCCAATAATAGTAATCTGGACCCTGCGGAAACAACACTGTGGTTGGCATCGGCATGCCGTTCCACGGCACCGCTGTGCGCGACACAGCCCGCCCGCTCATAATTTCTGCACCCTGAGGTGGTAATTTCAGTTCCATGAACGTCAGCGGCAACGCCGGCAGGAGTTGACCAAGTGGTGGGTGCTCGGGGTCGAGGTAGCAACGGTGTCCCTGCCAGTACGAATACCCGGCACCGAGGAAGCATGTCTCATCAACAGTCGCACTCTCGTCGCGCATGGCACCAATCATCAGTCCCGCAGCCAACAGCAAAATTAACGTCAGGAGAACAATTACGGTCTGTTTGCGCATCAGCAACAATGATTATAGGGTGTAACCGGCCGCACGCGCATCAGCCTCGAACATCCGTACCGTGTCGAGAGATAACGCTGTCAAATCCATGCCAGTCAATTTCTGTGCCTTACTGAGGATATCATGTGGCACAGTTACGATCTGGCAACCACTGGCCGCAGCTTGGAAAATGTTCAGGACCTCGCGGACACTCGCCCACAACAACTCCGCCTGCGGTAAACTTTCGATTAAGACATGGCTCGCCTGCATAATCGGCGCTGGATCGACACCAGTGTCGGCAATCCGTCCGGCAAAGACTGAGACGATTGATGGCACATCGGGGCACAACACTTCCGCCACGCGACGCACTTGTGTCAACGTCAGGATTGCCGTGATGTTGAGCTTAACGCCGGCCTTTGCCAGTTCGCGAATCAATGCCAGCGACGACTCACCGCGGGTATTAGTAACCGGAATCTTCACGTATACGTTCTGCTGCCAGCCGTTGATCTTTAATGCCTGCCGGTGCATGTCTGCGAAGTCATCGGAAAATACTTCGAACGAAATCGGCTTATCCTTGACTGTCTGCAACACATCGCGCGCGAACGCCTCATAATTTGCAATCCCGGCCTTGCGCATCAAAGTCGGGTTGGTTGTCATCCCGCTGATTAATGGATTGGCGTAGAGTTCAAAAATCCCTTTTTTGTCTGCGCCATCGGCAAAAATCTTAATTGGCAGCTGCTGTAGTTTGGTCACCATGGTGATACTTTAATCCTTCCGCTGGACATCAGCAAGAATGATGTGCACGGCCATCAAGAGACTCGGAACCCGATAATCGGGCTGGATACGCAATGCCTCCGCGTAGCCGTAATCGACGAGAATCGTCCGGCAACCCGCCGCGTGGCCGCAATCAATGTCGCGCCACCGGTCACCGACCATGAAGCTTTTCGACAAATCAACCGCCAGCTCGCGGGCGGCCCGTACCAACAAACCTGGCAACGGTTTCCGACATTCACACGGTTCGACGCCGCTGTGATAACAAACTTCAATCCGGTCCAACGGCAGTTGTCGCAACAACCGGTCGTGCATCTGCTCAATGACAATCTGCGACTGTTTGCCGCGACCAACATCTGGCTGATTGGTGGCCACAATGAGCAAAAACCCGGCGGCCTTCAAGAGCCGGCAACCCTCAGCCACACCGGGTAGAATCTCCAATTCGGCCAGGGTCTCTGGTGAATAGGGCAAGTGATTGCGGACCAACGCACGGTTAATTACACCGTCCCGATCCAAAAACACCGCCCGCCGAGTTACTTTGTGCTCTCCCATTTGGTCTGCTGAATCTTTAGTTGCGGATGCGATACGAACAAGTGCCAGACCACCGCTTGAAACGCTTCTGAATGGGGAGTGATGTTGGCCGGGTTTACCGTTGGCACAATCACACAGGCGTCGGCCACTTTGGCGGTGTAACCGCCGTCGCGGCCAACCACGCCAATCACAGCCGCACCGACGTCTTTTGCCAATTGGAGTGCGCTGACAAGGTTGGGGCTGACATTTTTTTCAAGATTACCACCGCCGACACTGAAGATCAGCAAACCGTCACGCCGGCTCAACCGGCTCCCTTTGAGCCATTCGACGAATACCGATGCCCAACCTTCATCATTGGTACGGGCGGTCAATTCAGAAACATTGTCAGTGGGTGCGTAGGCTTCGAATCCACAAATTTTCCGAAAATCGTTCACCGCGTGGGATGCGTTAGCCGCGCTGCCACCGACACCGAGGATAAACAACCGGCCACCGCGGTCGCGGATCTGGCGGAGTTGTTCAACCGCCTTTTCGATCAGGCCAGCATCCAGTTGACGGACAATCTGGATGGCTTCCTCAAGATGTTGTTGTGAATATGTCATGCGAGTAAATCCTCCAATTCAGCCAGCCCGGCCGGCGAACCAATTTCGAAAAAGCGTTCCTGCACCTCATACCCGGCCAGTTCACCGGTTACAATTAGCTGTTGATAAATGACTGTCAAGTCCAGCGGCACTGCTTGCTCCAGCCCGGCAAATGCGCCGGGTGTGAGGACACCCAATCCATAGTCAATATAGCGCATGTCCGACAACCGTTGGCGTTTGTCATAGGCAATAATTTGCCGATTGCGATAAACAACATTGCTGGTGTCCCACCGGCCCTCGTTGCGGTAAACAGTCATCAAGCCGGCCTTGCCGGAGTTGGCAAAGCTCGCGGCAATAGCCTGATAGTTGGTCGGCAGATACGAGTCGCCATACAAAACAAAAAATGCGGCACCAAGGTGCGGGAGTGCCTGACGCAATGCACCGCCGGTCCCAAGCAACTGTGGCCCATCGAAAACATACCGCAGTTTCATTCCCCATGGCGTGCCATCCGGGATCGCCGCCTGAACCATTTCGCCAAGGTGACCAATGCAGACAACGACTTCGTGAATACCCTGCTCGTGAAGCAGGTTGAGTTGTTGCGCGAGAAACGGCTTACCGGCGACGGAAACAAGTGCTTTGGGAATTTTCGCCGTGATCGGTCGCAGGCGCGTGGCCAATCCGCCGGCCAAAATCGCGACCGGCAGGCTCATTGCACAAGCACCTTCGTGCCTTCAAAATCGAATCGGAACCGAACCTCCTGCAGACCGGCTTTGCGGAGTGTGTGCCGCAATTGGGCCTTGTCCTGCGCATAAAACATCAGAAATCCACCGCCACCCGCACCGATCAGTTTGCCGCCAATAGCGCCGTTGGTCATGGCAAGGTCGTACCAAGTGTTGATCTGCGGATTGCTCATCGCGCCAGAGCGCTGCTTCTTGCGTTGCCAGTGCACGTCCATCAGCCGGCCAAATTCCAACAAATCCCCAGCTTCGAGGGCGGCCTTGCTCTGGAGACCGAGCTCCTTGATAAAATGGAGATTCTCAATCATGTCGGCATTCTTGGTTTTGCTTTTGTCGTCCTGCTCCTTTAGGATCGATGACGCCGACCGCGAGTAGCCGGTAAAGAACAACAATAAATTATCTTCGAGATTGTAGCGCGTCTCTTCGGAAATCTTCAATGGCCACGCCTCGACGCGCCCGCCAGGGTGAAACCGGAAACAAGTGATTCCGCCGTAGGCCGCAATATACTGGTCCTGTTTCCCGATTGGCTCGTGCAGCCGCCCAATTTCGATCTCACAGGCCTGCTCGGCGACGTCGGATGGATGGACAAGATTTTTTCGGTAAGCGTGGAGCGCCTTCAGAAGCGCCGTCGTAAAACTTCCGGATGACCCGAGCCCAGTGCCGGCCGGGATGTCGGCCATCGAAGTCATCTCCAAGGAACCACCATCAATGCCGACAAGCGCGAACGCTTCACGGATGATAGGATGTTCGAGGTCCGCGGCGCGCGCGACGCGTTCGAGCTTTGAATATTTTACAATCAGGTCCGGCACGAATGTCTTGTGCAGTGTGATGTAGACGTACTTGTCAATTGCAGCCGCAATCAGAAAGCCAGTGTGTTGTTCGTAATACGATGGCAGGTCAGTCCCGCCACCACCGAGGCTGATGCGCAGAGGAGAACGGGTGATGATCATCGATTCTTGGCGTATAAGGTTTCGACCACCGCCAGCGCAGCACGCGCCTCGCGCAAGCCTGGCACAGGTGGTCGGTTCAAGCGAATATCCTCAAAAAATTCCAACATCTCAATCTTCCATGATTCATCAGGTTCCGGATACTCAAACACAGTCGTCTCCGGTGGCCCCATTTCCGGTTTCATCTTGTAGAAAGTCAATTTCTCGACGCCATAACTCCCACCCAAGCCATCAAGTTGGAGTTTACCGACCCGTCCATAGATTTCCAGCGAAAACATGTTTTTCCATTCGGTGCAACTGACCTGCAACCAAGCCGTTTGACCGACAGCATTACGCAGGCTGACAAACGCATTGTCGTCCACCGGCATGTCCCAGAAATACGTGGCGGTGTGTCCGGCAACTTCCGTAACCTCACCGAGAAAAGCACCGGCCAAATCAATCAAATGCACACCTTGATCAATCAACTCACCGCCGCCCGACAGCTGCGGATTGGCACGCCATTCCCGGTCGTAGCCAATCCGCCCTCCCTGACCGTATCGGCCGCGCAAAAACATCAACGATCCGCAACCACCCGACATAAATATTTCACGCGCTTTCAGAAACGCCGGATGGTATCGATGGTTGTAGCCAACACGAACATGCCGGCGCTGCTTTGTGGCCAGCGCCGCGAGGTTGTCGAGTTCGGCCACGCTGATGGCGCCGGGCTTTTCGACAAGCACATGCTTGCCGGCTTGGACAGCTTGGCAGGCAATCGGCGCGAGCCCGGCATTGGTCGTTGCGATCATCACAACATCAACGTCCGGCGCGGCTACTGTTTGCGCCACTGAGTCCGTGGCCCGACAGCCTGGACTTTGCGCCGCCAGTTTCTCCGCGCGTGTCAGCACGGTGTCGCACGCCACCTTAACGGTACCAGGCGGCAAGGCGTTGAGGCGTTTTTGTCCAACCAGCCCGCAACCGATGAACGCGACGCGCGGCAACTTCAATTCCATTGTTTGCCTCGATCGCCCGGCACAATCCGCCGGAGTGCGTAGATATCTGACTCTGCCAGTTCGGCTTTATGTTCGTGCAAGGTCTCCCATGGGTCCCATTGTGCGCTGATGAGTTTGCCGGTAATCCCATCACTCTGCGTCGACGCCAGGTAAACACACAGTTGCGCGCCCTTCTCCAGCGGTACACCACCACTCTCACGTTGCTTGAGTGCCTTGGCATAAAATGTTTCGCCAACAGTTTCTTTGCTGCTGCCAAGAACCTGATCGAGAAACCGGGTGTTCAACGCGCCGGGCGCAATGGCGTTAACGTCCACATGAAATGGTTTCAACTCCTCAGCCAAAGTTTCCATCAATCGCACCACTGCCGCTTTCGACGCAGCGTAGGAGCTGATGTTCGGAAGCGGATTGGTCGCCCCACCACCCGATAGAATGATGATTTTTCCGCGGCCGGCTTTTTTGAATTGCGGGATCAACGCGCGCGTTGGCAAGAGCACACCGTAGAGATTGATCTCCAACGCCCGTGTCCATTCCTGCCAGCTCACGGATTCGGTGGGGCCCATTGGACCGTAGATACCGGCATTGTTGACGAGGACATGCACCGTTCCGCACGCGGCAACGAGTGCGTTAACTTGTTGCTCATTGGAAACATCGCACGCATGCGCGCGCACTGACTGACCGGGGCCGGCCAGTTTTGCTAGATCATTCCGGGCCTGCGCGAGTGTCGTGACATCGCGGGCGCAAATCGTAATGTTTGCCCCTTCGCGAACGAATTGTGCCGCGATCGCCTTGCCAAGACCCTGGCTGCCGCCGGTAATCAGTGCATTAAGTCCATTGAGCTTCATATGACATGACCGACCGAAAGATGCGCTGTCCGGGGCACTGATTGCAACTGCTTTTCGAGGAACCGGTTGGCATCCACCACGACCGGCGGTGCGAGCCGCGCCCAATCCGCGGCGCGAAACTCCGGCCACTCCGTGCACACCACCGCAGCATCCACAGCAACCAGTGCTGCCGGCAAATCCGATGTGAGAGTTATTGACGAAAGATCGGCGGGTAATGATTTGACGGCCGGATCAAAGGCCCGGACCCGTGTGCCGGTCGCGAGTAGCTGTTGACAGAGCTCGACCGCCGCACTCCGCCGGAGCGTATTCGTATTTGGCGTATAGGTCAGGCCTAGGACGGCGACGGTTTTGCCAGCAAGATTACCCAGACGTGCTTGCAGCGTTTCAAATGCCCACCGGCGATGGCGGTCATTGCTGCGCTTGATGGCCGAAATAACCGCGAGCGAATCATTGCAGTGCGTCAGGGCAACAACGTCACGCGCAAGCGTGCCTCCGGCAAACGGCCCCCCCGGACTCAAGTAAGCCTTGGGACCGATGCGGACGTCACTTTTCAAGGCGGCGGCAACGTCCCGGGCATCCGCGCCGGTTTGTTCGCAAACCCGGGCGATTTCATTAATGAAGGTAATTTCAAGCGCAAGAAAGGAATTCAGGGCATGCTTGACCATCTCGGCCGACTCAGGGCGCATCCAGAGGATTTGCCTCGTAAAAGGCGCAAACAACTCCTGTAACAGCATTTTCTTCGCATCGGAGCGTAAACCGATGACAACCCGGTCGGTGTGCTGGAACGCGTCAAGCGCACGGCCGAGCCGGAGGTTTTCCGGTGAACACGCAAAGTGAAACTGGGGAAACTCAGCTTCAAGGTGGCCGCAGGTCCCGACCGGCAACTGTGAGGAAAGTAACACCAACGTACCGGGCCGGAGGTGTGCGAGGCAGCGCCGGACATTAGTGAGAACACCGGCAACATCAGATTCATCGTTGTCGTCGACCGGAGTGTCATAGGCAATCCAGAGAATGTCGGCAGTTGCACAGATGGCCGCATCGGTGGTGAAGGTTAGCCCGGGAGAGGCGAGCAGCTCATTTAAGCCCGGCTCAAAAAGCGGTGCCTTGCAACGTTGCAGGTCGGCGACAACACCAGCATCAAAGTCAAGGCCCGTCACGCGAAAATGACGGGCGCAACAAGCCGCCGTTACGCACCCCAAATGCCACAGACCGGCAACGACGATGTTCATCGGTGTTGGAGAACCCACTGGTTTTGCTGGAGCCAGGCAAGCGTGCGTCCAATCCCCTGCTCGATTGTCAGCTTCGGTTGCCAACCGGTCGCACGAACCTTGGCGGTATCGAGAAAGATAAACGGGTTATCACCCACCCAGCCACGCGCGCCACCGGTGAACTCAAGTTTGGGTTTTAACTTGAGCGCAGTGCAGATCCAGCCGACCGAATCCGTGACCCGGCAATAGTGGTCGGTCCCCAAGTTAAAAATGGCGACACGGTGCGGCGCACGGGCGGCAGCACCTTGGTGGATGACGTGCAGCATGGCATCGAGGCAATCTTGGATGTAAAGGTACGACTTACGTTGCGTGCCGTCGCCGAGAATCCGGAGTCGGTCGGGATGTTCGCGGAGTTGCCGGTAAAAATCAAAAACATGTCCGTGCGTGTAGCGTTCGCCAAGAATTGAGACGAACCGGAAGATGTAACCGGTGAAACCGAAGCCTTCGCAGTAGGCTTGAATGAGACCTTCGCCAGCGAGCTTGGCGGCACCGTAGAGCGAAGTTTGGACCGGAAATGGCGCTGTTTCGGGCGTCGGAATAACGGCGGCTTCACCGTAAATCGAGCCAGTTGAAGAAAAGGCAATCCCTTGGACGCCATTGGCGCGCATGGCTTCAAGGACGTTGAAAGTCGCAATTGTATTTTGTTCGAGATCCTTCTTGGGGTGTTCCAGTCCAAACCGGACGTCAGCATTGGCGGCAAGATGAAAAACAAAATCGCAGCCGGCCATCGCTGAAGTAAGAGCCGGCAGATTGAGCGTATCGCCGGTCACGAGTCTGAAATTGGAATTGCCGTTGGCAACATTGAGAAACGCACTCTGGCCAGTGGAAAAATTATCGTATCCGACAACCCGGTACCCATCGGCTAGCAGCCGGTCGACGAGGCTACTCCCGATAAACCCAGCGACGCCGGTAACGAAGACGGAGGTCATTGGTGTTTCTTCCTTAACACAAGGACACACCGGATGCCAAACGGGTAGCTAATAAATCGTCCAAGCCAGAGTTCGCAGGCAAAAAGTGTACGCATCAGCCAGCTTTGCTGTGTCTGTCTGATTTGTGCAGCGACGGCTGCCGCCTTTTGTTCAACTGGCATGGAAAGCAGCCGACGGTTACGGTGTTTCACCACGTAAAAGGCCGGGAAAATGAATACACCGAGATGGGTGGCGTGCAGAACTTCAAACCCCACCGCCTCTGCAGCACGGCGTAGATCGGATCGCCGATACCGGCGGTAGTGCATCAGGTGTTCATCGTAAATGTCATAGCAGGCCGGGCTGCTTGGGACTTCAATATACGCCAGTCCGCCCGGCTTGAGGAGGCGCGCCAGCTGCCGGAGCGCGCCTTGATCATCGCGGATGTGTTCGAGCACATTCAGTGAAACTACGACATCAAGGCTCGCTGCCGGCAGCGGACATTCGCATATGTCAAACTGTACAAACGGGATCATTGGCAAGCGTTGCGCCAAAGCGCGGAGTGGCTCTAAGATGAAATCAGATCCGGCAAGTTGATAATCTGGCGCTGCCGTCTGCAAATCTTCTAGCAAGTAGCCAGATGAACAACCGACATCCAACAGTAGCGGATGCGGCGTTCGACAACGTCGTTGTATGTTTTCGATGGCCAACCGCCGGGAAGCGACATTAATTGGGTGACCGGGGCCGGCTTCAAGTTCGTGCATTTCGGTCAGTTCTTTACTCCAATTGCCAGACTTGGAAAGGTAACTCAACACGGAAAGATGTTGACCTTCATGCTCGAAGCCGGCACCAGTCCAGACTGGCATTGTGTGTGAATTGGGCGGCGGCGGCCAAACGAACCCGGGACAATCAGCAGCGCTCATTTTCATCCGGGAAGCCAATCGTTCGCTCGACGATAAATTTCGGACGCTGTTTGACCTCGTCATAAATACGTCCGATGTATTCACCTAGTATGCCGACGCTAATTAATTGTACCCCACCGAGAAAGAGAATAAGAATTACAATCGTCGGGTTACCAAGCGGGAAAGGCACACCGCACAATTTTAGCACACCATAAACAACCGCAATCATGAACGACAGCACTGCTACAGTAAATCCCACCAAGGAGCTTAATGTCAGCAATGCATTGGAAAACGAAATTACGCCATTCAAGCCGATTCGGAGCGACCCGAGATACCGGTTGTAATTGCCATTGCCGGCAAACCGCGCCGGGCGCGCAAATGTGATTGTCGTCTGACGAAATCCAACCACCGCGACCATGCCGCGCAGAAAGCCATGACATTCACGCAGGCGGATTAACTCCTCCACCACCCGCCGGCTCAACAAACGGAAATCGCCTGTATCGGCCGGGATGTTAACATTTGCAATAAAATGAATCAGTCGATAACCAAGCGCTGACACCAATCGTTTCAACAGGGTTTCACCTTCCCTTGAATCACGTTGTGGCAGCACCACATCATAACCTTCCCGCCATTTGGCGACCATCTGCGGCACTAATTCCGGAGGATCCTGCAAGTCTACGTCCATCACAATCACAGCCTCGCCGCGGGCATATTGCAGGCCGGCTAAAATTGCCATCGGCTGACCAAACCGGCGTGAAAACTTCAACAGCTTTACGTGCGGATCAGTGATGCGGCATTCAAGGATTATTTCCTCAGTTCGGTCTGACGATGGATCAAGGGTAAATATAATTTCATAATCGTTCGTGAGTTTTTGGAGGATCGGGGTGAGACAACGCAAAAACTCAGGGACGGTCTTCTCCTCGTTGTACACGGGAACTACCACGGACAACATTACTTGATTATGTCTCGACGAGGCATCCATGCGATTAATCAATCATTCTAGAGAAAATGCCGTGGTTGTCAATCTGTCCCGATGACCCGACACTGTTCGGTAAAAATATTTGCAAAAACCACCGGCGATTTTACGTGCTTTTTTCCGATGGCGACCTTAGAAATACCGACCTATGAAAATCGTTGTTGCGTACTCAGGTGGATTAGATACGTCTGTGATTTTGCACTGGTTGAAGGAAACTTACCGGTGCGAGATCATCGCCTTCTGCGCTGATATTGGCCAAGAAGAGGAACTCGCAGGTCTTGACCAGAAAGCAAAAGCAACTGGCGCAAGCAAATATTATGCGCTCGATCTCGTGGAGGAGTTTGCGCGCGATTTTATTTTCCCGATGATTCAAGCCAGCGCAATTTATGAAAATCAGTATTACCTAGGCACCAGCATTGCCCGACCACTCATTGCCAAGGCGCAAGTCGCCATCGCGCAAAAAGAAAAAGCGGACACCGTCGCGCATGGCGCAACCGGTAAGGGCAACGATCAATGCCGGTTTGAGTTGACCTACGCCGCGCTCGCGCCAAATTTAAAAATCATCGCACCGTGGCGCTTGCCGGAGTACCACAACCAGTTCAAAGGGCGAACGGAAATGCTCGCGTATTGCCAAAAAAAGGGCATCAAAGTCGAGGCCTCTGCAAAGAAACCCTATTCGATGGACCGGAATTTGCTGCACATCAGCTTCGAGTCCGGCATCCTCGAAGACCCTTGGATCGAGCCGCCGGCTGACATGTTCAAGCTCAGCGTCGCCCCCGAAAAAGCGCCGGATCACCCGGAATATGTTGAACTTGATTTCACAGATGGCAATTGCGTCGCTGTCAACGGCCAACGGTTGAGCCCGGCTAAAATCTTACTCGCGCTCAACAAACTCGGTGGCAAACATGGCATTGGTCGGGTGGACTTGGTCGAGAACCGGTTTGTTGGTATGAAGTCGCGCGGTGTGTATGAAACGCCGGGCGGCACGATTCTGCATTTTGCCCACCGGCAAGTCGAGACGCTTACAATGGATCGCGAAGTAATGCACCTGCGGGACTCGCTGATTCCTCGCTATGCCGAGCTCGTCTACTACGGATTCTGGTTCGCCCCGGAGCGCGAAGCGTTACAGGCGCTTGTGACCGAGAGTCAGCAGAATGTAACCGGCACTGTGCGTTTGAAGCTCTACAAAGGCAATGTCATCACGGCTGGCCGCAAATCACCGGTCTCGCTGTACAATCCACACGTCGCCACGATGGAAGCTGACCGGGGCGCGTACGACCAAACCGACGCGACCGGCTTCATCCATCTCAACGCCCTCCGCTTGCGCACCCGCGCAAGCGTACTCAGCAAAAGGAAAAAATGATTCTTGATACCCTCCCCCAATGGCGCCGGTATGCCACAGTCTTACCGGGACTCACAAAAGCGTTTGAGTATTTGCAAACGCTCAATGCCGGCACGGCAACCGGCCGGTATGAATTGGATGGCGACCGATTGTATTGCCTCGTCCAACGTTACCGGACCAAACCGCTGGCGCAGGCCAAAATCGAAGCGCACCGGAATTATGCGGACATCCAGTATCTGATTGCCGGCCACGAGACGATTCTATGGGCACCGCTGGCGACATTGACTACGGTGACGCAACCATACGATGCCGGGCGAGATATCGAATTCTTTGCCACTGTCGCCGGGACAACACCGGTCAATCTGGAAGCGGGACATTTCAGCATCCTCTTCCCCGCTGATGGTCACGCGCCCGGCATCGAGTGGAACGGCGCGCAGGACGTGGTAAAGGTGGTCGTCAAGGTTCGCTTGCCGGATGCCAAGTAAAGCAGTACGCTTCGCCACGAGCGATGAGTCGAATTATTTATTTAAGTTTGGTCGCAGCCGCCGTTGCGGTTAGCGGTCAGGATACCAACGCACCAGCCGGTGCGGTCACCAATCTGCCAGTCGCACCGGTGGCCATCATTGTCACCAATGCCGATGACTCCGTTGAAACCGGTTTGCAATTGATGCATGAGCAGAAGTTTGCCGGCGCAGTGGAATATTTCCAGCGCGCCGCGCAAGCCCGGCCGCTTTCCGCTGACATCCAAAACAATTGGGGCGTCGCCCTGGTGCAAATGGGCCGGCAAGCATTATCGCTTGATCAACGCCTGCAATTCTACCAACAGGCCGCCGGAAAATTCAGCCGCGCCTCGGAATTGAATCCAACCAACAAGATTACGCAGCTCTTCTGGAGTGACTTGTTGATGTTAATCGGCGACATGCCGGTGGATGGTCGTGTGCGATTGGGGTGTTATCAGGGCGCGGTCATGAAATGCCAACGCGCCGCGCAGCTTGACCCCAAAGATTGGGAGACGCTTAACAAGTGGGGTGTCATCCTTTCAACGAAATTGCCGGACTTTGCAGTTGACGACAAGGCGCGCGTCCAACTTTACAAGGAAGCCGCCCAGCATTTTGCCGATGCGGCGCAGAACGCCCGGTTCAGCAGCGAGATCGGCCCGTTATATTCCAACTGGGGCAGCGCGTTGGTGCGCGCGGCACGGTTGGCACCCAACCCGGAAGACAAGATGCAGTTGTTGAGTGAAGCGATTACAAAATTTGAAGCCTCGGGCCGCGCGCTGCCCAATTATGCGACCACCTACTCGAACTGGGGCAATGCCTTGGTCGAACGCGGCAAGCTGTCGCATTTGCACAGCGATTTCCGCGATGGCATTGACCGCTTGAACACCGCCATCTCGCTGAACCCAAAGGATGGCCCGGCCTACTACAGCCTCGCGCGCGCCTACGCGATCCTCGGCAACAACGTCATGGCCATCCACACCCTGCGCGATTTGAAAAATATTGATCAGGCCGGGACAATGCTCACCGATGCCGCGCGTGATCCCGATTTCTCACAACTAACTCAGGAACGTGATTTCTTAGATTTGATCAGCCCGACCGGCGGCCGAGGACTCCCCTTCTCCAACCCCCCGCTCCGCAACCTGCCCAGCAATTAAACCGCGGCCCCGGCTAGATTATATCTCCATCCAATGTTGAAACGCCGACATCTGATTTACGCCGCCGCTGCGCTAGTGGACTTTGGCGCAGCCGGCATCTTCTTTGCCGTGACCCGGCGCGCGGCGGAACTCGGCGCGACCGGCTCCCAACTTGGCGCGCTCGGCGCAATTTGGGCCGGCATCTACGGCCTCAGCGTCTTGGTCACCGGCCGCCTGTCTGACCGGGTCGGCCGCCGTCGCCTGGCGGTGATCGGCCTGACCGGGACCGCTGGTTTTATTGTCGCCTGCGGCCTGACCACCAACATCCCGGCCTTGCTGCTGCTCATGGCCGGGTTCGGCGTCTCGATTTCCGCCTTCTGGCCATCCATCATGGGCTGGCTGGGCGATGACGCCAAAAACTCCGCCGAACTCAACGCCCGCCTCAGCCGCTTCAGCACCGCCTGGACGGTTGGCTTCCTGCTCGGCTCGGGTCTGACCGGCGCCGTCTTTCAGATTAAACCGTTCGCCGCATTTCTCATGGCGGCGGCGGCCGTGCTGGGCGCCCTCGTCCTCCTCCTCTTGCCCGTCAAACCCGATACCGACACCATCGCCGACACCACCAGCCTGCCGCCCGTCCCCCAAGGCCGCGGCTTCCGCAAAACCGCCTGGCTCGCCAACTTTGCCATCACCCTCACGACCGGTGGCGTCTGCGCCCTCTTCCCGCAACTGGCGACCAACCTCGGCATCCCCGCCAGCGTCCACGGCTCAATGCTGGCGCTGTTCCGGGCCGGCTCGCTCGTCGCCTTCTTCCTGCTCGCGAACTTAACCTTCTGGCGCACGCGCCTCTGGCCGCTCTGGGTCGCCCAAGCGGTGGCCGTGATCGCGCTGGCCGGCATTGGCATCAGCCACACCACCTGGGCCTTCACGATCGCCTTTGTCGTGGCCGGCCTCGTTGCCGGCTACACCTACCAAGCCAGCATCTTCTTCACCCTCGAAGAAATGACCGACAAAGGCAAAGGCAGCGGCTTCCATGAGGCTGTGCTCGGCCTCGGGATCTTTCTCGGCTCATTGCTGGCCGGCTGGGTCGGCGAACGTTTCTCAATCCGCTCCCCCTACTACTTCTGCGCCGCCGTCCTCCTCGTCCTGATCCTCGCGCAAATGATTCTAGTTTTCTTCCGCCGCCGGGCAAAATAACAAGCCGGTTACCTCAAAGCTTGTCCTACCGGGAAACGGCAGAGATGCCTCGATATACTCAGCATGAATATATGAAAGCGCGCCTCCGGGCGGCAAAGTGTCCGCCTCGCGCTTATAATCGCATTGGTTAGTAAACCAGAGCGGAGGCACGCATGAATGAATATATCAGTTTTGACAGTCATAAGCATTACACGTTAATGGAACGCGAAGAGATCCAATCCCAGGTGGCCCGCCAGCAGCGCATCGAGCCTGCCCCCGGCGCCATCCGCCAGGCCCGCGCAGGCTGCGAGCCGGGCACGGCAGTCGCCATCGAAGCCACGGGCAACTGGTACTGGATCGTCACCGAGATCGAGCAGGCGGGACTACGCCCGTTGTTGGTGCACCCGCGCAAGGCCAAACTCATGATGGGTCTGATCAACAAGACCGACAAGCTGGACGTGCACGGGTTCAATCGCCTGCAACGCAACGGCACCTTGCCCACGGTGTGGATTCCCCCGGCCGATCTGCGCGACCTGCGCGAACTGACTCGCGTGCGGATGGTGTTGAGTTGCCAGCGCACGCGCCTGAAGAATCGCATCAGTTCCATGCTGGCCAAGTACGGACACAATATGGCCGGCTACAGCGACCCGTACGGCACGAAGGCGCGGCAGACCTGATCAGTTACGCGCCGGGTGACCGGAAAAAAGTCTCGACGTTGGGCGAGGCCAAACTCGGTTTTCATGGGAAATGCGTGCCGTACATGGCGCAAAATCCCACGCTCGTGCCGGCTTACTTGGACATGACCAAGTTCAATAATTCGATCGCCCTGCTCGCCAACCTCCAAGCCAAACGGGAGCAGTTGCTCACCTTGTGCCAGAGTTTGGATGACACGATTGCGACCGTCAGCCATTTCATCTATGGCGACGAACGGGCGTTTTATGACAGCGTCGGCCAAGCGGCCAAGCGGAGCGTCGCCGGTGCGAAGGCCATTTACGATGACCTCACCCCGGAGTTCGCCCAAGGCCCGCGCAAGTCGAAGACGACAACCACTGCAAAACCTAACTAGCCTAATTGCAGTAGGTTAACGTGAACAAGCACATCAATGATGTGCTTGTTCACGTTTTTGATGTCAACGAGCAGGTCAATGATGTCCTAAAGCACATCGTTGATGTGCTCAAGCAGGTGGGATGACCTGCTTAAGCAGGTGCTTCGATGTCCTTTGGCCAAAAACATGTGCTTAAGCACGTCGTTGATGTGCTCAAGCAGGTGGGAGGATGTGCTAAAGCAGGTCACTTGATGTCCTTCGGGCAAAAAAAGAGGCTCAAGCACATCAAACATGTCCTTAAGCACGTCGTTGATGTGCTTGTTCACGTCGTTGACGTGCTTGTTCATGTCTTTGATGTCCTTAAGCAGGTCAGCGATGTGCTCGTTCACGTCATTCATGTCCTTAAGCACGTCGTTGATGTGCTCGTTCACGTGATTGATGTGCTTGTTCACGTCTTTGATGTCATTAAGCAGATCATTGATGTGCTTAAGCACGTCTTTGATCGGGCGTCAGCTCAGGAGGAGATTGTCGATCAGGCGGGTTTGGCCGAGGTAGGCGGCGATTAAGAGGATGTTGCCGGGGTCGAGCTTGGTGACCGGTTCGAGGGTCTCGGCTTCGACCACTGCGGCGTAGTCGAGCCGGAAACCGGGGGCGTTTTCCAGCATGCGCTGGAGACTGGCTTGGAGGTGGTCGGGGTTGCGTTCGCCGGCTTGAAACAGGAGCCGGGCGGCATTGAGGGATTTCCAGAGGAGCGGGGCTTGGGCGCGTTCGGCGGGAGTCAGGTACCGGTTGCGGCTGCTCAGGGCCAGACCGTCGGCGTCGCGGACTATCGGCGCGGCCACGATCTCAATCGGGTAGCGGAGGTCGCGCACCATGCGTTGGATGACTTTGAGTTGTTGGTAATCTTTCTGGCCAAACACGGCGTGGTCGGGGCGAACGATGTTGAACAGTTTGGCGACGACGGTGCCGACGCCGCGAAAATGGCCGGGACGGCGTTCCCCTTCCAAGCGGCGGGCGATTTGCACTTCGTCCACCCAGGTCGAGACTGCGGCGAGGCCGTTGGGATACATCTCGGCGTCGGTCGGCGCGAAAACAAACTCGGCCCCGGCCTGTTCGCAAATTGTGCAATCGGCGTCCAGCGTGCGCGGGTATTTGGTGAAATCTTCTTGCGGGCCGAACTGGGTGGGATTGACGTAGATGCTGACGACGACGGTGCCGGGCGTTTGGCGCATCAGGGAGGCGTGGCCGGCATGCAACGCTCCCATGGTCGGCACCAGCACAATCGGCTGGCCGGCCCGCTTCAGCGCGCCGGTAATCGTTTGCATCTCGCTAACCGTCCGAATCACTTTCACAAAACCGACATTACCCACCCTGCCACCCGTCGTCACGAAAATATCGCGGGGCGGCGGATTGACTTGCGGCGGAATCCGTGGCTATATCGCGCTGCCATGAGCGAGTCATACATTCAAAATCTTTTTGCCGAACGCATCGGCGGGCGCAATTACGGCAAGAGCACGCAGATTTATAAATTTGAGAAGATCAAACGCGCGAAGCGGGCCGCGACCGCCGCGCATCCCGGCACGGAGATCATTGACCTCGGCGTCGGGGAGCCGGACGAGATGGCGGTGCCGTTGAGCGTGCGGGCGTTGTGCGAGGAAGTCCACAAGCCGGAGAATCGCGGGTACGCGGACAACGGGTGCGCGGAGTTCAAGCGCGCGGCGGCGAAGTGGATGGCGAAGGTCTGCGGCGTGACCGGCTTGGACCCGGAGACGGAAGTGCTCCACAGCCTCGGCAGCAAGGCGGCGTTGGCGATTTTGCCGGCGGCGTTGATCAATCCCGGCGATGTGGTGTTGATGACGGTGCCGGGCTACCCGGTCTTCGGCACGCACGCGAAATGGTACGGCGGCGTCGTGCATAATCTGCCATTGACAGAAGAGAATCATTTCCTGCCCGATCTCGCGTCCATTCCCAAAGACGTGCTCAAGCGCGCGAAGGCGCTGGTGTTGAATTATCCGAACAACCCGACGGGCGCGAGCGCGACGCGGGCGTTCTTGGCCAGCGCCGTGGAGTTTGCCAAGCAACACAAGCTGGTCATCGTCTCGGACGCGGCGTATGCGGCGTTGGTGTTTGAGGGCCAGCCGCTCTCGATCCTGAGCATTCCCGGCGCGAAAGACGTGGCGGTGGAATTGCATTCGATGAGCAAGATGTACAATATGACCGGCTGGCGGCTCGGGTTTGTCACCGGCAATCCCCTGCTCGTCAAAGCCTACGGCGACGTGAAAGACAACACCGACAGCGGCCAGTTCCTCGCGATCCAAAAGGCGTGCGCGGCGTCGTTGGAGCATCCGGACATCACGCAGAAGATCGCGGCGAAGTATTCGCGGCGGATGGATCTGCTGGTGGCTGCGCTACGGAAGTTCGGTTTCAACGCGACCAAACCCAAAGGCTCATTCTTCCTGTACGTCCGCGCGCCCAAGGCGGTCATGGATGCGGCCGGGCACCGGACGGAGTTCAAGACCGGCGAGGATGTCTCGCAATGGCTGATCACCGAGAAGCTGATCTCGACCGTGCCGTGGGACGAAGCCGGGCCGTACTTGCGGTTCTCGGTCACCTTCATCGCGAAGAACGAGACCGACGAGCGGCGCGTGGTGGCCGAGATCGAGAAGCGGTTTGCCGGGCTGAAATTCGAGTTCTAAAATATGGCCGTCAATCCCGATAAAATCCCCGTTGACCCGGAGATTGACCGGTACATTCTTGAGTTTCAAAAGCGGCACCGTGACTTTCTGCGGGACCAGCGCATCACACTGCATGAATCCGGCATGGATGCGTTCGCGCGGATGTATCACGAGAATTTTCTGTTACCCAGCAAAGAGGCGTATGACGTGCTGCTGCAATCCATTCTTGGCCCCGACGAACGCGACCGCTTGCAGGTGGATGTGAAATTCACCGAAGCGTGGCAACTGTTCGTGGATCTCTGCTGGGTTCACAAGAAAGCCAAGCGCAGCGGCATTGTCGTGGGCGGTGTGCTGCTGGTTTTGGCGATGGCCGGCTTCAGCTTCTGGGCTTTGCCGCAAATGGGCGTCTTCGTCTTGCTCGTTGTCGGCCTTTTTCTACTCGTCGGCGCCGCCCAGACCTTCCTGCGCCGCCGCTAGAAACTGTGCTCGGGGCCGGGGAACTCGCCGCTCTCCACTTCGCGACGGTAATCACCAAAGGCGCGTTTCATTTCCACTGATAGATTCGCATATTGCTTCACGTGCTTCGGGGTGAACCGTGTAAATTGCCCAAGCATGTCGCTGCTCACCAAAATTTGCCCATCGCAACCGTTGCCGGCGCCAATGCCGAGTGTCGGAATCTTCAGCGCGCTGGTGATCTCGCGGGCGACCACGGCCGTCGTGCATTCCACCACGACCGCAAATGCGCCCGCTTGTTCCACCGCCTGCGCGTCGCGCAACAATTGCGCGGCTGATTCCGCCGTCCGTCCCTGCACCCGGTAGCCACCGCTCGCAATTGATTGCGGCAGCAAGCCGACATGCCCGAGTACTGGAATTGTCCGACTCAAAGCCGCCACGCGGTCGGCAACCGCGACGCCACCTTCGAGTTTCACCGCCTGCGCGCCAGCAGCGATGAACTTGCCGGCATTTGCCAATGCCAGTTCCACCGTCGTGTAGCTGTGAAACGGCATATCGGCCACGACCAACGCCTGCGGCTGCGCCCGCGCAACCGCCCGCGTGTGATGCAACATCTCATCCATTGTCACCGGCAACGTGTTCTCGTAGCCCAACACGGCCATGCCGAGGGAATCACCAATCAGAATCAACTCAATCCCGGCCTCGTCCATGATTTTTGCCGTGAAGAAATCATAAGCCGTCAGCGCTGCAATTTTTTTGCCGCGCTGTTTCATCTCACGCAAAGTTGCCGGTGTGGTTTTCATTTACCAATCCTGTTGCACGAGCTTAACCTCTTCGCCTCGCTCCGGCAACTCGCGTAATAGCGACCGCACCGTCTGCCCGGTGCCTTTCACAATCATGTCCGGGCAGATCGTTGCCAACGGCACCAACACAAACCGCCGTTCCGCCAAATGCGGATGCGGGATGATCAACCTATCCTCACAGACTTCCTGGTCGCCAAAATAAAGAACATCGATGTCAATTGTCCGTGGAGCATTTACACCGGCAAAACGGTCGCGTCCGTGCGCCGCTTCATAGGCGAGAGTTTGCTTTAGCAAGGTCTGCGGCGTGCCGGTAAAGTCGATTTCGACAACCGCGTTGAGAAAGGCTGGCGAATTTGGCGGACAGTTGACCGGTACCGTTTCATAAACCGGTGAAGCGTGATGCCGCGCCGGTGAGAGATTGAGCAGAAACTGTTTCGCAAGCTGCAAATGTTGCAGTCGGTCGCCGACGTTCGAGCCGAGCCCCAGCCCGACTTTCATCGGCTACTTCAACCCCAGCACGTCCTGCATATCGTACAGGCCGGGCTTCTGCGTGATCGCCCATTTGGTCGCCTGCAACGCGCCCCGCGCAAAAATCTCCCGACTGCTCGCGCGATGAGTTAGCTCAATCCGTTCGCCGGGCGTGCCAAAAATAACAGTGTGATCCCCGACTACGTCACCAATCCGCAACGAATGCGCCGGTGCTTCCTTGCCATTGCCTTTGCGGATCGCGGCCTGCAATCCTTTCGCAGTTCCGCTCGGCGCATCCTTCTTGGCAGTGTGATGCGTTTCGACAATTTCCACATCCCATTTTGCGCCAACAATCCGCGCCACCTGCGCCGAAATCCAGAACAAAGTATTTACACCGGTGCTGAAGTTGCCGGTCCAGACGCACGGAATCGTTTTCAGTGTTTCAACCACGGCCGCTTTTTCCGTTTCCGCGTGGCCGGTCGTACCGATGATCAATGGCTTTTTGTGTTGGGCTGCCAATTTCGCAATCTTGCCGGTAGCTTCCCGGAACGAAAAGTCCACAATGGCGTCGCACCGGTCAATCACCTGGCTGAGGTCGTCGCCCAAATCAATTTCGCCGGCAAGTTGCAATTCCGGATCGGCCTTCACACACGCGACCAACGTCTGCCCCATGCGCCCTTTGCTTCCACAAATGATGACACGGACCGGCTTCATTTCACCAACCCCAAACTGGCCAAGGTTTTCCGGAGTTGTGTTCGGTTCGCGGCGCCCATTGGCACCAACGGCAGCCGGTACGTTTCCTCAATCTTACCGGCCAGAGCCAATGCAGCCTTGACCGGGACCGGGTTTGTCTCAATGAACAAATCTTTAAACAATGGAAATAGTTTCGCATGGATTTGACCGGCGCGCATAAAATCCCCTTTCAATGCGGCACGTACCATTTCGGAAACTTCATGCGGCACGACATTTGATGCCACGCTAATGACGCCTTGCGCGCCCACGGCCAACATTGGGAGCGTCAACGAATCGTCACCGGAGAGAATGATAAATTCCCGGTCCACGATTTGGCGCAACTGACTCACCCGGTCAACACTACCGGCGGCGTCTTTCACACCGACAATTAGCTTCGGCAAATCATGGCGGAGCTTGGCGATAGTTTCGTTGGTCACATCCACGCTGCACCGGCCGGGGACGTTGTAAATAATCAGCGGCAATTGCGTCGCCTCGGCAATCGCCCGGAAATGCGCATACAAACCGGCTTGTGTCGGCTTGTTATAATACGGCGCGACTTGCAGCGATGCGTCTGCGCCGACAGCCTTGGCGTGCTTGGTCAGCGCGATGGCTTCGTCGGTTGAGTTCGAACCGGTGCCGGCAATGACTTGGCAGCGCTTGCCGGCAAATTTGATCACCAATTCAATGACGTGATCGTGTTCGTGATGGTCAAGCGTGGGCGATTCGCCGGTCGTACCGCACGGCACAAGGCCGGTGATTCCACCGGCAATTTGGAATTCTACCAACTCGCGCAACCGCTTTTCATCAATCACGCCGTTCTTGGTGAACGGCGTGACAATCGCTGTAAAGGTTCCGGTGAACATTATGCCCGTCTCCTATCGTGGTTGTTGCAGCATCCGCCGCAACTCAGTTGTAAATTCCTGCATGTCCGCCGGCGTGGGCTTGCCGGTACCAAGCTCCGGCTCCATGCCGAGTCGCCCGGCTTCATCGAGGAACCAATGCGCCTTCGCGCCGGATGAGAATCGCGCGTAACCGCTGAGCATTGAACCCGGCGACGGCATCTGATCCATACTGATGGAAAGTTTGCCACCGGTCGCCGCGCCAGCCGGCGGTTCGGGCGGTAGCACTGTCTTTGGCAGTTCTTTTTCCGGCAATGTTGCATCCGGCATCGCAGAGAGCAGCAGGCGCAATTCCATGTAGGTAATGGAGTCGCCTTTCTCGTTGCGAAGATAATCTTGAATCTGCGACAGCGTGCGGCCTTCCTTGAGTAGTTGCCGCACGATTACTTTGCGTTCGTCATTGGTCATGGCGGCGGACAATACACAGAATCACCCGGGCACTCAAGCACCGGGTTTGACAGACTTGTTTAGGACGCGACTTAACGCCGCCCGTAATTCGGCAAGGCCAATCGGTTTGTT
>Ga0118677_10002891_pt1 | contig 33653 bp, 45 predicted proteins | sample AliMusrvi5mmetaG_FD_86154 | JGI IMG/M metagenome (GOLD analysis project Ga0118677, IMG submission 86154) | reverse complement strand
TCGAATAAAGAGTTTACTCCGAAAAGTAATAAATGTGAAAATTACCACTAAAACACAAATACACTTCACCCCGTGGGATAACTCTGTTTTAAAGATACTCATTAAATCTGAAAGTTATCCAACAGGGTAAACTACACAAAATAATAAAAAACAGTTCACCCCGTTGGATATTTGTAGAAGAATTCAAATGGGTAAAATTGGAAAATTATCCCACGCGGTAAATAGTTTTCCGTGTTTTTTCGTGTTTTAGAGTTTTTGTGGTAAAAATAGACTTATCGGAGTGGACTCAAAGTTTGAAAGCAAAAAATAAAATGCCGGATGCTTCGCGAAAGTTCAATAAAAGTAATAAGACAAATTTGAGTAAACAACTCCAGTACTAAATAGTGCTTGCACGAAAACTACAAGTCCCAAATTCCAAGCTCCAAATTCCAAGGGCGAAACTTCATCGGATTAGCCCTTTTTAAACTTAATACTTGGGATTTGTGAAAGAGCTTTGGATTTGGAATTTGGGTTTTGGGTCTTGGAATTTCTTTTTACCATAGTTCCCATGCAGACACTAAATAGTAAACGGCGTGCCTCTCTCTTAATATTCATCTTTATTTCCCCTTCAAATATCCCTTCAATAAATCCTCAACAATTTTCATCTCCCTCCCCCACCCCAATAAAATTCATTTATTATGCAGGATAATTTGAAATTATTAATCTAAATTTCCTACATTTGCCGAAATCTGAAAAAACAGGTTGACAGGTTGAAAATCCGGGGATGATAAATGCTATAGCAGTTGGCAGCGGCAGTTGGCAGCAGCAGTAGCAGACAGCAGTAAATTTAAACCCCGTAGGATGCAATCCAACGGGGTAAACTTTGAACCTTTAACTGAACAACAAACAACAAACGAAAAACACATGTCGTCGGCAAATGATAAATTCATAGGAGAAGGGCTAACTTATGATGATGTTCTTCTGATACCAGCATATTCGGAGTTATTGCCACGCGAAGTGGAAATTTCTTCACTTTTCACAAGAAACATAAAGCTTAATGTGCCCGTGGTTTCATCAGCCATGGATACTGTCACCGAATCGGTGATGGCCATTGCCATTGCGCAGGAAGGCGGCATAGGAGTGCTTCACAAAAACATGAGCATTGCCGAACAGGCCAATGAGGTGAGGAAGGTAAAAAGAGCCGAAAACGGGATGATCCTCGAACCTATCACACTCCACAAAGATGCGAAAGTGATTGATGCTTTGAACCTGATGGCCGAAAATAAAATCGGCGGCATACCCGTAGTGAACAACGAAAATGTGCTTGTGGGCATTGTCACCAATAGAGACCTGCGCTTCGAAAAGTCAATGGACAGGCCGGTTGCAGAGGTGATGACCAAAGACAACCTGATCACCACGACAGAATTCACAGATTTTGAAAAAGCAGCTTTCATACTGCAGCAATATAAAATTGAAAAACTCCCCGTGGTTGACAGCAACTACAAGCTGATTGGATTGATCACCTATAAAGATATCATCAAGATCAAAGCCCGTCCCAATGCCTGCAAAGACAGCCGCGGAAGGCTTAGGGTTGCCGGCGCTGTTGGCATTACAAATGATACGGTGGAAAGAGCTTCGGCCCTTGTAAAAAACGGCGTTGATGCCATCGTTATTGACACTGCTCACGGACATACTGTGGGGGTTATCAACATGTGCAAACTGATCAAAAAACATTTTCCCGAAATTGATTTGATAGCAGGCAATATAGCAACAGCCGAGGCTGCAAGGGATCTTTTGAAAGCCGGCGTTGACGGTATCAAGGTGGGTATTGGCCCCGGCTCCATCTGCACAACAAGGGTGGTTGCAGGAGTTGGCGTTCCTCAACTGCATGCTGTGTATGAAGTGGCGACAGCTTTGAAAGGCTCAGGAGTACCACTGATAGCTGACGGAGGTATCCGCTTCACGGGTGATATTGTGAAAGCTTTGGCAGGTGGTGCACATTCAGTGATGATCGGCAGTCTGTTTGCAGGCGTGGATGAGTCGCCGGGCGAAACCATTATTTTTGAAGGAAGAAAATTTAAAACATACAGGGGTATGGGCTCTATTGATGCCATGCAAAAAGGCTCGAAAGACCGGTATTTCCAGGACAATGAAGACGACTATAAAAAACTCGTACCTGAAGGTATTGTTGGACGTGTGGCTTATAAAGGGTCATTGTCCGAAGTGGTCCACCAGATGATCGGTGGATTGCGTGCAGGTATGGGCTATTGCGGAGCTAAGAATATTGAGATGCTGCAACAGGCTAAATTTATCCGCATCACAACAGCAGGAGTCAAGGAAAGCCATCCTCATGATGTGACGATCACAAGAGAGGCGCCGAATTATTCGAGTAAAGGATAAATTGAAACAGTGGCAGTGGCAGTAGCAGTGGCAGTGGCAGTGGCAGTCAGTAACAACAAACCACAAACTACAAACAACTAACGCTTTTTTGTTATCTTAAATTTTGTTAAACCAGAAAAGAAATATTTAATTAAATTACATTTGCGACAGAAAAAAAACCTTTAAATTATGAAAACGAATTTGATCAAATTGAGTCTTGTATTATTCTTTACGGCCATGACTGCCGGTATTTTCGCACAAACCGACCCGATTTTACTTGAAGTTGGAAGCGATAAAGTTACAAAATCTGAATTCCTGAATGTCTATAACAAGAACAACCTGAAAAAGGATGTGATTGATAAAAAATCTATGCAGGATTATCTGGACCTCTACATCAATTTCAAACTAAAAGTGAAAGAAGCTGAAGCTTTGGGAATGGACACCGTTTCTTCGTTCATCACTGAACTTGCAGGCTACAGGAAACAGCTTGCACAGCCTTACCTGATAGACAAGGATGTTAATGAAAAACTTTTGCAGGAAGCTTACGACAGGATGCAATGGGACATCAGGGCAAGTCATATTTTAATTAAAGTTACATCGTCAGCATCACCGGCTGATACACTGAAAGCCTACAATACAATTATGGCTTTGCGCGACAGGATAGTGAACAAAGGTGAAGATTTTGGGAAAGTTGCTTTTGAGAAATCCGAAGACCTTTCGGCAAGAGATCAGGCTGCACAGGGAAACCATCCGGCAGCAAAAGGAAACAAAGGCGATCTGGGCTATTTCACCGCGCTTGACCTCATCTATCCGTTTGAAACAGCTGCTTACAACACCAAGGTTGGCGAAGTTTCGATGCCTGTAAGAACCGAATATGGTTATCACCTGGTAAAGGTAACTGATAAAAGATCGGCAATGGGAAAAGTGCTCGCAGCACATATCCTCGTAGTTATTCCTGCCAACTCCACTGCCGCCGATTCAGCAAAATACAAAGCAAAAGCATTAGAAATTTCAGGCAAGATCAAAGCCGGAAGTGTTTTTGAAGACATGGCAAAAGAATATTCAGATGATAAAAATTCTGCAGCAAAAGGAGGCGTTATCCAATGGTTTGGTGTGAACAGAATGGTTCCTGAATTTATTGTTGCCATTTCCAAACTGAAAAAGAACGATATTTCTGATCCTGTTCTCACCATGTACGGATGGCATATTATCAAGCTGCTCGACAGAAAACCGATAAATGCTTTTGACAGCGTAAAAGCTGAACTGAAAGCAAAAATTGCCAAAGATTCCCGCTCCAACAGGTCGAAGGAAGCAATGGTTGCCAAGATCAAAAAGGAATACAATTTTAATGAAACCGCAAATGCCCTGACTGATTTTTATAAGGATATTGATACTGTGAAAACATCTTCCAGTGATAAAACGCCTGTTCATGGAAAATTTGTTACACCAATTGTAACCAATGATAAATCCAATGGAACCAATAAAGTTCAAAATTCAAAATCAACAGAAAAATCCATGAATAAATTGCCGGATGCAGCTATTGAAAGCACTCCAGACAGCTTGTTCTATGGAAAACTTACCGATGCAAGGATCAATGCACTCACCAAAACAATGTTCACACTGGGCGGAAAAGTTTACACTGAAAAAGATTTTGTAAATTATCTGAAACCAAAGGTAACATCAAAACACAAAGAAAGCATTGCATCACTAAATAAATCTTACAAACTGTTTGTTGATGAAAGTGCCATAAACTATGAAGATTCTAAACTTGAAAGCAAGTATGCAGATTTCAAATCACTGATGAAAGAATACAGGGATGGCATTCTGCTCTTCGAACTTACTGATGAAAAAGTATGGTCAAAAGCTGTGAAAGACACAACCGGATTAAAAGATTATTTTGCACAACATAAAGATAACTACAAATGGGATGCACGTCTCGATGCATCAGTTTACACCTGTTCAAACCAGGATATAGCTAATGCAACACGCAAACTCGTGAAAAAAGGAAAACTTTCGAATGATGAAATATTGAAAGAGATCAATAAAAATTCACAGCTTGATCTGAAGATCGAAACCGCAAAATTCTCTAGAAAAGAAAACGTAGTTGTTGACACTATTCCATGGGTAAAAGGAATCTCGAAAGATATTCAGAGTGGAAAATCCATCGTTTTTGTTAATGTAAAGAATGTGCTTCCTGTTCAGAATAAAACGCTGGCTGAAGCAAGAGGGCTTGTCACTGCTGACTATCAAACATACTTAGAGAAAAAATGGATGGATGAACTAAAACAAAAGTATCCAGTTAAAGTTCATGAGGATGTTTTCTCCACAATAAAATAGAACTTTCTGAGTTAATGTTCCAAAATAAAGTTCATGTAAAGCGATTTTTGATTTGAGATTTGTGATTAAAATGAAACCTTGAACTTTAAACTCCGTAGGATGCAATCCAACGGGGTAAACATTGAACCTTGACCTACTGTGAATAAATTTGAAACAAATACTTTTCATATCAATTATTTTCGCCCTTGCTTCCTGTGGCTCTTCAAGCAATAAAGAGTCCACAGCAGTGGCGAAGGTGTATAATGATAATCTTTACAAATCTGATTTAGCCGGACTGGTTCCTGCCGGTTCTTCATCAAAAGACAGTCTTTCGATCGTAAAGAACTACATTAATAATTGGATCGAACAAAAACTTCTTATTCACAATGCCGAAGAAAACCTGTCGTCAAAACAGAAGAATTTCGAGAAGCAGCTTGAAGATTATAAAAATTCACTCCTGATCTTTAATTACGAAAAAGAACTGGTGCGTCAGAAACTGGATACTGTCGTTGCTGATTCAACAATCAGGAATTACTACAAAAAGAATACGAACGAATTTCTGCTGAAAGAAAATATCGTAAAAGTCAGGTATGTGAAATTATCAGCAAATGCAACCAATGCTTCAACAGTAAAAAACCTGTACAAACTGGAAACACCATCAGCAAAAAGCGCCCTGGAGGAGTACTGTAAAAAGTACGCTGTGAACTATTACCTTGACGATTCAACATGGCTGTTTTTTAATGATCTGTTGAAAGAAATCCCTATAAAAACCTACGATCAGGAAGAGTACCTCAAGCTTCACAAAAATATCGAACTGCAGGATTCCCTGTATTCATACTATTTAACCATACGGGACTATCAGGTGAAAGAAAGCGTTTCGCCACTTAGTTTTGAAAAGGAGAATGTCAAAAAAATTATTCTGAACAAGCGCAAACTGAAACTTATAAAAGACATGCAGGACCATGTATTCAAAGAAGCGCTTAAAAACAAAGACTTTGAAATTTTTTAAGAAAGTAATAATTAATGATTTGTAAAGTGAATGTAAAATGTAAAATGGGTAGAATGTAAAATGTAAAACTGGTAAATGTAAAAGGAAAAGAAAATGGAGAAAAAATACAATCTTGAGGAAAGACTTATTCGATTTGCTATACGTATGCTTGAGATATCTGAAATGCTACCAAACACCAAAGCAGGCAATCATATCGGAGGTCAATTAGTCAGGTGTGGTACTTCTCCGGCATTTAATTATGGTGAAGCACAAGCCGCAGAATCGCCTAAGGACTTCATTCATAAAATGGGAGTAGTCCTGAAAGAATTAAGAGAAACAAGCATTTGCCTAAAGATTATTATTTTAAAACCATTAATAAACCCACCAGTTAAGATAGAACCAGATTTTAAAGAGAACAAAGAGTTAATTGCGATATTTACCAAAAGTATTCAAACAGCAAAAAATAATAAAAAAGAAAAAGAATAATTCACTTTAGTGCAAATGAAACTTTAAAATTTTACATTTAAAATTTTACATTTTACATTTAATTTTCAAGAGATTTTTCACTTTCAAAATACTTTAAATAAAAAACATGAAAAAAACGATAATGATCCTGGCAATATTTCTTTCTGTTGGAATACGTTTTTCCTATTCGCAGGGGAAGGTAATTAACCAGGTAGTTGCAGTGATAGGTAGCAAAATGATCATGCTTTCCGACATCGAAGATCAGTATGCACAGTATGTTCTGCAAGGCTATAAAAAGAATGACACCACCTTTAAATGTGCACTACTGGAGGATCTCATGTTTCAGAAATTGTTACTCAACCAGGCCGATCTAGACAGCGTCACAGTTACCGATGCACAGGTTGAAAGCGATCTGGATACAAGGATAGCGTATTTTTCAAAGCAATTAGGAGGCGAAGAAGCGCTGATAAAATATCACAATGGAAAATCACTGATCGAGATTAAAGCCATGTACAGGGATGTTGTAAAAAATATGCTGGTCCAAAAGAACATGGAAGAAAAGATCACTGAGAATATCAAGGTTACGCCTTCAGAAGTGAAGAAATATTATTCCACAATTCCGAAAGACAGCATCCCCACAATAAGCTCTGAGCTTGAAGTCGGACAGATTGTGAAGCTTCCCAAAACAAGTGATGCTGAAAAAGCCAAAGCAAAAGAAAAACTGGAGGGAATACGTGCAAGGATATTAAAAGGTGAAGATTTTGCAACGCTTGCCGTGCTCTATTCCGAAGATGCAGCAACGTCAACCAAAGGAGGTGAAATAGGTCTTACCGCAAGAGGTGTGCTGGATCCCACTTTTGAAGCAGCAGCTTTCAAACTTAAAGTAGGCGAAGTATCACCTGTTATTCAGTCTGCCTACGGCTATCATATTATTCAGGGCGTTGAAAGAAGAGGAGACATGGTCAATGTAAGGCATATACTGATCATGACCAAGGTTGCACCGGAAGATATGCTGAAGGCAAAACAATTCCTGGATACTGTCTATTCAAAGTTGAAAGCCGATTCAATTACCTTTGAAAAAGCTGCAGCAAAATATTCAGACGATGCTTCAAAAATCAATGGAGGAATCATGGTCAATGTTGCAACAGGGTCAAGCAAATTCCAGCCTGACGAACTAAGTTCTGCAACATTTTTCATTGTTGACAAAATGAAAGTGGGTGATTTCTCGCAACCGGTTCCTATGAAAACTGATGAAGGCAAACAAGGATACAGGATATTGTATCTGAAGTCGCGTTCTGAACCACATCTTGCAAATATCAAAGATGACTACGACTATATCCAAACTCTTGCTTTGAAGGATAAACAGAATGATGCTGTGAAAGCCTGGATCAAAAAGAAAGCGGCAGTTACCTTTATTCATATTGCAGATGAGTACAAAGGTTGCAAGTTCAATTATGAATGGTTTCAGTAAATGCCAATAGTCATTAGTCAATAGTCATTAGTCAATAGTCAATAAAAAGAAAGTTAATTCCGGAATCTGGAATTTTAAATTTAAAAAGATATCAATAACATATTCTAATTAATAATTATGCAATTTAAATCCGATGTTGAAGCCGTAGATGCTTTGGTGGAAAAATACAAAGTGCTTAAAAACGAAGTTGCGAAGGTAATTGTCGGACAGGATGAGATCGTAAAAAGCCTTATCATTTGTATATTCAGCAAAGGCCATTGCCTTTTGGTGGGAGTACCCGGGCTTGCAAAAACATTAATGGTGAACACGCTTGCAAAGGCTCTTGGTCTTTCGTACAACCGTATTCAATTCACACCTGACCTGATGCCTTCAGATATTATTGGCACAGAAATTTTGGATGAGACAAGAAAGTTCAGGTTTATCAAAGGTCCTGTTTTCGCCAATGTGTTGCTGGCTGATGAAATCAACCGTACTCCGCCCAAAACACAGTCAGCGCTTCTTGAAGCTATGCAGGAAAAAGCAGTGACTGCTGCCGGGACAACCTATAAACTGGATGAGCCATTTTTTGTGCTTGCCACTCAGAACCCAATTGAGCAGGAAGGGACATACCCATTGCCGGAAGCACAGTTGGACAGGTTTATGTTCAATGTGTGGCTGGATTACCCATCTTTCCAGGAAGAAGTGGATATCGTTAAAGCTACAACCTCCGGACTTGATCCACAGGTGAAACTTGTATTGAGCAAAGAAGAAATAGTGGCTTATCAGGAAGTACTTCAAAAGATCCCGGTTACAGAAAATGTGTTGAACTATGCAGTAAATCTTGCAGTAAAATCACGACCAAAAACTGCGAAGTCGCATCCATGGGCCAACGATTATCTATCATGGGGAGCAGGGCCCCGTGCCTCACAGTATCTTATTATCGGCGCCAAAGCAAACGCAGTTATCAATGGGAAATATTCGCCGGATATTGAAGATGTGAAAGCCGTGGCTGTGTCCGTTCTTCGTCACCGCATTGTCAGGAATTACAAAGCAGAAGCAGAAGGTATAGATGCGGAGAAGATAGTGGCTGAGTTTTTGAAATAGGAATCACCTTTTCAGTAACTGCACAACAGGAGGAATTGCACTTTAATCAATTTTCACCTTCAATTTTAGTTACCTTGACAATCCTCCTGTATGGGTAAAAACCAAATTTTTTCGTACTTTTGCAACCTTAAAAATAATATTTAAAAAATGGGACAGATAGTTCATATTCAGGGGAGACAAATCCTTGATTCAAGGGGAAACCCAACGGTCGAAGTTGAAGTAATGACCGATAGCGGCGCATTTGGCCGTGCTTCCGTGCCTTCGGGTGCATCTACAGGTATTCATGAAGCTCATGAGCTGCGCGATAATGATAAAGGAATTTATCTTGGAAAAGGTGTTTTGAAAGCTGTTCAGAATGTGAACAAGACATTAAGAGAAGAGTTGACGGGCTTTGATGTTTTAGATCAGGCTGGGATTGATAAAATGATGATCAGCCTTGATGGTACACCAACCAAGTCGAATCTTGGAGCCAATGCAATTCTCGGCGTTTCGCTGGCTGTTGCCAAAGCAGCGGCACAGGAGTCAGGGCTTGCATTGTTCAAATATCTGGGTGGTGTTAATGCCAACCTGCTTCCGATTCCAATGATGAATATTCTGAATGGCGGTTCGCATGCCGACAACAGCATAGATTTTCAGGAATTCATGATCATGCCTGTTGGTGCGCAATCTTTTTCAGAAGCCATCAGGATGGGCGCCGAGGTGTTTCACAACCTGAAGAAAGTGCTGATGAAAAAACGTTATTCAACCAATGTGGGCGACGAAGGTGGATTTGCTCCGAATTTGAAATCAAACGAAGAAGCAATCACTGTAATTCTCCAGTCAATTGAAGCTGCAAAGTACAGGCCGGGTGTTGATATTTTCATTGCACTTGATCCTGCTGCTTCGGAGTTTTATTTACCTGCCGAAAATGTTTATCATCTGCATAAATCAACAGGAGAAAAGCTGAAACCATCAGAAATGGTGAAGTACTGGAAAGATTGGGTTAAAAAATATCCTATCATTTCAATTGAAGATGGTATGGCCGAAGATGACTGGGATGGATGGAAACAAATGACCAAAGCTTTAGGTAATGAGATTCAATTGGTAGGTGATGATCTTTTTGTAACCAACGTTGAAAGGCTTCAAAAAGGCATTGATAAAGGAGTTGCCAATTCCATCCTTATTAAAGTGAACCAGATCGGAACCCTTACAGAAACTATTAACGCTGTAGAAATGGCAAGAGCTAACGGATATACATCTGTGATCAGTCACCGTTCGGGCGAAACTGAGGACACAACTATTGCCGACCTTGCAGTGGGTCTTCAAACAGGGATGATCAAAACAGGCTCAGCATGCCGCAGTGAAAGAATTGCAAAATATAACCAGTTATTGAGAATTGAGGAATCATTGGGATCTTCAGCACAATATTTGGGTAAGAAATTTAAATTTCTGAAAAAGAAATAATAAATTTAGTGATTAGTTTAGTGAGTTAGTTAAGTGAGGAGGAAAATGAAAATTGCCTCCTCACTTTTTTTTGCTCTCTCCCCTTTTCTTACAAAATAGTTCATCAGGTTTCGCGTTTCTGGTTTCAGGTTTTATGCTAAACGATCCCCCGTACTTAATGTCATTTTAACTTGTCTTTAATTTTTATTTAATCGGTATGGCAAGGATTCAGGATACTTTTGGAGCATCAAAAAAAAGTAATCTTGTAGTAAATAAATTTAAAACTCAAAATAGAAATGAAGAAAGATCAGATCGGAATAAATGCCGGAAAAATTTGGAAAAAATTAGACAAAGATCAAAGGGATACGCGTATTGAAAAACTTAAAAGAGAATGTAAACTGAGTGCAATTGAATTCGGATCTGCTATAGGCTGGCTGGCCAGGGAAGACAAAATTACTTTCGTGAGTAATGAAAAAGCAACATATGTGCTGCTAAAAGATTAAAAAAATATGGATCCGCAACTGGAACGCGTCATAAAACGCGCCCAATCGGAAAATCCATTTTTAAAACTCACGAGCTATTCAAGGAATGACAAATTTTCATTCCTTCATCGAGTTGCTTTTCCATATATTGACAAATAGACCTATTTAATAAGGCTTGAATATTCAAGTAGGATTAGATGGACCCATTTAATAGAACTTGAATATTCAAGTCGGGTCTAATGAATTTTTTATCCCAGTCTATTACTAATAGTCCGGGTTCGACTCAAAGTCGGGACCGGACTATTTCTTGTTTTAAGAAAAAAAGTAATTCACAAAATTTTGAAGGATTTTATGGAACCCAACCGTCACGTCTTTGATCACAATCATTGTGTCAAAAAAAAAAAAAATTTTTAATGAATGGAAACTCCGATGGTGGATGCGCCGCTTGAAATTTCAAGAAATACTCCACAAAGTTTATTGAACCTGTATTCGGCGCCGACCTCGCCATCAAGAAAAAGGGGACTTGCTTTTCTGTAATAATTGGGATCGCCATGATAATTTTTATCCCAAACAGAAGCTTCATGTGAAAACCCGACCGAAGCTGCAACATAAAAATCCCAACGGGGATTGGCTTTGATCCACTGGTCAAAATAATAAGCAGCTTTGATCCCAACCGGGATCACAGTTTCGTGGAAATAATAATTTTTAATTGTGTAAATATTGCTTCCCCAATAGTAGCCATCGCGGTAGGTGTAGAAATTTACAAAAGGAGCCAGGGTAAAATTTTGCGCAATATCAAATTCATAATCGAGGTGAAAGATGAACAATGTACGTTTTACATAGGCGTAATAGCCGGTGTAGCCCCCAATACCAAAACCGGCATTGAGGGTTTTACCATATTTTTTAACGGGAGTTGTCTGTTGGGCAAAGATGTCTTGTTGCAAAAAAGTAAGGAAAACCAATAATATTAAGATGGTTTTTTTCATGGATTTTTGCTCCTAAACTCATTTCGTTTTTGCTTTCGTTTTTCAAATATTGAATCAATACTAAAAGCTCCGGCACCTTTGGCTGCGATATAAAGAAAAATAAAACAGTAAAGCATTGCAAGTTCTCCATGATTCAACAGCGGTAACACTGCATGAGTACCATGAGCAGACCAGTAAGCAAAGGCCATTTCGCCTGATGCCAAAAATGCTGCCACTCTCGTGAGCAAACCAAACATTACAAACAGACCACCGAAAAACACTATTATTCCTGCTGTCCACATGATGGATGGCGGAGGCAACATTTCTGCATGAGGAATATCAAATAACTTCTGAGAACCGTGCCAGAGGAAAAGAAATCCTATAACAATCCTGAGGATTGCATAAACCGGCGCCTTAAATCTTGATAGGTACATTTTTTTAAATTGTTTAATTGTTTAACTGTTACTATTGTTTTATTGTTGCATAGTCTGACTTATTGTGAAGGTCATTGTTTCTCCAAAACTACTTTCAGGTTTTGCAATCCTTTTTCAAGATCGCGTCCGAGCATTTTCTGGAACATGGCTTTTGCAATATTCATAGGAAATTTCATCTTGCCATAGAAACCCCATTGCACTTCAGTGTTGCCATTAATTTCTTTGAATGCAAAATTGACCTTTGCCGTATTCTGCATGGGGCGAAAAAAACGAACTTCATGCTCTATGTTTTTGCCTTCGTCAATTTTCATGATTTCTTGTTCACCTGCACCGACATTCTTCATTCTGGGGCTATTCCAGGCATAAACAAAACCTACTTTTCCATCGGTTCCCCGATATTCTTTTGCCATTTCAGGATCGGCCATATTCCAGACACTAAAGTTATCCTGATTTTTCACAAAGCGCAGATAATTGAAAACCGAATCGAGGGGTTTACGAATAGCTACGGAACGTTCGATAGTCAGTTTGGTGCCTATTATAAGAGCAATGATTAATATCAGTGCGATGATTGAAGCTATGATGATGATAGGTGTCATTGTATAAAATTGTTTAATTGTTAATAAAGAATGTGCATGATGCTTTGTTAGTTTTGAATTACATCATTTTGTTCTTTTATAGTTGTTTTACTTTGTAGCCCTGCGAAATCAAAAACTGTTCAATGTTTATTAAATCCGGGCGCAAATCCCTGCATTTTTGAAGTGCTTCAGCATATTCAGGAGGATATGGAGGTCTCCCTGATTTTTCAAAAGAAACCCGCATTGCATAAAACTCGGAAGCGAAGAGCTTCATCAGTAATCGGGGCATTGCTTTGTATTTGAAAGTTTCGCCATTCCTTATTCTCGAGAGAGTTTTTGCGATATCATTACCCGAAACAAGATCGGCCATAAGGTTGATCTCGACATTCCGGAAACACTCTTTTTGCTCAAATGCCATTGCGGCAAATTCGCCAATGTCAGCAACGGAGATATAGGGAACTTTAACGTCTCCGTCAGTAAACCCTTTTACATATCCTGTCTTCACAGGAAAATACTTCCTGCCAATATTGTCCATGAATGACGCGGGTTTCAGTATAGTGTAAGGCAAAGTGGTTGTTTTAAGATAATCCACTATTGTCAGTTTGCTGTCGAGATGAGGCACACCTGTCTTATGATCACCTGATCCAAACACAGTGCTGAAAACAATGTGCTCAATGTTATTGGTGACACAACTATCAATGATGTTATGACCCTGTTGAATTTCAGCGTCGGGATCAGTTTTTTTATAATCGGATGAAAAGGGTTGTGTAATGCCAAATACAAGCTGCGCACCTTCGAATGCAGTGATCATTGATGATCTGTTTTGAAGATCGGCTTTTAGTAGTTTTGCACCTTTATCCTGTAAAGCGATTGCCTTTGGCGCATCAGGTTTTCTTGTCAACGCAATGACTTTCCAAATCTTTTTCTTCAGCAAGCTTTCTACGACAGCACCACCGACATTGCCTGTAGCACCACAAACGACAATTGTTTTTTTATCCATTTTAACCTCCTGTCAAATTATTTACAGGCTTGAATACACTTTGCTGGTTTGGATCAACATAAGATTATAATCAAATGCACCTGCTTACATCAACCCTCAGCAATCAATAATCAATAGTCAATGGCTGGCCGGGTCTTCAAAGAGAACCTATGTTTTTCTGTGCAATTAATCAATAACCATTCCGAGAGGTTTCGCACAATTGCAAAGAATGTTCTTCGCTTTTTGAGTTTCATCTTCGTCACCCTGTGCAACCACTATAAACCGGCCATCTTTAAGAAAGCTGGAATAGTTGACAGTTTCAAATTTATTTACTCCGACAGTTTTTAGAATATCAATTACACCAAGGCTGGTTATATCGAGATCAGAGGAGGCCAAAGAGGTAACAATGGCGCCTGCCCCTAAAATAAAACCAATCTCGCCAATAGGGAGAATACGTAGCCGCGTCAGGACATTCAGTGTTGAATCAATAAGCATCCCTGCACTTGAATTTGTTTTCAATGAAGGATCCTTTTTCATCTGAGGCGAATTTTCAGAAAAAGTTTTGGCCTGCCCTATCAGAGATAACTGATCCGGAGGATAACATTTGTCCTTCAACACCTCTATCGCTTCCAAAGCGGATATGTGCGAATCATAAATTGCAACAGTTGATTTCATAATTTTATTTTTAGTGAATACTATTGAGAAGTAGAATTATTAATCTCTTTCGATTTTTGATTATTGTGAATAAATTTCAAGGTTTCTGCTGCTTGAGCAAAGGATGTTGACAGCCTTTTCAACATCTTCATCCTCCCCCTGCGCAACAACTAAAAATTTCCCTTCGTCAAGATCATTCCGGTACTTTTCAACTTTATCCTGTTTGATTCCAAAAGTCTTTAAAATAGTACCCATTTTCACACCTTTGAATTCCATATTAAAGTCAGCAATGGCTTCCACCACTGCTCCGGCACCAAAAAGGAACCCCAGCTCAGGAACAGCAAGAATACGGGATTTTGATAAAACACCAACCGAAGAGCCAAGAACGACACCAATGGTTTCGCCATCCTTTTTTAATGGTTTAATGGCTTTTCTGCGCATATCATTGTCACGAAATTTTGCACGACCTATGATTGATAATTGATCAACCGGATAACTTCCATTTTTCAAAACCTCAACCGCATCCAGCGCCGACCAGTGTGAATTATAAACAGCAACTGTTGATTTCATAAGTACCCCTGTAAATGTTTTTAAAATCTCTTTTCGATAACATCCCAATTTATAATGCTCCAAAAAGCATTAATATAATCAGCACGTCTGTTTTGGTAATCCAGGTAGTAGGCATGTTCCCAAACATCACAGGTTAATAATGGTTTTAAACCCCTGCGAAGTGGATTGCCGGCATTACTTTCATTAATGATCTCAAGTGTTCCGCTTTGGTTTTTTACCAGCCAAACCCATCCTGATCCAAACAAACCTATGGCAGCTTTTGCAAAGGTATCTTTAAATCCGGCATAATTTCCAAAACTTTTTTCAAGCGCTTCAGCAAATACACCCTGTGGAGCAGGTTTTCCATTTTTTATTAACTCTTCGAAATAGAAAGTATGGTTCCACACTTGTGCTGCATTGTTGAATAGCGGGCCGTCAGCATCCTTAATTATTGTTTCGATGTCCGAATTTTCATACCTGGTTTCTGCAATCAGATTATTCAGATTTGTCACATAGGTTTGATGGTGCTTTCCATAATGAAACTCTAAAGTTCTTTTCGAGATCATAGGTTCCAGAGCATCCAATTCGTACGGTAATTTTGGTAATTCAAATTTCATCTTTTTTTGTTTTAAAATTGTTTATGTTTTTTATGAATTAATTCTTCATCGTGTTTATCAGGATAGTTTGTTTCAGCAATCAGGATATAGAAGTATAAGGGAAAACGGAGCATCAAATTTCAATATTTTTATCTCCTGTTTATTCCATTATGTCAAATCCTGATTACCTTTTCTCCTTATATCCTTTAATTAATTTCCTGCCTATCTCGACCTGATGATCTTGAAGGCAAAATACCTGTTATCTAAAGACATCATCGTTTCGATCCAAACGGGTAAAAGCATTTCAATCCCGCGTGCAGATTTGATATCGCCAATGTCTAAAATATCTTTCCAACCAAACTGATTCAATATCTTTATTGTTTCGTTTTTTGCATCTTTATCATTGCCACAAACAAACATGGTTGGTTCTCCGCCTGTCTTGTCCGGATCAACCATTACATCAGCACTGACAATATTTAAAGTTTTTACAACCTTAGTATCTGGCAAAGCTTTTTGAATTTCTTCACCCAGTGAGTTGGTATTTGCATATTCGCTGATCAATGATGGCGGCATTCCTTTTGAGAAATCAAGAGGGTTAGTGATATCAATTAAAATCTTGTTGGCTATGCTGGCAGCCGAAAGCGATTTCAACATCGAAAGAGTCACATCGCCTTTGGTGCAATTAAAAATAATATTGCCAAAGCTTGCAGCACTCTCAAAAGTTCCAAACGATGCTTTATCTCCTAATGGTTTTGCCCATTCAAAAGCTTTTTCATTGTTCAGTAAACGCGAACCCATCCGCACTTCGTAACCAAGTTCGACCAACTTGGTGGCTATGGTTTGACCAACCATTCCCGTTCCCAGTACTCCAATTTTTTCCATGATACTTATTTTTTATTTACTGATGCCAATCACACCACATGCCACGCGAGCTCCTGAATTTCCTGCCGGCTGTGTCATAAAATCATCTTCGCCCTTATGAATAATAACCGATCTTCCAATGATAGACAGATTACCTTCAAATGACAGGACTTTATCAAAAAATTCGATGTGTGCTTTTCCTGAATCATTAGCCATGATATTGCCCAGATCACCTTCGTGTTTGTTCATACTCGTTGGTCCGCCATGACTCTTTCCGGTTGGATTAAAATGTCCGCCTGCCGATGAACCGTCAGATGCGCTACAATCGCCACATTCATGAATGTGTATCCCATGTTTTCCTGAAGAAAGTCCTTCAATATTTCCGACAACTTTGATACCACTGTCTGAGGCAATAAAATTTATAATTCCGCTTGTCAAATTCCCCTTGGTTGGATAAAGAACGCAGGTTGCTTTTTTGATCTTCTCCGATGTTTCATTTTGACCGGTAGGTTTAAAACTTAGCGATAAACTCGCAGTAATAAAAAGGGTTCCTATGATGCTATACAGATATATTTTCTTCATTTTTTTTGTCTTTAATAGTTAACGTAAATTTTCTTCACAAAAGTATCGGGATAAAGCGACGCCTGTATTAAAACAGAATTAACGTTAGATTAAAAACTGATTAAGTTTGATTATGAGCCAGGACTTTTAGGGAAAACAGTATTCGAAACCCATTCCAAACACTTTCCTAATTCATTCTTACTTATCCTTTACAAAATCCAGAACTATTGAATTCATACAATATCGTTGTCCGGTAGGTTTGGGGCCATCATCGAAAACATGCCCCATGTGAGCGCCACAGCGGCCACAAAGCACCTCAGTACGAATCATTCCATAAGAATAATCGGATTTATATTTCACACTGTTCTTACGCATTGTTTCAAAAAAACCGGGCCAACCGCAGGTGCTGGCAAACCATGCATCAGACCGGAACAAAGCATTGCCACATGCTGCACAATAATATGTTCCTTTTCCGGTAGAATTCCAGTATTTCCCCGAAAATGCAGCTTCGGTTTCTTTATTTCTGGCAATACGGTAAACACTGTCTGGTAAAACTATTTTCCAAATTGAATCAGGGAGATTAAGTGTCATGGTGTCTGTCCTGGAATAGTAAGGATTGATCGGATGCTGAGGAATGGACGCTGCATTATTGTTTATCGGAGTGTTATCAGGATTATTTCTGCAATTACTCACCGCCAGAAAAATGATCATTATAAAAAGGACGTAGTTTTTCATGTTATTGACAATTTTCAATTCAAACTTGCATTAATTTTCTTTTGAATTCAGATATTTCAAAAGCTATCGGATGCTGTTCATCCTTACTGAATTTCTTAATGAGACTGATGTTCCACATTGATCTGTCAAATTCAGGGAAAAAAGCATCACCTGAATATTCATGATCAATTTCAGTCAGGTACATTTTATCCGCAAATGCGATTGTCTGCCTGTAAACAGAACCTCCACCACAAATCAGGAGTTCCGTCTCGTTTCGTATTCTGGCCTCATTGATCCCATCAGGAAGGTTGTCAAAAATAAGGCAATTAAATGAGGGATGATAGTTTTTGATTTTAGTGATCACAATTACTTTTCTACCTGCCAGATCCTCTTCAAGAGATTCAAAAGTTCTTCTTCCCATCAACAAAAAGTGACCTTTGGTTTTTTCCTTAAAAAAATTCAGATCATCGGGTAAATGCCAGAGTAATTTATTATTTTTCCCAATTACATTGTTCTTTGATTTTGCAGCTATCAGTGCTATTTCCATTTGTTATTAAATTATAAGATGACGATTTTGAACAGTTATACAAATGTAGTTTCTGGTAAATATTATGTAGTTAAAAAAAAATTAATACTCCATTAAGAAAGTGTAAAAGTAAAATTGAATATCCGCAATTAAATCTATTTGAAATTTTGAGATCGATTGGTAGGATTCGATATCGAATCGTGACGATTGGATATCCAATCGTCAGGATTGGATATCGAAATGGGAGGATGTGATCTCATAATTTTTAATACAAGCTTATATCTGCTTGGTTTTTAATTCACACGCGGAACACATAATATTTAAACAAAAAAAATAATTAAAAAGTAAATAATAAAAACACCCCTTGAACAGGCCATCAACAAAAGAAAATAACCTCAGCAAACGCATGTGATTACATCATTTTTTCCAATTTCAATCCACTCTTAAATAATGTTATTTTTAACCAATAAAGGATTCCAAAACTTGCCTGTATTTTTGGTTTTAGGTAACTTTGTGTTACAATCAAAAGGAAAGGAGATTGAAATGAGAAAGTCAATTTTGACAGTAGTTTTTCTGCTGTCCTTATTCAGTTCCTGCACGTATGATAAGGATGTGACAGCCAGTGGAACTCCGGCAACAACTGTAACAGCCGGCACAGGTACAACAACAAACACCGACAATACTACTACACCGGCCATTGTATCATACCAGACATTCTATGACGATTTAAGTCCGTATGGTGAATGGATTGATTACCCTAACTATGGGTATGTGTGGTCGCCCTATCTCGGTTTGGATTTTATTCCTTACTACACAAATGGAAATTGGGTTTATTCTGACTTAGGCTGGACCTGGAATTCTGGTTATGTTTGGGGGTGGGGACCATTTCACTATGGTCGTTGGTTCGACGATCCTTATTACGGCTGGTTATGGGCCCCCGGCTACGACTGGGCGCCGGCATGGGTTGCATGGGGATTTTATGATGATTTTTACTGCTGGGCACCTATCGGGCCGTGGTACTATTTTGACCGGGATGATTATGCATCGTTACATTCATGGTATTCAGTCCACCAGGATCATTTTATGCATAAGAATATTTCAAAGTATGCATCAAAAATGAGTGATCCTGTGATCAACAAAATGTCCTACATTAAGAGTTCAGGAAAATACAATGAGCAGACATTCTATAATGGTCCCGGATCTGCAGATGTAGCAAAGGCTACACACTCAACTATTAGTTCTGTTTCGATTGCAGAAGTCAGCAAGCCATCACAAATGAAATTAGAAAGCAACAAGCTGATGGTTTATCGTCCTACAATTAGTAAGACTGACTACTTCAATAAGAAACCTGCAACTTTTGTAAAATACACAAGTGTCGGTACAAACAGCACCACAACTTCGGGCATAAAAAATGTTCAGTCAGAAAAAACTGTCAAAACAAACAATGATGTTCCGTTGACTAAGGGTAATAATAAAGTACCATTGACAAAGCCAAACGTGAATAACTATGTTAAGCAACCAAATTACAGCACGCAGACAAATAATGTAAAAATCAATCAACCGAAATATAATGCGCCAAAACAAGTGTATCGTAGTACTCCTGCACAGCAGAGTTACAACAGAAGTTCAGGCAGTAATTATTCATCACATTCATCTTATAGCAGAGGAAGCTATTCACATGGAAGTGGCAGTTTCGGCGGGAATTCCGGTGGTAGTTATAGCACTCATCACCATTAATTAAAATTTCCGGTAAGTTTTTTGCAAAACAGAAAGCACGGGTTTAATTAATGTGACCGCATATCTTCCAACATAATTTGTAGAACAAAAAAGGCTATCGCCGGAGGCGGTAGCCTTTCTTTTTAGCCATCAATTTGGAGAGCTTTTCTATTAGTTCCTTTTTCCGGGTTTATTTTATGGAGTCCTGAATTACTCTTTAATTGGTCAATTCAAAACACCTTTCGTTTGCGATTATGAATCAGCAAAACACTCACGTTCATTTTCGTTTTTCAATTCCCATTTCCTTTCAATATCCTCAATGCTTCTTCTACATGCTTTTTAGGTTGAGTGAGTGAATTGAATGTTGAAATTATCATACCTTTTTTGTCAACAACAAATGAAACCCTTCCGGGGATATGGCCATACTCGTTGGTTTGAACATGAAATAATTTCCGTACCGTATTATTGGTATCAGCCAAAAGTGTGAATGGCAGGTTATTTTTTTCAGCAAATGCTTTATGGCTTTCAACCGACTGTGAACTTATTCCAATAACAATCGCATCGGCCTCAACAAAATCTTTAAAGTCATCGCGGAATGTGCACGCTTCTTTGGTGCAGCCACCGGTAAAATCTTTCGGATAAAAATAATATACCAGGTTCTTCTTTCCAACAACATCTTTAATACTGAATTCATTTCCGTCCTGATCAGGAAGTGTAAATTCAGGAACCTTCGCTCCTATCATGCTTTCAGTACCATCCTGCGAACGGAAAATGAAATAAACCACGGCAAGAATAATGGTAATGATGAGTATGATCAGGATCGTTGGCAATAAAATTTTATGAGTGTTCATAATAAATTAATTTTGGAGATAATGTCCAAAGAACGAAAAATGGAAAGGGCAAAAAATTACAAATCCACTGTTGGCAGGCATTGCAGACAGCAGGCAAATGATCGTATTCAAAAGCGTGTTAAAGCTCTTTCCCTGACCTCACCAAAGAATATGCCTTTGAAATAATTTCAGCATCTTTAAACCCTCTGAAACCACTGAAGCCGGCATAAATTACAACACCCTTATTCAAAGTCAAAGGAAGTCCGCCTTCCCATCCGATAAAATCAGGACGCATAATATTGAATTTATGTTCGTCTATCTGGTTGTTGAAAACCGCTTTCTCAAAATCGGCAGTTTTCATATTCGTGATCCAGGCCTGGCTGGCTTTGGTCCATGCAATCTTAAAAGAATGCCGTGACCTTATTTTATCGGTGCCAAAAAGCCTGCCATGAACTACGTTTTTATCATCAATGATACAAAGAGCAGCATTCCCATTCGAAACATTTCTGTCAGCAGGGTTCGACAGGAAATCCGGGATCAGTCCCTCAATGGTGTCTATTATTTTATTGATAGTTGTGGTGGTTTCGTTATTTTCCATATTGATTTAAATAAAGTTTACAAAGCTATAGTTATTTGGTTTTAGAATTTTCTGATATCTGTTATTGTTAACAATTGTTGTTATTTTCCTTTTCCATAAAGTTCAAAGAAGGCTTGATTCCTCTGATAATTATTGGTGGTTCGACATCTCTGATTTTTGCATAAAATTCCTGAAGAAGTATTTGATCTTATCTTTAACCTGCTTCTTTCCAATTCTAAGGGCAAGGACTATTATTAGCAATGAAATCATAAATTTGTCATCGAATTATTGTCTTACCGGGACTCTTTCGCCCGCTTGTCGCTCGATCATCCATGAAGGATATTCAGGTTTAAGCGCTGAAATCTGATCCAGTTTTTGAAGTTCTTCAACACTCAAATGAAGTTTGGTTGCTGCAATATTATCAGCTAATTGTTCCTGGTTTTTGGCACCAATGATTATGCTTGTCACAAAAGGTTTTTTAAGCATCCATGCCAATGCAACTCTTGCTGCCGAAGTATTGTACTTTTTCCCAATCTCAATCATTGCATCAATAATGTCGAAAGCTATTTCTTTATTCACCGGGGGAAAATCAAAAGCATCCCTGCGGCTGTCACCGGCAATTTCTTTATTGCGTGTAAACTTACCTGACAGAAAACCTCCGGCCAGCGGGCTCCATGGCATCAGCGCAAGGTTTTCGCTTTGCGCCATGGGTACAATTTCACGTTCAATGTCCCTGCCTGCAATACTGTAATAGTTCTGAAGCGCACAGAACTTCGTATATTTCATCTTTTCTGCAATTCCATTAGCTTTTACAACTTTCCATGCAGGGTGATTACTGATACCAATATAGCGAACTTTTCCGGAAGCTACCACTTCATTCAACGCCTGCATAGTTTCCTCCAAAGGAGTTATCGGATCCACTCCGTGTATGTAAAGGAGGTCAATGTGAGGGATGTTCAGTCTTTGCAAACTGTCATCCACCGAATCCATGATGTGAAGCTTCGAAAGACCTACCTGATTAACTCCGGTGCCCATACGCAATCTGAGTTTTGTAGCAATTACCACCTGTTGCCTGTTTATGCCTAATTCTTTCAACGCTTTTCCAAGGATGATCTCTGCCATGCCTTCGGAATAAGCGTTTGCAGTATCAATAAAATTTATTCCCTGATCCAGCGCTGATTTTATAAGCAGGTTCGCTTCCTGTTGTTGCAAACTACCTACAGCTTTCCAGTATCCAAGACCTCCAAAAGTCATTGTACCCAGACACATTTCAGACACCAGAACACCTGTTTTTCCTAATACGTTGTAATTCATTTTTGCTTAGTATTTATTGTAATGCTCATTTTGGGAAACCAACCAGAATATTCTATAGTTGACGTCTATTGCGTTCACAGGAAGAATTTTTATTTTAAGTTTTGTTTATTCCGATCATTTAACCGGGATGCATTTGTGAAATAATTTCTTCTATTTTTTTAGCCAGAAAGAAATCTTTTTCTGTGACACCATCAGCAGCATGTGTCCTTAGGCGAATATTTAATTTGTTATACACATTAGACCATTCCGGATGATGGTCCATATTTTCAGCTTCAAAACCAATGCGGACCATAGCTGCAAGGGCATCTTTAAAGTTATTGAAAACAAATTCTTTTTCAATACACCCCTCAGTGTAGTTCCATCTTTTCAAATCACGAAGGACGGATTGGATGGTTTCGCTGTCAAATTTTTTCATAATTTTTGATTTAATTTTCCTGATAAATTTTGTAAAAGGAATGAAGTATAAATGGGTTCAGATATAAAGGGAGAATTGAAAATATTGGAATTTCACAAACTTATTTTTCCAGTGAAAAGATTAAATATTTGATCAGCTTCCATCATTTTCTTTTCTACCACTCTGTACCTATCACTAATTACCACTAATTATTACCTTAAAACACTTATGACCCCAATATACTCCACCCTATCACAATATCTTTACATTTTTCCTTCAAGCGCTCCTGTTATGTTGCCATCAGGATCTTTGAAATAAACGAACTTTCCCACATTGGGTATGTCCTGAATATCTGTCAGTACTTTTCCGCCATTTTCATTAATAAGTTTGATGGTTTCATTGATATTATCAACCATGATAGTATTCACAACCTGTTGAAGGATCTCATGCCTTTTGGTTATTGCACCGTTTATTCCGGGCTCTTCTTTATTGCCGGTTTCAATCAGCCAGTAATCATTATCGCCCCATTTCTGAGCTTTCCAGCCAAATATCTTTTCATAAAATTCAAGCGATTTTTCCGGCTTATCACTTGGAATTTCAAAATGAAGTACGCGTCCCATTTTTTATTTTTGATTTTTGATTTATGATTTTCTTTACTGACCATTGACTAATGACAAGTGACTAGTGACTAATGACCATTGACCATTTTAATCACCAATAGTCACAACAATTTTTCCTCTTGTTTTTCCTTCCTGATTCAACTTTAAGGCTTCGATGGCGTGGTCAAATTTGAAATATTTCGAAACAAAAGGCTTCAGTTTTCCCTGTTCGATCCAACTTGTCAGAAGTTCAAGATTGAGGCTATGAGGTTCAACCAGCATCCCGGTAAAGTTAATGGTTTTGTCCGGAAATTCCCTGGCTGTTAAAGACACAACTCTTCCTTCCTTACTTACTGCAGGAACACCTTTATCCCTGGTTTCACCACCAGCGCAATCCAGAACTAAATCAGGGCTGATCTCTGTCACCTTTTCAACCCATGTTGCATCATTGTAATCGAAGCAATAATCAGCGCCTATATTTTTAAGAAAGTCAAGGTTTGAAGCGCTTGCAATAGCAATAATTTTCGCACCCATGATCTTTGAGATCTGTACGGCAAGCGTTCCAACGCCACCAGAAGCGCCAAGAATCATGATGGTTTCTCCCCTGTGTAGATGACCGAAAACTGTCAATGCCTGATAAGCTGTAAGGCCTGCAAGTGGAATAGCTGATGCATCCTTGAGCGAGATCTTATCAGGGGCCTTGCACAAATAACATTCAGGCACCAGAACGTATTCTGAATAAGTCCCGTCTTTCAACTGCGGCCTGCGAATATATCCGTAAACCTTATCACCAACATTGAACCTTCTTGCGGCATGTCCACGATCTTCAACAATTCCGGACAAGTCCCAACCAACAACATAAGGAAAAACAGCCGGGAAACTTCCCTGCCGTTGACCTGTTACAATTTTCCAGTCAACAGGATTCACGCTTACAGCACGTGTCTTCACCAATATCTCTCCCTCACCAGGGACAGGTTTCTCAATTTCGGCAAATTTCAGGTTATCAAAACTGCCATAATCTGTTGCAACCAACGCTTTCATTTGATTTTTTATTTTAAAGTTAATGAATTATCTTTATTAAATTTGATGAGTGAAAAATTTATTTACCGCAATTATTCCCCGGCTGTTGCTGTCTGCTTTTTCCTGTCGGTAAGAAAACTGGTAACGAAACATTCGCCAATTGTCCTTATTGCATCAGAGTTTTTTCCCACTACAGTTGTAATACCATAATGCAACAACTTCCCTAAATATTTTTTCAATTCACTTTCGGAAGTTCCCTGAAACACTTTTTTTGTAATAAAATTAGCAGCCAGATTAGCGGCCGACTCAATAATACTATTCTGTATGTCATGGGATGCAACTGCTTCCTTAATGGTGTTTTTGATAATGTTGATTGGTCGCAGGCTTTTGTAAGTTGCCTGGAACTGTTCCCTCAGAAGCTGTTCTTGCAACTTCTTCCTGTTTTCAAGCTGCAGGATCACACTCTTCAGATCAGAAGTATTTGTAATTTTCGTCATGGTCATTAAAGCATCTTTCTGATGATGGAATTACTGATAAGCTTTTTGATGCTTTTGAAAAATATCAGATAAAAGACAATCCCGGCAAATGCGTAAAATCCGGCAACTATCAAAAATCCATAACTTATGTTGTTAAGCTTTTCTCCGAGCCAGAATGAAACTCCTATGCTCAGGAAAATTACACACAAAAACATAATCATGTTTAGGATCAAACGAGATAGAATTGAAGAAACCACATCAGCGATCACTTCAAAAACCTGAAGTTTTAAAAGTTCAAAACTTGTTTTTACATACTCTTGTGTTCTTTCGAACAGAGTTTCAATCAGGCTTGATTTATCTTCCATAGTTGTAGATTTTCACCGGGATTGTTTTATCAGACATATTGTTTTCAAAAGTCAGGACTTCTCAAACAGTTTCTGTTTTCATTTTTTCTTTGTGACCATGGTCCTGCCCTTTGTTAGGTTCAACTTTTTCTTTTACGTTTTCAAGAAAATCGCTGAATTTTTCCTGTACATCTGTTCTCAGATCTTTGGTTTTCTTTGCAATTTTTTTGCGGGTTTCCGAACCTTTATCGGGGGCAAAAAGAATCCCTAAAATTGCTCCTGCTGCAGCACCTGCCAGCACACTTACCAATACTTTTCCTGTTGTGTTCATGTTTTTAATTTTTTTTGTTAGAATTAAGATTATTTATTACTTGAATTTCTTGTTAGAAATTATGCTGACAAAAGTATCAGCTTGTTGCCCCACCACAATTAAATAAACATTAATAACAGATTAAAATAAAATTAAAAGTTTGTACAGGATTAAAATGAATTTGATGAAGACTGATTGAGACCGCCGGTTTTGTCATCAAACCATAAAAAATCCGAACACCAAATTTAATAATTCCTGAATTACTACAATCAAAAATTTTTGATCTCAGGTTTTTTTTACTATGATTTCTCAAAAGGCTTTAAAAAATAAGGCTACGACGAGTATATAAAAGTCGTAGCCGGGGTACCCTGTTAAATTAATTTTAGTGAGTATTTCTAAAAATATCCTCTGAATTCAACAGCAAATCCACATACTGCGCTCTCTTATAAACAAAGGGGTTGCTGACAAGATTACTCTTCGACAACTTACCTCTGAATGCAGCAATGGTTTCATAGTTTTTACTGTCCATCCATTCTACAATTTCTTGTTTCATTTTGGCTATTTGCCCCAGACCATTTTTATAAAGTGTGCTTACAACCTGAACACAGGTTGAACCCGACAACAACATCCTGATCACATCTTCGCCTGTAAAGATTCCATGACTGCTGCAAATGTCAGCATGGATATTTTCAAATAACAACCCTGCATAACGCAGTGATTTCTTATAGTCGCCATCGTTACTCAAATGTGAAGTTTTGATATGGGCTTCTTTATTGATATCAATATCCGGCTGGAAAAATGAATTAAACAGCACCACTGCTTCCACGTCAGCTTGATCAAGCCGTTTAATAAAATTGAGGATATTTGAATAGTCTGAACTTAGCTTCACGCTTATGGGAATTGAAATACTCTTCCTGATCTCTTTTACAATATTGATCTGATCATCTTCAACCTCTTTGGAAGTCTTATTAAAATCAGAAGGTATCTGGTAAAAATTCAATTCTATTGCATCGGCGCCTGTATGTTCAATCAATTTCGCATACTTTAACCAGGTTTCGTTATCCACAGCATTGAGACTTGCGATCAATGGAATTGACAGGCTCTCCTTGGCTTTTCTGATGTTCAGAAGATGTTCATCGGGTCCTGCATGCTCAACGCTCGGGTGTATTTTTACCATTTCGGCATGGAGATCATTGAACTCATTCATTTGTTCATCCAGTTGCAGTGACTCAAGCTGAACTTGCTCTTCGAACAATGATTTGTAAACAATAGCTCCTGCGCCCATGTCTTCAGCTGTTTTCAACGCGTCAATATTTTTAACAATGTCGGAAGCGCCTATGATAATTGGGTTATCCAATTCGATACCCATATAACTTGTTTTAAGTGTTTTCATTTTGATTTTTTAAAAATGTAGATATTCTTTTAATTATGGGTCAAAGGTATTTGCTGAAAAATCAGATCAGATTAAAAGAGAATTAAGTGTGGATTAAGATTCGATTAAGATACCTAAGGAATATCCAATATCCAACATCCAACATCCAATATCCAAGATCCAAATCTCAAATTTTTAAATGAAGTTGAAATGGAATTGGTATATTCCTATTAGTTTTAAACAAAAAAAACCGGGCTGACAAGCTCTTACTCTTGTCCTCCCGGCTTTCCAATTCCCGTGTGAACGGGATAGCGCCTGCTGTTTATACCTTTTTTAGTATTTGCACTTCAGGCATGCCAATAACTCCGCCTTTTTCCAAAGTTTTTTTCAACTCAGGATTTGCGAAGAATTGTTTTACTGCCTCAGGATTCGAAGCCTCGGCGGTAATTGTAATTTGATTTTGGTTTTCTATATGTTGGAAAACTCCTGTGATCTTCATGTCAACTTTTGAACGATTTGCAGCATCTGCATCAAATACTTTTCTCCAGTCTGCATAATTTTTTACTACGTGATTTACAATTATTGTTACCATTTTTTTTAAATTTAAATATCCTACTCGTTAGGCTTTTCGGTTTCGCCCCTGATAAAGTGCCTTACCGGGAAAGGCCCGTTTTTATAGTGGTTTCCGGACTCCACTTTTTCATTAATTTGTAGCTCTTAGTGCACTTCGTTGTACAAAGGACAAATCTCAGGCTCGACCATAGGAATCTCATATTTCTGCATTATTGGCATCAATATCTTTCCAAATTCTTTAAAGGCTTCTTCCGATTCCCAAACATCAACCACAAGCCAACCGTTCTTTGACGGGGCTGCGAAGTGATGTGGTCTCATTTTTTGTATTAATTTTCCCTGTGCTACCATTTCTTTAATGATATGGTCATAATGTTGCTGTGTCATCTTTGGGAAATCAAATTTTACGATTACTTTTTTCATGTCTTTTTTATTAATTGTGCCTACTCTTTCGGTTTTCGGCTTCTCCGGTTTTTCTATTTAAAATTTTGAACTTGTAATGAGTCAGCAAAAGTATTTCTATTGAAGGTTTCTTAAATTAAAGTGTGATTAAGCAATTATTAAAATCTGGTTAAGTAATGTAATGAACTCAGCTTTGAGATAAAAAAAGCAGAGTTCTGCTTATCACCAGTTGTTGAATTAAAGAAGTCTTCAATTACTAAAATGATTAACCAAAGGTATGATTATTTGTTGTAACGAAAACGCAGCCGGTATGGTTTATTATTTTAATTTTGAAAGTCTGAAAATTAGAATTACTGAAATTGAAAAGACTTGTTTTCATAATTATTCTTGAGCTGATACTGTCCGTTGCGTTTGCACAATTTGATTCAAGCGTATTCAATACACAGCGCTACAAATGGACCAATCATACTGTGAGCAATTGCAAGCTCAGTGATTCACTTCTTCATTATGTCATTGTTCCACGATCCGACACATACCTATACGAACATGATTCACTGCTTGACAAATTAGAACCGGATACCAATCTTAGAACACGCAAACTAATTTTCTTTACCAATCTTAATAATGATAAACTGCCCGATATAGTGTTCGATCCTTATAGCTGGGGTTGCGGACTCGACAGTTCATATTTATTCTTCAATAGAAAAGGAACCTATCAAAAGCTGGCTATTCCGAATGGATACATCTCCAATGCCAAATGGAAAAACAATAAACTGAAAGGGATTTACAAAATAATTCCACCATGTTGTTTGATGTATTACGACATTATTGATTACTACAAAATCAAACACAACCTCAGATACAAATTAAAATTCTCGATAATAATTTATCTCACTCTGAATGATACTCTCGAAAAGATACCTGGTTTTAAGATGCACAGATTTGATAAGGATAGTGTCATTTTGCGTGGTACTCCCTTTGAAAGAGTGATAACAAAAGAAGATTCAACCAACATGTTTTTTATTGCCGGATGGGATCATAGTGTGATCCATTTGCAAAACAGACGCTATTATCTGTTCGAAAAAAGTGGTGATTTTGGATTGGTGGCGGTGAGAGCCAAAATGAACAAAAACTGGCTAAATGCCTATATCAGTAAAAGGTCTTATTTTATTGGATGGACACGATTGAAATAACTCATAGTTTCGTGAGATTTAATTTGAACGGAGATGATTATCTCAAATGTTATTTTAGGATAGAATTATAAAGGTATAAAGCAATTTCCTTAACTTAATGACATTGCCTTATACCATTATTTACATCCCCCTTCTTGCTAACTAAGCTTGGTAAGCGTAAACTTTACAGTGATATCAATAGTTTTTGAAATGTTGCCCGATGAAACCATAGGGATAGCAATATTGTAATCGCTGAGTGTTATTGTAAATTTTGATGTGCCCACCAGTGTTCCTTCGGTCACCTGGAATGAGCCGACGGCATCAATACTTTTGGTAACACCGTGAATTGTCAGGTTACCTTTTACCTGTACGGTTACCGTGCCGTCTTTGGTTGTATCCAGATCCCTGATGTTTGTTATTTTCCCTACAAAACTTGAATTGGGATATTTATCCGACTCCACATAATTATCATTGAAATGTTCCTGCATAAGGCTTTTCTTAAACTCGAATGATTGCATGAGAACCTTCACATTGAAATCGCCCGAAGCCATATCCAGCGAAGCATTCACCTGGTCGTTGTGCGCCTCGATAGTTTCAAGAGGAGCCACAGAGACGAATGATATTTGTCCATTCTTGGTGATGAACTTCTGTGCATTTAAAGCCAGTGGTAGCGCCGAAGCAAAGGCTAAAATCATTATTATTTTTTTCATTGTTTTTTATTTTTGAATTGAACATTTGGTAAGAATTATATCTGTGTCATTATACCCCGAGCAAAAGCCCTTGATCTTTACTTCCGAACCTTTGGGATAGGCGGCTATGGCAGTTTTGTACTTCGGCAGCAAAGTGCAGCGTATTCCCTCATCGCCAAACATGCCTTGGTTGAAAGCAAAAACAACGATTGATGATGTGTCGGATTTTTCCACTCTTGTATATTTTCCGTCAATTTCTATCAACTGCCCGTTGTATTTCTTTTCCGAAGTCTTTCTGTCAGTCGTGTATTGTTTGTACAATTCACTTGCTTTAAGACTGAATTTTGCAGGCTCCTTTTCGTAATCCGGGTGCGGTTTGTTGATCACATAATGATTAAAAAGAAATGCAGAAACAATGCCCGCAAGACACAAGGTAATTAGAATTTTCAACCATGTTTTCATAAGTTAGTTTTGCTATTCATGTTTGGTTAATGACATAAATTTGTCAATGCCACCCAAACTCCGTCACTCAATGATCATCAATTTGAAATTGTTTTTCAAAACTCTATACCTGCTATGTTTGTGGCTTCTCTTTGGCATTGACATTTTATTTTAATCTGAATGCAGCTTTCACAGCATTGTAGTTTTTCAGATCAATGTTTGGATTTGCTTGTCGTGCCACTACCGGAATAGTGACCATTTTGAATGTCATCGGTCCGGGATTGGAGATCATCACAGCGGCCTTGGCATCTGAAGCCTGCACTTCCATGATCTTTGTTGACAGATCGAAGCCATATTCAAAAGATACGCTGTTATCAACACGAGGCAGGGCGGCCCAGTTGCTGCCATCCTGTACATAAAGCAACACCGCTCCGGTAAAATCAACTGAAGAAGGGAACATGTTATCGGCGCTCCACTTTCGGTTGACACTATCAGGGATCCAGTCGCCATTAGTGACACTATAAGTATAAGTCTTCACATTTGCATTTCCTGCAGGACCTGCAGGGCCTGTATCGTCTTTGGAACATCCATGAAACATCAGGATGAATGTGATTGCAAACAGGGTTAAGTAAATTGATCTTTTCATTTTTGAACTAATTTAAATGAATATTGTTGTCTTTGCCCGCAGAATTAAAGTCTTTTTAATTTTTAAAAAGAAGGCAGCAAACCATAAAAGAAGTTATTCATAATTTGCTGCCTTTCTGAAATTGTTTAACCAATTTGTTATTATAAACCAAATACTACCTTTCCGGTTGATTTGTTTATATTTTTACCCTCAATGGTGTAGAAGTATAAACCATGATCAACGGTTTCGCCATTTTCATTGCTGCCATCCCAATAAATAACATGGTTGCCTGTATCGTAATCGCCATTTGCAAGTACCTTTATCACCTTACCGGTAATATCAAATACGCTGATCTTTGTTGAAACCTTTTCAGGCAATGTAAATGATATAGCAAGTAAGCTCGTGAACGGATTCGGATAAGCTTTTATGCCCACAGAATAACTTGTCTGTTCCTGAATGCCTGCAGCAGCAGCAACGGTAATTGTTCCTGTCATCAGGGTCGGGTGAATTGTGCATTCGTATGCATAAACTCCGACCACCGTAAATTTCATTTCAAATGATGTGGTTGTTGCATTCAGAGGGGATGTAAAGGTTGATGCTCCTGATGGCACTGATGTAGATGACAGGTTGTGTGATCCATTTATCCAAACCCATCTTACTGTATCGCCGCTAACGATATCCAATGTATTTGGGGTGAATGAAAAATTAGCTGTCTGTATCGTATAAACGGTAGCATTGGCAAAGTTAAATATCAGCATGAAAAATGCCAACAATAATGAGGAAGTAAGTCTTGTTTTCATAAAATTATTTTTAAATGTTACGGTTGCATTGTTTTGTTAATTAGTTTTCTAATGTGCAAAAGTACTGCTACTGATGGTGGGAGGAATTAAGCTGGGATTAATATGGAATTAAGGAGGGGTTAATGATTTTGGAAGGTTTTATTGACAGCAAATTGAGCGGGGGTAACAAGAGGGAAAGCCCATTGTCAGAAAATTTAAGGAATGATTTAAAATATACTGACTATCTCCTTCGGTCAAGTTGAAGAATTCTTATAGATTTACACAGGAACAAAGAAGATCATTACCGTGAGAATTTTTAGAAACTTTGAAATGTTGGGAAGTGAAGATAAAAAATGCTCCATAGGAGCTATATCTTTGTAATAAAAAGTAAAGATGGCAATGAAGCAGCGTAGCTGCGATATAAAAACCAAAAAGAGATTAAAACATGAAAGATGTCACAGCTACGCTGTTTTGGCTTCTTCCTGCAACCGTTTGTTACAAAGATTTTGCAACTACGTTGCAGGAAAGAACTGAATATCCTTCAGGATTTTTGGAATGCGGAATTTTAAAATGTTTATAATAAAACACGAACTTGATTAAAGGAGATAGGCAATTAAAATATTATCACAAGTTGATTTTGGTTTGTTTATGAAAATATTAATACTCCCAAAATTCCTTTTCCACGATGGATTCAATTGCAGCAAAGCTTGCACGAAATAATGTTTCTGATGACTTTATTCTAAACTTTTCTTTAATTTTGACATCAATCCAAAAATCAAAATGAAATTTCTCCACTCCCTCGTTTTATGCGCATCCATGCTTTTGTTTTTTTGTGCAAAGGGAAACTGCCAGCAGGACACTATCAAAAAAGGAAATGTTGTCTATGATTTTACGCTTGCCGGTCTTTCGCTTAAATATCTTGAAACCGGCGACAGCACGTTGTTGGATAAGATCGCCGGTACTGAAGGATTGAAATTGCTGTACAATCATGCGCACTGGTCGGGCAACAATCCGGAGGGGCTTACAAAAGTTGATTTTGCAAAGAAGATCATTGACAGGGAGAATAAAAAGAGTTTTGTGGACGAGATCAGCAGCAATCTGAAGTATGCAAAGGACAGCATTGCCCGGACTGACTATGCACAGCGTATCTGCCTGCAATATTTGCCTGCGGGCTTTGCGTATTCATCGCGGCTGTGCTTCACCATCGGTTATGACCTGGGGATAGTTTACCTGAACAATTCCAGTGTGAACATCTCGCATAAACACTATCTGGAAACCTATTCTGAGTTGAAATATTACTCCATTCATGAGTTGCACCATGCGGGTTTTGTGATGCTCAAAAAGAATTACATGCCATCGCTGGATATTACTACTTATGGCGAGATGCTCAGCCTGATCGCTTACTTCACCCAGCTTGAAGGCATGGCCGTTTATGCTGCTTACGATGAACGGCAAAAAGAAAAGGCTCTCAATAATGATGAGGATTACGTGGCGCTGCAGAACGCAAAGACAATGCAAAAATTTACGAAACGATATTTTGAGATCTTCAACCATTTTCAAAGCAACCCTAACGATACGCTGACAGAAAATGACTGGAAAATGATGGGCGAAATGTCATCCGACAACAGGCTGTGGTACCGTGTCGGCGCTTTGATGGCAATGGAAATTGATAAGAACTTTGGCAGAGAAACCCTGACCGGATTGATTGCACAACCATCGGAGAATTTTATAAAGAAGTATTTGGAGATAAAAAAGGGGAAATGAATTGGGTTTTGAGGGGGCACGCGATGGGAAACGCGCGCCAACCGGGAAACTTTAATAAGATAATAAGGTTGGGTTCTCTGGTACATTATAATGTTACTAAGGTAATAAGGTCTTTCTTTCCGGCACAAAAAAATCAATCAAATTAATTAAACTGGTACAATAACGGATACTCAATAATTTTTATATCAAATCACATTTTCAATCAAAAATCTCCCAATCCCCCCCCTCTCCCCAAGCTTTAAGACCCAATCCCCTCAAAC
>Ga0118677_10002890_pt1 | contig 33654 bp, 31 predicted proteins | sample AliMusrvi5mmetaG_FD_86154 | JGI IMG/M metagenome (GOLD analysis project Ga0118677, IMG submission 86154) | reverse complement strand
ACATATACCCAACCCACTAGTAACTTGTGGAATGAGATAAGTAGTTGAAGACCTTAATGTGAATAGCATAAAAAGAATGGTTAAACTCGCCTTGTGTTTTATTATTTCATTGAATACTTCATTGATGCCAGGAGCATTATTAAAAAAAGGTGAAAAAATCAAAAAGGTAACAAAATATATCCATGCAGAAATCGATATGAAAATCCACCATGGAAGATAGAAAAAAGTTAAAAATATAGATGTCAGACCAATACACACCATGTTTATAAAACACGAAAAATCCATAGCTTCACATTTTCTATATCCGTATCCCCATGATAAAATGGCTGCAAACGTAAATATAAACGAATACTCTTTATGCATTGACCCTATAAATGCTAAAGGTACACTGATAAATGGGATTATATGAATCATATAAAATAAAATATACGGCACTATGTAAAATAAAAATAAGTTTCCAAATAATCCAGAATAGATGGATTTACCTTCATTCGCACCAGATTTATATATTTCTCTCCAAAATAAAAATACATATTCCCATGTATCAATGAACCAATTAAAATATTCATTATAAATGAGTCCAGTTTTTTTTTTCATACTATACGGAAACCCTGCAATGGAATTTATAATGCCTTTTGATTTTGGTGCATTATACGGTAAATTATGTATATCGTCAGGAAACAATGCATCTATTTTTTTTGAATTACAAATGGATGTAATTGAACCACCCATGTAACCTATTCCAAGTATATACACCATGTTATACACCAAATCTTTTCCGAATCCAGATAAATTACCCAATGTTTTTGACATTACTATCTGTGCATAAAATAAACCGTTTAAACGTAATTCATTTCATTTCTTATGAATAGAGATGAACGGTTTCTTTCTTTAGCTACAAAACATGCTCAAAGTTCAATTATGCAAGGTCGCCATGGGTGCGTACTAACGATGAATGGAAAAGTAGTTGCATCAGGGTATAATAGTAACCGAACTTTTTCTAGAGATGGCATGATACATACGTGTTGTTCTTGTCATGCTGAAATTGATGCTTTGCGAAATGCTCAAAAGCGAAAAGTAGTTCACCAAGAAACGAAAAAAACTTATTTTATACATTGTTCGCTTAAACCGACATAATGAATTGAATGAATCACGTCCATGTATGCATTGTTGTGATGTGTTGCGTCAATTTGGTGTTAAAAAAATAGTTTATACAACAGATACGATGTATGAATCGGTGAAATTAATAGACTATAGTCCTCGTAATAGAAATACACTAGGGTACAAATATATTCAGGTCCTACTGGGAATCGAACCCAGATTGCACGATTCAAAGTCGTGAGTCATAACCATTAGACTATAAGACCATATTTATTCAAGTTAAAATGTCTTTATATTGGAATACACCTTTAACAAAGATACGTTGACTGTTCATCTCCTCCACCCCAACTATTAAAATACAAATAAATATTCATAAGTTAACAGTATATTTATGTATAAATCAAATTAGTTTTCACAAACGCAATTTTAAAATTATAGAATATGAATCATTCGAAATAATTAAATATCTAATAATAGTTATGACATTTACGCCATTAACTAAACAAGCACTATTAGATGAAATAGAATTATATAGTAATGGAACGTCTACTCACATGGATATAGGTGCATGGGACGTATCAAATGTAACGGATATGCGATTCATGTTTAGTGGAGCACATGCATTTAATGGCGATATTTCAAATTGGGATGTTCATAATGTTACAAATATGAGTTACATGTTTAGTGGAGCACGTGCATTTAATGGCGATATTTCAAATTGGGATGTTCATAATGTTACAAATATGAGTTACATGTTTTATGAAGCACGTGCATTTAATGGCGATATTTCAAATTGGGATGTTCATAATGTTACAGATATGATTTACATGTTTTATGAAGCACATGCATTTAATGGCGATATTTCAAATTGGGATGTTCATAATGTTACAAATATGAGTTACATGTTTTATGAAGCACATGCATTTAATGGTAATATTTCAAATTGGGATGTTCATAATGTTACAGATATGATTTCCATGTTTTATGATACACGTGCATTTAATGGGGATATTTCAACTTGGGATGTTCATAATGTTACAAATATGCTTTTCATGTTTAGTGGAGCACATGCATTTAATGGCGATATTTCAAATTGGGATGTTCATAATGTTACAAATATGCGATTCATGTTTAGTGGAGCACATGCATTTAATGGCGATATTTCAAATTGGGATGTTCATAATGTTACAGATATGAGTTTCATGTTTAGTGGAGCACTTGCATTTAATCAAGATTTAAGTCAATGGAATGTTGCACATGTAGTATCGCATGCCAATATATTTTTAAATACAGCAATGGATCCTCAACATATTCCAGTAAGTTTTAGACCAGTTGCACCAGTTGCACCAGTTGCACCAGTTGAACCAGACCATGTAGGTATTGCTTGGAATGTTCATAATGCATTTAAAGATATTGATATACCTGCTCTTATGGCTATTATTGGACCAAGCGTTGAATATACCGGCGCAACAATCGATGACTTTATACAAGAACAATTAGCATCATTCATCAGAGACTTACCATTTCCGGATGATGAACGCGCACAGCTAACCGCACAATATGGAGTTCTTATACCATGTATACATGGACTACATCCACCTTCTTTATACAATACTGCTATGCATTATATCCACCAACAAAGTGAACTTTATCAACAAAAATACATTAAATCTTTCGTTATAGATTCAACCTCTGCCTATGGAGAATATAATCCAGACAATCCTTTAGGCAATCGGTCTTGTTCAAAAGGGGTTAGAGAGCGAATCATTACTGCAATGGGTCCTGCAGGAACGGGAGTTCCTGCTTATGAGGCATTAATTCGAGTATTATCACCATTAATGTTGTCTCAAATAAATACTTTTGGTGATATGTGTAGAACTGAAACTGCTACTGCACGGTTAGCTTTAGGTGCCGAAGGAGAAGGAGATTTGGATGGAAAAACCCGTATTCTGCGCGATTGCATGCGATTAAAATTAGCTAATTATGTTGACCCTGCTGACCCAGACCCACCTAAACTAACAACTTATTTAAATAGTATGCATGACTACTTAGGAGGTAAACGAACCCGAATAAAACGTAAAAAACAAACGAAACGAAAGAACCGAAAATCAAACAAAAATAGATTAAATAAAAGAAAATCAAAATGTAAAAATTGAAAAAAAAAATAGATGTAATTTTGTATAAAAAAATGAAACTTTATTTTAAGCAAATTGATACTACTTCTTTAATTGTAAATAAAAAGTATCTCGTTGTGTTTCGAGAAGGAACGTCGATTCGTAAGTTACCTGGTTATTATATAAAACAGTCTCCTAGTTTCTTATGTTTTTGCATGAGTTCACTTTTATTTAACGCATTACGATACTTTTTATCTACAGAAACTTATTTTTATGAAATGATTCGTCAAAAAACTAATATACAAAATGCAATGGAAAAAAGAGCAACGGATAAATTGTTACAGCGAATTACTGGAGATGAATTATTTACATATTGACATTCAATAAATTGTTTATGAATGAACCCGTTTTGTGTTCACGTGTTTTACACGTTTACGAGTACATTTAATTTTAGTTCGTTTTGGGTTTTTACGACCACCTCTAGATGCACGTAATTCATTTAATTCTACCGTATATGTGTCTAACCATGTATTAAACAATGAACCTGGTCCGTCTTTGGGTTTACTTGAAAACATCGGTATATAAATTATCAACAGTACACCCATAAGCGGTTTATAACTTCCGTTTACACCCTTGAAGATTTAAAACCGCACCTTTCGGTGAAATAATAAATCAACAACGAACAACCTCAAGTTTTTACCGTCGTGGTGTAATTTTTCAATCGTTTCATCTTTACTTAATGTTTTAAAATCTTCATTCACAGTATTAAACTATAAAAACAATGTATTAAAACTGAATTATTTATATGACTCTATCGTCTAGATTTTCTGAACTTTCTAGATTTTCGAAACTTTTTAGATTTTTTGAACTTACGTGTTCCTCCCAAAAAAGAATCATTACTCAAATAAACTGTCAATTTACTAGACGTTGCTAACGCGTGTTCTTCGGTAGGACGTAAAGTATGTACAATTTGTCTTAATGGATCATCCGTTAATGAAATTGGATAATTTGTATATCTTACACCTGATTTAATCATGCCGCCGCGATCTCTTAAATCCATTGCCATATTTTCTAAAGTAGGCATTCTCATATTAATCTTACCACTTTGAACAAATTGTGTTAATTGATCATGTATCATTTGCAATGCTTCACGATTCGTTATATTTCTGCCTATATTGTTAAGTTTAATGTATTCTTCGCCATCTATTAAAACAGATGTCCATCTAGGACCACTTGGATTTGGATTTGGTCCTCTAATTATGTTAAACTCTAAATAACATTCTGCCATATACTATTCTTTGAAAATAAACTTTGCCCTATCATCCTTTATCACAATTCTGGGAAGATAGGGTTTAATATTTCCTAAACAATCACGGTTAATTTGACCATTATAATCCAAGCACATGTATGCATCTTTTGTTTGACATTTATTGTCTTGTACTACAGTTCGCAAGTTTTGTTGAATCATTTTATCCATTTTAATAGGGTGTGCCGTTTATTGTTTTTTTTCAATTTTATGCTAAAATGTAAAGTAAATTAGATGACTTTTTTAAAAGTGGGTTAGGAACATTATCGATTTTAACTAAAGTATCTTCTAGAAACGGCATAATGACAATCGACTGTTCTAATAGAGTACTATACTCCATTAATACTTCTTTTAAAAATGGAATACCTCGTGTTTCACGATTTATACGCGCCAGTTTTAAACATGCACTTATTTTTACAGTAAGTAATTTATACCCATGGTATGATGCTAGACTTGAATCCAATGATTTATTAATCCCAATAAAAAGTTCTACTGCTGAAATACATGCGCATAATAAACTGATTAAACAATTAATAGCACTTGTAGTTTGTTGAGGTATATATAACGAAAGACCAACACTAAACACCGAGTTTAAACTTGAAAAGATAATAATAGGTATGCGATAATAATATAATTGGCATTTCATGTGTAAATAAACTTTTCTATGTTCTTCTTGTAAATAATCTGCATTGTTATTTATATTTTTTAAAATAAGTTCAATGTCATCCGTCCAGGATTCTTCTGAACTATCGTCTGATTTGGTTTCATCCATACTTTTACCCTTCATTTTTATTGCGTTTATTTGAAATATATAAACTCATTCCGTTACATTAACATGAATATGAATAATATATTGAATAGAACTGGAAACGAACAAATGATGATTGACTTTTTACAAAAGTTTAATAAACATGATGTAAAAAGTAAGAAATGCATTTATATTTATGGTCCACCAGGTTGTGGGAAAACCACCTTTGCAAAAAATACATTGAAAATGATGGAATATGACATTATTACGTATGATGCCGGAGATACAAGAAATAAAAATATAATTGAAACATCGATGCAATTAGCCTGTTTTTTTATGGTTTGGTCGAAAAATTTACAATTAAAACAGGGAGAAATGGCCCTGTTTTTTTATTGCCGCACAGTAGGGCTGCGCACCATGCCCGGGCCGTGGGGCAATCGTATTCGGGCCCGAAGGCATGGGCCTGTCACATGAGATTTCAAAGCTGTGAAATGAGGTTACCTGAAATACCACTGAGCCCGGCGCGTCTTCTGTGAATATCTCACATGCCGTACCCTGGGCATGATCCGCCGGATTCGCCCACGGTGTTTGTCGTGCCAGAAGTGCTGCTTACCCGGGGGATGTTCCGGTAGCTTGCGAGGTGGATTCGCCGCCGTACCGGGCCAGCAAGTTGACTGCGATGATGTGAGGTTGTTGAAATTAATAGTCGTAATTATTTGACATTTATCCAATAATAGCCATAAGTGGAATGGATTCATAATTACAGATTACTACCCTAAGGTGGAATTTTGGCGGATTCGCATGCACCCAGGATTTGCTCATCTTGAAATGAATTTCAATCAATGACAGAGAATTTAAGCCAAATTGAAGGTGTTGACGTTGAAAATGCCGAGCAGATAGAGCGGCAGGAGCTATTGTGCTTCAGGCAAACGTTGAGAAGCATCGAATGGCTGCTGCCGCTGATAGTGGTACTTTATTTTATTGCGGCGGATATTGTTTTTGCGGATAAATTTCCCCTGCAGATCAGCATTGGGGCATATTCCGTCTTCCTGGGTTTCATGCAGCTTGTCCGGTGGTCGGATAAAAACATTCGGGCAATAATGTCTGCTGAAATCTGGGGGATGATTTTGTTTGTTTCCCTGATGCTGTGGCAGACCGGCGGTATTACAAGCCCGCTGCTGAGCCTTTATTTTTTTCCCATTATCGCTTCAGCCGTTTCTTTGCCGCATAAAAGCAGGCGGAAGCTTTTGATTATTACTGTTTTTTGTTTTTCTCTTGCTTTCCCCAATGGTGAATTTAATGCCTTTACCCGCCGTGAATTAATGGCCACGGCACTGCTGATTTTTTCATTCTGGCTGGTTTCCTACATTGCGGCGCTGCTGTCCGACTCCATGCTGGAGGCGCGGCGTAAAATTCTGCAGCTCTCGGAAATGGACTATTTAACGGGCCTGCAGAATATGCGCACCTTTTTGCCCCTTGCACGCATGGAATATGAACGTTCCATCCGCTATGGCATTCCGTTCTCTATGCTTATGATTGATGCGGACAATCTTAAGTCGATCAATGAGCGGTATGGCCATAATTACGGGAGCTCCATGATCAGGCAGATTGGGGAGGGAATTGCAAGAAATATCCGTGTTTCGGATATTGCCGCCCGGTACGGCGGAGATGAGTTTATCGTGCTGCTGCATAAAACCGATCCGGCCTGCGCCGTGCCTGCTGCAGAGCGGCTCCGCATGGATATCGAAAAAATTTCCTTTCCCGTGCCCGGAGGATCAAGATCGATAACAATCAGTATTGGTATTGCCAGTTTTCCAGATCATGGCGTGCGTGTCGACGATATTATCACCCAGGCCGATAAGGCGCTCTTTATCAGCAAGAAACAAGGCAAGAACCGCTCTACGGTTGCCGAGCCGCCAGATCCAGGCACGCCGTGATCCGACGCTCGAATCGAACGTATGAATCTCACGGAACAAGACCGGCTTAGCCTGATTTATGAGTCGGGGCTGATCTATCAAGAAACGGGGGATTCACAAAAAGCCTGGAGGGCTTTTCTAACGGTGTATGATGATGATCGTAATTTCAGATCGGTAGATACGGGAAAAACATTTTTTAGGATTGTGCGAAGCTCATGGCCATGTTTAATTTAGCAAAACGCGAGATTGATTTAAAGATAGTGTATTGTGGCCCGGGGATGTGCGGCAAGACAACAAATCTGCAGTGCATTCATAAGATGCTGAGCCCCCAGCAACGCGGAGAACTTGTGTCTCTTCCCACGAAAGACGAACGGACGCTGTTTTTTGATTTTCTCTTGATGGAGCGGTATATCAGCGGGCTTAAGACCCGTTTCCACATATATACCGTGCCGGGGCAGGTGCAGTATGCTCTCACCCGGCGCGCCGTGCTGGTCGGCGTAGACGGGGTCGTATTTGTCGTTGATTCGCAAACCAGCAAACTTCAGGACAATATTGACAGCCTGGAGGATCTCAGAGAACATCTGCGTTTTTACAAAAAGGATCTATCCGCATTCCCCTTCGTGCTGCAGTATAATAAACGCGACCTGCCCGATATCATGCCTGTCGATGAACTCAATGCCACGTTCAGCAGTCAAAATATTCCGGCTTTTGAATCAAGTGCGGTAACCGGTATGGGGGTGGCGGCAACACTAAACGCGATTTGTACAATAGTACAGAAGCATGTGGATAGCGGTACGGCAAATAAAAAACACTAATGCACCTGCGAAACCAATTGAAGAAGCAATTGGCCGGGCAGTAAGCTATTCTGAAACTTGAATGTATCAGTTGAAATCACCCTCCCCTTGATCCCCTCCCATCAAGGGAGGGGAGACAATATTGGCCTCCCTCTCCCATTGTGGGAGAGGGTTGGGGTGAGTGTGCCCACAAAATAAAATGTGAAGGCACACTAGAGCATGTAACTTTATTCTGTAGCCGTTTGCACGAAGGAGTTTTTGGTTCATTCGCCCGTGCTATATTCTCGCAAGACACGCCGCCAGGGAAAATACGCCCGTGGCTCGATCCGCACGGGCTGCTTCACCAAAAACTCCTCGATGACAACGTGGCTACAGGATTTTGTGAAATGCTCTAGCTGTTTAACTTTATTCAATTCGGAGTAGACGGTATGCTGATCGTCATGGACAAAGACGCCACGCAGGCGCAGATCGACGCGGTTATAGCAACTATTAGGGAGCTGGGGTTCACTCCCGCGCCCATTCCCGGATCCCAGCGCACCGCCATCGGCATCCTCGGGAATGCCGGGCCTGTCGATCCGGGCAACTTCATCGCCCTTGACGGCGTCAAGGATGCTATCCGGGTATCCAAGCCCTTTAAGCTCGTGAGCCGCGAGGTGAAGCCTGAAAATACCGTGGTCATGGTGGGTGATCAGGCTGTCGGGGGCGGCGACATAGCCGTTATGGCCGGCCCCTGCGCCGTGGAAAGCCTTGAGCAGTGCCTGATCATCGCGGAGGCCGTAAAAAAGGCGGGGGCGACAATTTTTCGCGGCGGCGCTTTCAAGCCCCGGACATCGCCCTACAGCTTTCAGGGCCTTGGCGAAAAGGGGCTGGAAATTCTAGCCGAGGTTCGCAAGCGGACCGGCCTTGCCATAGTGACCGAGGCCGTGGACCATGATGTTCTCGCGCAGGTGGAGGCTGTCGCCGACCTCATTCAGATCGGCGCCCGCAATATGCAGAACTTCAGCCTCCTCAAACGCGCCGGGAAAAGCAGCAAGCCCATTCTGCTCAAGCGCGGCATGGCCGCGACCATCGATGAGTTTCTCATGGCCGCCGAGCATATCATGTGCCAGGGCAATCACCGGATTATTCTGTGCGAGCGCGGGGTGCGCACGTTTGCCGACCACTCGCGCAACACCCTTGATCTCTCCGCCATACCGGCCGTCAAGCTTTTAAGCCATTTGCCCATCATCGCGGACCCCAGCCATGCCGCCGGGAGGCGCGATCAGGTGATACCCCTGTCCCGTGCTTCGGTTGCCGTGGGCGTGGACGGTCTTATGGTTGAAGTGCATCATAACCCCACCCATGCTCTTTCCGATGGGCCGCAGTCGCTGTATCCGGAACAGTTTGATGAGCTGATGCGCCAGGTGCGGGTGCTCGAGAAAATCCGCTGCTAGTAGGGGCGGTTCGCGAACCGCCCCTACGTACCCTGAACACCCTTTCATCTTGCCCTTCGGGGGATAAATATGATATATTATTCAATTATTAATAAACCGGTTCCTGGAATAAGGAGGATTAAATGTCTCAGAATGAACTTAAACATGTGATTCAGCAGTTTTTTAAAAGCTATGACTTTTCAAACCTCATCACCATCGATGAAAACGGCTGCCCCAAGGGCCGCATGATGGAAAATATGCCGCTCGGGGATGATATGGTTTTCTGGTTTGCAACCGGCATCGGCTCTAATAAAGTGGCCGAGGTCAAAAAAAACGGCAAGGCAAGCGTTTTTGTCTACCGGCCGACCGACCACAGCAGCATTAACGCCATTGGAGAAGCCGAAGTCGTTACCTCGGATACGATCAGGGCTGAAAAATGGAAAGAAAAATGGACCGCTTTCTGGAAGCAGGGACCAAGCGATCCGGCCTATGCCCTTATAAAGGTTGTCCCCAAAAAGATTATTTATCTTGATTTTGCAGCTCACAAGCAGGAAATTCTGGAACTTTAATTTTTTCAAAGTTTTTATATTTGCAGGCTTGCAGATCCCTCGCTCCTCACGAAGGGCGAGGGATAGTTTTATGAGTGTGTATTGATATAAATGCATAAATTTTTTTCTTAATTAAAATAATTTTTATTTTATTGATTGTGAAATGCGAAAATTGCATTGACAAACAGGACCATACTTAGTAAAAAACCTTTCTTAATTTTTTTTTATAATGGTCGCTTTATATTCGGTTCGAATCGACGATATCCCTCATGACGGCTTTCGTCTGACTACCCAGTGGGACAGCGCAGCGCTTGAGGAAATCCTGGATGACAGCAGCGGCGCTTTTCGCGTAGCAGAACCGCTCGACCTGGAAATCACGTTTCATCTTCCGGGATCACAGGTCATGCTGGAAGGCCATTTCAAAACAGGCCTTGAAATCGCCTGTGTGCGGTGTCTGAAAGATTTTTCCCTGCCGCTGGAAGTCAGGTTTCGCTATATTTTCTGGCCAACATCCAAAGAAGCACCGGCAGAGGAAAAGGAACTTGGCGCAGACGAGCTTGAGGTGCAGTATTATACTCAGGGCGAGCCCATTGATTTGCGGCCCCTTATAGGCGAGCAGATTTATCTAAATATGCCGCAGTACCCCCATTGCACGGACTCATGCAGGGGGCTGTGCGCACAATGCGGGGCCAATCTCAATGAAGCGGCCTGCGCCTGCTCTGACGGATTTAAAACCGGGGACAGCTCCCCGTTCAGCGTTTTAAAGAAATTAAAAAAGTAGGGGCGGACCCCTGTGGCCGCCCAATGCAGTAATAAAAATACAGACAAGGATTACCGCCATGGCACAACCAAAGAAAAAGACCTCACAGATGCGGCGTGACAATCGCCGTTCACATCTTGCGCTGAAGCCGGTCAATGTAGTGGCCTGCCCGCAGTGCAACGAGCCGAAGCTGCCGCATAATGCCTGCGCCAAATGCGGGTATTATAAGGGCAAGGAAGTCATTTCCGTAAAATCCGAATAATCACGCACAAGACTACCGGGAAAATGTTCAGATCACGGATAATCGGCACGGGCTCAAGCGTTCCCCGCAAGGTGCTTACCAATAAGGATTTTGAATCCCTTGTTGACACCACCAATGAATGGATCCTGGCCCGCACGGGGATTAAAGAGCGGCATATTGCGGAAGCGGGCGAATCAGCCTCGACATTTGCGTACCGGGCTGCGCAGAGCGCGCTTGAAATGGCAGGAGTCGCAGCCGATGAGCTTGATTTAATTGTTGTCGGCACCATAACTCCCGACATGCCGACGCCGTCGGTGGCCTGCCTTTTGCAGCACCGTCTGAAGGCCAGCCGGGCCGCGGCATTCGATGTCTCCGCCGGATGCACGGGCTTTATTTACGCCCTGACCGTAGCCGACACCTTCATCAAGGCCGGCACCTATAAAAAAATACTGGTCATAGGGGCGGAAACGCTTTCAAAGATTACGGACTATCAGGACCGAACCACGTGCATTCTTTTCGGCGATGGCGCCGGAGCGGTGGTGCTCTCGCAGGAGCAGGGCGAGCGAGGCATTCTTTCGACCCATCTCTATTCCGACGGGTCCTACAGTGACTATCTGTACATGCCCGGCGGCGGTTCTCTGAATCCATCGTCGCCCGAGACGCTTGAACAGCGCCTGCACTATCTCAAAATGGACGGCAACAAGGTGTTCAAGGTGGCGGTAAAGAGCCTTGAGGAGGCGGCGCTCAAAGCCCTTGAGCACAATAACCTCACGGGCGACGACCTTGATCTGCTGGTGTCGCATCAGGCCAATACCCGCATTATCGGCGCCATTGCAAAGCGGCTGAATCTGCCGCCGGAAAAAGTGTTTATGAATATCGAGCGCTACGGGAACACCTCCTCGGCATCGGTTCCGATCGCCCTTGATGAGGCGACACGGCAACACCGCATAAAGAAAAACGATGTAATTCTTCTGGACGCATTCGGAGCCGGATTTACCTGGGGCTCAGCGCTCATTCGTTGGTAATTTAATAAAGAAAGGTAGGAGAGAAGAATGTTGGATTATGGCTTGAATGAAATGCAAACTCAAATGGTTGATCTCGCGCGCAAGATCGCCAGGGAAAAAATCATTCCCGTGCGAGCCGAACTCGATGAGAAGGAAGAGTTTCCCTGGGAGGTGCTAAAAGTGCTGGCCGATGCCGGCCTGTTCGGCATCTATATCCCCGAGGAGTATGGCGGCATGGGACTGGGGAACTTCGACAATAATCTTGTTGTAGAAGAGCTCAGCAAATACTGTATCGGCATTTCCGTGAGCTTTGCCGCAAGCGGCCTTGGCGCCTATCCGATTCTTCTGTTCGGCAGCCATGATCAGAAGCTGAAATACCTGCCCGATATCGCGGCGGGCAAGAAAATCGCGGCTTTCGGCCTGACCGAGTCGGCAGCCGGCAGCGATGCCGCAAGCATCCGCACGACCGCTAAAAAAGACGGCGATTATTTTATTATGAACGGCGTCAAGCAGTGGATCACCAATGGCGGCGAGGCAGAGACCTATTCGGTGGTGGCAAAGACCGACCCGTCCAAGGGCCCCCGCGGCGCCAGCGCCTTTATACTTGAAAAAGGCCAGCCCGGCTTTACCTTCGGCAAAAAAGAGAAAAAGCTCGGCATCCGGGCTTCCGCCACGCGCGAGCTTGTCTTTGAAGACTGCAAGGTCTCAAAAGACATGATGCTCGGGAAAGAGGGCATGGGCTTTATGGTCGCGATGAAAACATTCGACCAGACCCGCACCGGCATTGCCGCGCAGGCTGTCGGCCTTGCAACCGGCGCGCTTAATGAGTCCATCAAATACGCCTATGAGCGCGTCACCTTCGGCAAATCGATCATCTCCCATCAGGCCGTGCAGCACATGCTGGCAAATATGGCGACCGAGATCGAGGCGGCCCGCGCCCTCACCTATCAGGCTTCGCGCTACTGCGATGCCGGTAACAAGGACATGAGCAAGTATTCCTCCATGGCAAAGCTGTACGCCAGCGATGTGTGCATGCGCGTCACCACCGATGCCGTGCAGATTTTCGGCGGCTACGGTTATATGCGGGACTATCCCGTGGAGAAGATGATGCGCGATGCAAAAATCCTGCAGATTTATGAGGGCACCAACCAGATTCAGCGCACCGTTATCGGCCAGTACCTGGTTAAGGAAGCTGCCGGGCACAAGATAGACTAATAAATAGGTTGCACTGTCACAATACTTGGTATATTAAGGATAACCTTATGGATCTTACTGGCAAATCAGCACTGATTACCGGCGCTGCTCAAGGTATCGGCCGGGTCATTGCTTTAGAGCTTGCCCGCCATGGCGCGGATGTCGTCATATCCGATGTCAATGAGGCGGCGCTTCAGGATGCGGTTGCGGAAATCGGGCAAACCGGCCGACGGGCCGTCGCGGTCACGGGCAATGTGGTTGCAGCAGCTGATTGCGACGCCATGGTCAAAGCCTGCATTGAAGCTTTCGGCAAGATCGATATACTGGTCAACAATGCCGGCATCACCCGCGATACGGTGCTCTTGCGCATGAAAGAAGAGCAGTGGGACCAGGTGATAGCGGTCAATGTGAAGGGCACATTCAACTGCACCAAGGCCGCCATCAGGCCCATGTTCAGGGCCAAGTCCGGCCGGATAATAAATATATCATCCGTCACCGGCGCCATGGGAAATCCCGGGCAGGCCAATTATTCGGCTTCTAAAGCCGCGGTCATGGGTTTCACCAAATCTATTGCCCGGGAATATGCTTCAAGCGGCATTACGGTCAATGCGGTGGCGCCCGGCTTCATCAAAACCGCCATGACCGATGCGATCCCTGAAAAGGACCGCGATGCCATGATCGCCATGATACCATCACAGAAGCTGGGACTTCCCGAGGACGTCGCGGCCCTAGTGTGCTTTCTGGCCGGCGATCAGGCGGGGTATATCACCGGTCAGGTTATACATATAAACGGCGGGCTGTACATGTAGCCCGGCGTATGGTCTAAAACAGTAACTGGAACTATAAACAAGAAAAATCAAGGAGGTTAGTAACATGGCAGATAAATCTGTAGAAGAACTGGTAAAGGAAATCATCGTCGAGCAGCTTTCCGTCAGCGCGGAGGAAGTTGTTCCCGAAGCGTCTTTTGTTGATGATCTGGGCGCGGACTCTCTGGACCTGGTGGAGCTCATCATGGTGTTTGAAGAGAAATTCGGCCAGGAAATTCCCGATGAAGCAGCCGAGAAGATTCAGACCGTGAAGGACGCTATCGACTATATCAAGGCGCACAAGAACTAAGCTGACAGGAAAAGCGGCACCCTGGTGCCGCTTGCACCAGGCGCATATTTACCGATAAAAGCCTTCCCGGCTGCGTGCCTGGAAGGCTTTTACACTATAATTGACCTTTAACACAGGGGACTTTGAGCCTTGGAAACTAAACGAGTAGTCATTACAGGTCTTGGCATTGTTTCGCCGCTGGGGATCGGCCTTGACGAAAACTGGGACGCGGTACAAAACGGCCGCTCCGGTATCGGCCTCATCACGCGCTTTGATACGACGGATTTTCCGGTAAAGATCGCCGGTGAAGTGAAAAACTTCAACCCCGAGGATTATATCGAAGACAAAAAAGAAATCAAAAAAATGGACACCTTTCTTCACTACGCCCTTGCCGCGGGCACGATGGCGATGAAGAGCTCGGGGCTTGTGATTACCGAGGCCAATGCCGAGCGCGTCGGGGTCCTTGTGGGCGCGGGCCTGGGGGGGCTTGCCACCATTGAGAAATATCATGAAATATATCTTAAGGGCGGCCCCAAAAAGATTTCGCCCTTTTTCGTGCCCATGCTGATCATCAATCTCGCGCCGGGCCAGATTTCGATGTACTTCGGCTGCAAGGGCCCCAACAGCAGCATGGTGACGGCCTGCGCCACCGGCAACCACTCGATCGGCGAGGCCTTCAAGATCATTCAGCGCGGCGATGCCGACGCGATGATCGCCGGCGGTGTTGAATCGACAATTACCCCCATGGCCGTGGGCGGGTTCAGCGCCATGAAAGCGCTGTCGGCCACGCACAATGATGAGCCGACAAAGGCCAGCAGGCCCTTTGAGCGCGACCGCGACGGCTTTGTCATCGCCGAAGGCGCGGGTATACTGATGCTTGAGGAGATCGAGCATGCAAAAAAACGCGGCGCTACCATCCATGCCGAAATTGTCGGGTTCGGGTGCAATGCCGACGCGTACCACATCACCGCCCCGTCTCCGGGCGGCGAGGGAGCGGCACGGTGCATGAACCTGGCGCTGAAGGATGCCGGCATCACTGCTGCCCAGCTTGATTATATCAATGCCCACGGCACTTCGACCCCGGCCAATGACCATGCCGAGACTCAGGCCATGCAAACAGTGCTGGGTGACTATGCCAAAAAGGTGGCTGTGAGCTCGACCAAATCAATGACCGGGCATCTGCTGGGCGCTTCAGGTGGCGTGGAAGCGATTTTCAGCGTTCTGGCGATCAAGAACGGCGTTCTGCCGCCAACCATCAACTATGAAAACCCTGACCCGGAATGCGATCTTGACTATGTGCCCAATGTGGCCCGCCAGAAGGCAATCGGATATGCCATGAGCAATTCCTTCGGCTTCGGCGGTACCAATGCGACACTGGTTTTTAAGAAATTTGAAGGCTGAAACCATGGCGGACAAGCTTAGTATAGGATCTGATCACCGGGGACTGGCTATCAAGGCTGCGCTGGTGGAGCTTGTTCGCTCACGGGGCATGCTCGTCGAGGATGCCGGGACGCATACCGAAGAATCAGCTGATTATCCTGTGTTTGCCGCAAAAGTTGCAGGCGCCGTTTCAAGCGGCGCCTGCAGCCGCGGCATTCTCATCTGCGGCTCGGGGGTGGGCATGTCGATTGTCGCCAACAAATTTCCCGGGGTGCGGGCTGCCCTGTGCCACAACGAGCATACGGCAAGGATGTGCCGCCTGCACAATAATGCAAATGTGCTGGTGATGAGCGAAGCAGCAGGCGTTGAGCTTGCCCGCGACATGGCCCGCATCTGGCTGGAGACCCCGTTTGAGGGCGGCCGGCATCAGCGGCGGCTTGATCAGATCGCCGCAATCGAAAAAAGCAATTTTAAATAAATCCGCACGCATCCGCTGCAAGACTTCCGCCGTCCGCGATAGTGGCGTCTGCTTGCAACAGATTTTCATTAATTCAGGGATACAAGCAGAAGTGGGCAGTATGCCAAACGAACAACGGCCCGACTGGCAGCAGTATTTCATGGAGATCGCGCACCTGGTCTCCCGGCGCTCCACCTGCACGCGGCGGCGCGTGGGGGCGGTGCTCGTGAAAGATAAAAGAATGCTTGCCACCGGCTATAACGGCGCACCGAGCGGACTGGCGCACTGCGCCGTCATCGGCTGCCTGCGCGAGAAGCTGCAGGTGCCCTCGGGCCAGCGCCATGAGCTGTGCCGGGGCCTGCACGCCGAGCAGAACGCGATCATTCAGGCCGCCGCTCACGGCATCAGCATACAGGGCGCGATGCTGTTCTGCACGACCCTGCCCTGCAGCATCTGCCTGAAAATGCTCATTAACGCCGGCATTACCGACATCGTGTATGAGGATGGCTATGCCGATGATCTGACGCAGGAGCTTCTCCGGGAAGCCGCCATAAACATTAAAAGATTCCAGCCAGAGGGAGAGCGGTCATGAAATGTCCGTACTGCAGCAATCTTGAAGATAAGGTCATTGATTCCCGCATCAGCCGCGACGGGGAAACCATACGGCGCAGGCGCGAGTGCCTGTCTTGCCTGAAGCGGTTCACTACCCATGAAAGCATTGAAGAGACCCTGCCTGCCATCATTAAAAAAGACAGCAGGCGCGAAGTCTATGACCGCCGGAAGATTCTTGACGGCCTGCGCAAAGCCTGCCAGAAGCGCGATATCAGCATCGACAAGCTTGAAGAAATAACCGACCGCATCGAGCGGTCGCTTCTTGAGCGGGGCTTGAAGGAAATACCGAGCACCGAGATCGGCGAGCGAGTCATGATCGAGCTGCACGAGCTTGATGCCGTTGCCTATGTCCGTTTTGCTTCGGTCTACCGGTCGTTTAAGGACATTACCGATTTCATGGAAGAGGTGAAGTCGGTGCTGAATAAAAAGGGCTGATAAACGGCTGTGTCCGCCATGACAATTCATGAACGCTTCATGAGGCAGGCAATCGCTCTTGCGCGTAAGGGCTCGGGCCGCGTAAGCCCCAATCCCCTGGTCGGGGCTGTCGTGGTGAGCTCTGGAAAAGTGGTCGGCTCCGGGTATCACCGCGCGTTCGGCGGGCCCCATGCCGAGGTATATGCCCTGGCGCAGGCGGGCGCCAAAGCTCGCGGCGCTGATATCTATGTAACCCTTGAACCCTGCTCACACACGGGCAAAACCCCCCCCTGCGCCGACGCCGTTATCAAGGCAGGCATTCGCCGGGTATATATCGGTATGGTTGATCCCAATCCGCTGGTGAGAGGCCGCGGCATAAAAAAGCTGCAAGCAGCCGGCATTGCCGTTGCAACCGGCATCCTGGAGGCTGACTGCCGCAGGCTCAATGAATCGTTTTTGAAATACATCACGACCGGCATGCCCTTTGTGGTTTTGAAATCGGCCGCAACCCTTGACGGCAGGATCGCCACCAGCACCGGCGACTCAAAATGGATTACCTGTCCCGAGTCCCGCAGATTTGCCCATCGCCTCCGCCATGAAGCAGATGCCGTTATCGCCGGCAGCGGCACCGTGCTGGCCGATGACCCCGAGCTCACGGTTCGTTTGGGCAACAAATCAGTCAGGCAGCCGCTGCGGGTGATCGTCGACGGCAGGCTGCGCATTCCGCTTACGGCCAGATTGCTCAAGCCGGATCTTGCCCCGGGCACGATGATTGTCACCAGCCCGGAAAAAGCCGCAACACCAAAGGCGCGCAAGATTGCCGAGGCAGGAGCGCAGGTGCTGGCGGTTGGGCTGACAAAGGGCTCTATTGATCTTAAAAAGCTTTTCAAAAAACTTGCCGGCCAGGGCATTGCCAGCGTGCTTATTGAAGGCGGAGCCGAGCTTGCCGCATCAGCCCTTGCCGGGGCACTGGTTGATAAAGTGCATTTTTTCTATGCCCCGAAAATCATCGGCGGCCGGAACGCAACCGGCATGATCGGCGGCCCAGGCTGCAGCCGCATTGCCGGGGCCGCACAAGTTGAGGAAGTTCAGGTCCGGCGCATTCAGGATGATTTTCTGGTCTCAGGATATATACGTAAAAATACATAAAACCTCCTGGTGCGCATTTCTGGCCAGTATGCCTTCATATATGATTTTGTATCCACCCCACCCAGCCATTCCTGGCTCCGCCGCGGCGGAACTGGTGATCCGCGTAAAGCACAGGCGTAAGAAATGCAGAGATTGACACGTCCATCGGCCTCGCAATCACAGATTAGGTTTAGAAGTCAGTGCTTCATCTTATTTTCGCAGAATTTAGGTTTAACTTAATCCGGCAAAGTTAAGATTACTTTCTGATAATGTGGGATAATTACTTAATGGTTCAGAGTCAACATTAGGGGCCATAATGTTGAGATTTTGTCATGTGGGCAGGGACACAAGATGTTGAGATAGGTAGCATTCAGCGTCAGGTGTCACGGCCTTTAAATCCACCCCATATCTTGCCCAGTCATATGCCTTGACACACAATTACCTTAGCCCTATATTTACCCCATCCTACGTCCCAAAGCGACTTCTTACTAACAAAAAAAACACCTCTGCCCAGGAAAATAAAATGCAAATAGTCAAATTCCTTATCGTCAGTTTGGTGCTGTCTTTATGCGCCACTTCTGTAAATGCGCAGACACCCGTTTCTCGCTATAAAATAGTCGGTAAAAATCATTTGGAAGGCGATGGTGGATGGGACTGCCTTACTGTCGATGATGCAACCGGAAGGTTATTCGTATCGCACAGCACCATCGTCCAGGTCATTGACATAAAAACCGGGAAACTTGTCGGAACAATCCCGAACACAATAGGCGTACATGGGATCGCTTTGGCCCACGATCTCAATAAAGGATTTATCAGCAATGGCAAAGATGCTTCTGTTTCAATTTTTAATCTAAAGACCCTGGAGCTTTTAACCAAGGTAGCTGTAACCGGAGAAAATCCGGATGCTATCTTGTATGATCATTTTTCGCATTTGGTTTTTGTTTTTAATGGCAAAACTTCAAATGCCACGGTTATTGATGCTAAAACCGATAAAGTGGTTGCAACCATAGCCCTTGACGGCCAACCCGAATTTCCGGCTTCTGACGGGAAAGGAACAATTTATATAAATATCGAGGATAAAAACTTAGTCGATGTCATCAGCACTAAAACATTAAAAGTAGAAAAAAATTGGCCGATTACGCCAGGGGTAGAACCAAGTGGAATCGCACTGGACAATAAGAACCATCGTCTGTTCATAGGCTGCAAAAACAAAATAATGGTGGTCGCCGATGCACAAGCGGGAAAGGTGCTTGCGACCGTACCTATTGGTGATCATTGTGACGGAGTTGCTTTTGACCCTTATTTAAAAAGGGCCTATAGCTCCAATGGAGATGGTACTCTCACCGTTGTCCAAGAGCAAACCGGGGATACGTTTAAATTACTCGAAAATGTCATTACCCAAAAAGGGGCAAGAACCCTGGCTCTGGATGGCAAAACACATCATCTGTTTCTGCCGACTGCGGAATTTGGCCCTACGCCAGCACCAACAGCGGAGAACCCAAAACCAAGACCAGCAATCATGGCTAATTCATTTGTAATTTTGGAAGTTGAACCGATAAAATAATGCGGCTAACAGAGCCGTTTGCAACAGTTTCACAGAATATAGATTGATAGTACTCATATGAATATATTCCTTGTTTACGTCAGAGATAAAAATTATTACCGATTACTTCCCGAAAGATTGAACAAGGGAGAAGCCAGCAGCGAGCGGGTAAAAATGATGGCATTCCCGCCGCTCGGCATCCAAGTTCTCGCCCCAGTCCTGCGTCAGCACGGACACCAGGTGCGGATGTTTGACATGTGCCACCCCGAGATGCAGCCAGAACATATCGTCCAAGCAGTCTCAGCAGAAAAGCCTGATGTGATCGCGCTCTCATTTCTCTCTACCACTACCTATCCGGCAGCCAAAGATTTGGCCCGGCAACTAAAATCAGCAGCCACAAATATTCCGATCATTGTCGGTGGGGTATTTGCTACCATTAATGCGGAGCGGATTCTGAAACAATGCCCGTACATTGATTGTGTGGCTGTTGGAGAAGGCGAAGAGCTACTGCCGGATTATTTGAACAATATTGATGATCCATCTCGGGTGGCGGGTCTTGTCTGGCGCACAGGCGATAGGATCGTACAGAATCCGCCTCGGCCTCTCATCATGGATTTGGATCAATTCCCGTACCCTGACCGGAGCAGTCTGCCAATCGACTACATCGAGTCATTGCCTCTGGACATTCCGGCGGTTTTATCCTTAGACAAATTTTGCACCATGCAAACCTCACGAGGCTGCCCATTTTCCTGTATTTACTGCGATATTCCATTTCTTTCACAGCGCAAAGTGCGCATCCGTTCCGCAGCCCATGTCCTGGGGGAGATGCAGCAGCTGCATGATCTGGGATACCGCTCTATTTATTTTACCGACGACCACTTTTTACTCAATGGCAAGCGCATTAATGATATTTGCACGGGTATTATTGAACGTAAGCTGGAGTTCCAATGGGGCTGTGAAGGCCGGGTTGATGCTGTTGCAGTTGATCAACTTCCGATCATGAGCCGGGCGAACTGCAAATTTCTGGCATTCGGTGTGGAATCGGGCTCGCAGCCTGTACTGGACCGGCTCAAAAAGAACCAAACTTTGTCCGGGATTGAGCTCGCAATCAACGAGGCGAAACGGCAGGGGATTAAAAGGGTGCATGGTTTTTTTGTGATCGGTTCTCCTGATGAAAGCAGGCAGGATATTCAGGAGAGTTTTCGTTTTGCCGCCAAACTCAAACTCGACACCTTCGGTTTTAATCGCTTGTGCGTCTACCGCGGAACTCCTTTGTGGGAGGAATATGTTACCCGTGGGATCATTGACGACAAGCGGGATTGGGACAAATGGTTCAAATGCTCTGATATTGATCCGACCGTTTTGCCTAGTGAGGAACTGAACAGCCTGCGGATGAAAGGGTATACAAGTCTTTTTGCTCGCAGAATATTTAAACGCCCTATCCAGACCTTGATGCTTCTGATCACCTTAGGCCGGTATATGAAGATTGCGGACCTTTTCAAATTACTCTGGAGCCCCTTTCAGAGGCGAGTTTTGACTCGACAAGCTACTCTTACGGCCGGGATGGACGACTCAAGGCTCACGGAGCCCAAGCGGTAAGAGTTCTTTCATTCCGATCGGCCCAATATCACCGATGCGAGTTTTCAGTTATTATGTGTCAGCACTGTTTGCAGTAAAGTAACTCGATTTTTTTACATATTAGTTTTGGTAATCTGTAATTTTCGGGATTTTGTTTTATCCAACCGGAGAGCCGTAATGTGGAATTTTGGCCGGGGAGCAGGGGCACAAGATATTGTTGTAGCGTTCTCAGTCAGAAGGATTATCTCACCTCCACACTGCCTTAGCTGCTTTTTTCGTTCCGCCCTGTTTGTCTCATTTTTTTGAACATAACTTGATTCTTATTGACTTAAAATCCAGTGGGTTTATAGCTGTTATTGAATGAAAATTAATAATTTTCAAACGGGGGACATATGCCAAAAAAACCAGCCGCGTATTTCGCTATAGCAGCTATTCTCGCATGCACATTTTTCATAACGTCGCAGGCACAGGCTGCGGTGCAGCGGCAGGGCATTGAAGGGCTGTCCATTGAAGGGCAGTATGCGGTATCGGCTGCCATTGGCCATGACCTGCCGGGCTATCATGTGCGCATGGACGGCCGGGGGCTTGCAGCAGACAATGCGTGCAACAGCATCACGGCATGGTTTACTGGGGGCGGAGTTGAGATCGGCTCCGGCATGCAGCGTTTTTCCCTGCGGCCGGTAGCATGGGGCTATGGCGATGAGCTTACAGCGCTGCAGCCCGGCGTGCCGCAGGCCGTGGGCAATATGGTCACAGCCCGTCGCGGCGCCGTGAGTGAGTGGTATGTAAACAGCCCGCTGGGTTTGCAACAGGGGTTCACAATAACTGAGCCGCCGCAGGCAGGCTCGGGTGTGCTGAGAATCGACATGGCCATAGATGGTGCGTTTGCCGGCAGAGTTGATGAGGATGGCCGCGGTGTTATGCTCACGGGAACCGACGGCACTGCACTGTATCGCTACAGCGGGCTTGTGGTGCGGGACGCAGCCGGCCGTGAAGCAGAAGCATGGCTTGAAACCAGAGAAGGGCTTATGCGGATTTGCGTAAATGATGCCGGCATTGGATATCCTCTTTACATCGACCCAATTATACAGATGGCCAAGCTTACGGCCTCGGACGGCGCGGCAAGTGATTACTTCGGCACCTCCGTAGCGATAAGCGGAGACACGGTGGTGGTGGGTGCTAGGGATGCAACTGTTAGCGGGCATTTTCAGCAGGGTTCAGCCTATGTGTTTGTGGAGCCCGCAGGCGGTTGGTCAACGACATCGTCATACACTGCCAAGCTCACGGCCTCTGACGGTGCGGCTGGTGATTCCTTCGGCATTTCCGTAGCGATAAGCGGCGACACGGTGGTTGTGGGGGCGTTTTGGGCTCAAATTGATGGAAATACAAATCAGGGAGCAGCCTATGTATTTGTGAAGCCCGCAGGTGGCTGGGCTACCACATCGACATATGCTGCCAAGCTCACCGCCTCGGACGGCACACTTAATGACAATTTCGGCTGGTCCGTAGCGATAAGCGGCGATACGGTGGTTGTGGGGTCGCCAAATGCAGCTATTGGCGGACACACAAATCAGGGTTCAGCCTATGTGTTTGTGGAGCCCGCAGGCGGTTGGTCAACGACATCGTCATACACTGCCAAGCTCACGGCCTCTGACGGTGCGGCTGGTGACTTGTTCGGCTGGTCCGTAGCGATAAGCGGCGACACGGTGGTGGTGGGGGCGCCTCATGCAGCCATTGGTGGACAAACAAGACAGGGAGCAGCCTATGTATTTGTGAAGCCCGCAGGCGTCTGGGCTACCACATCGATATATGCTGCCAAGCTCACCGCCTCGGACGGCACACTTAATGACAATTTCGGCTGGTCCGTAGCGATAAGCGGCGATACGGTGGTTGTGGGGTCGTCAAATGCACTTATTGGCGGACACACAAATCAGGGAGCAGCCTATGTATTTGTGAAGCCCGCAGGCGTCTGGGCTACCACATCGATATATGCTGCCAAGCTCACCGCCTCGGACGGCGCGGCAAAAGATTTCTTTGGCTTTTCCGTAGCGATAAACAGCGACACGGTGGTTGTGGGTGCGTTTAAAGCAGTCATTAGCGGAAATATTGCTCAGGGAGCATCCTATGTATTTAAATATGCTGCCGATGAGCCGATATTTCAGGCTACCAATGCTGTGTTTGCGAATTTGGCAGCAAATTCCATGACCGTCAGTTGGACGCCGGGCACGGGCACTGACAGCATCGTGCTGATGAAGCTGGGCAGCGCGGTGGATGCCGACCCGGCAGACGGAATTGATTATACGGCAAATACGGCATTTGGTTCGGGTGCACAGATTGGCACGGGCAACTATGTTGTCTATAGCGGCAGTGGCGATACCGTGACCGTTACGGGTCTGTCTCCTGCAACGACCTATTATGTTGCAGTGTATGACTACAGCGTTTCTCCGCCGTCAGAAGCGGCAAACTACCGGCAGACGCGGCCTGCCACGGGCAGCCAGAGCACAAGCTCTGCACTTACCGCTGTTGCCGACAGTTACACTACCCCACAGAATACAAACCTTGTCGTCGCTGCCCCCGGCGTGCTTACAAACGACACCGGTATAGGTCTTACTGCAATTCCCGTAAGTAATCCAGCACATGGAACTCTTTCTCTGGCAGCAGATGGTTCATTTGTTTATATGCCTATTCACGGTTATACCGGATCTGACAGCTTCACGTACAAGGTGAGTGACGGAGTTGCCGAGAGCGCCTCCGTGACGGTAACGATTGCCGTTACCAGCCATGACATAACTGCTGCAGCCGACAGTTATACGACAGGCTTTAACACGCAGCTTGTACAGGCAGTCCCCGGCGTACTGGCAAACGATACTGGCACGGGTCTTACTGCAATTTTAGTAACCAATCCTGCGCATGGATCTTTCGCACTGTCAGCCGATGGCTCGTTTATTTATATTCCTGATAACGGTTATACCGGCACGGACAGCTTCACGTACAAGATAAGCGACGGAACGGCGGAGAGCGAACCTGCCACGGTAACAATAACCATCGGCAAGCAATGCCCCATGGTGAAACTGTATGGAGAAGATTCCGCGCAGGTTGAACTGCTGCGCCGGTATCGCGATGAAGTGCTTGAGCAGACTGCTACTGGCGGATTGGTTGCAAGCCTCTATTACAAATTGGCCCCGTTGGCCGAGAAAATGATAGACAATAGCCCATATTTAAGGCAGACGGCCAAACGACTTGTAGACATGCTGCTGCCGGCAATAAAGCGGCGTCTTGAGAGATAAGCTTTTCAATTAATAAGTCGGGCCTCACTACTAGATATTGTGGTCGGGCCTTTCTTATAAAAAGTCAACACTACGTGATAGCTTTTTCAGCAGTACAACGCCGGATTTCTTTTTACAATACTTCGGGTAATGTGCAGTTTTTGAGAGCTTTATTTCTCTATCATGGGGGCCATAATGTGGAGTTTTGGGCAGACACACAAGGCCACAAGATGTTGCGATAGAGCATTCAGCGTCAGGTGTCACGGCCCTTAAATCCGCCCCATATCTTGCCCAGTCATATGCCTTGACACACAATTACCCTAGCCCTATATTTACCCCATCCCAAAGAGAGTTCCTAGCAAAGACAGTCTGGTGTTTCAAAAAAAATACTCCAAGCAGTTAATTAAGCAATAATAATTTCTTGCCGGAGGCTATCATGCCATACCCTTACAAAGGTTTTCGTGACTGGCTGGCAGAGGAAGAGAAGCTGGGTAACGTGTTGCGGATGCGTGTACCTATACTGTGCGGTGACTATTCTTCTATCGTGGACATTGGCAACGGCATCCCAGGCAAGCAGCCGGAGACTGAAGTAAGGGCAATTGCCCGGTATCTGCACAGTCTGCCCGGTAAACCTGTCGGCATTATTGAACATCCTATGAATAACCGACCGGATGTGCCAGTTGTGGTAAATCCATGGCCGACAAGAGAGCGCGTGCTCAGAGGGCTGGGACTTAAAAGCAAGGATGAGTTGTGCCAGAAGATCAAGGACCTGAAAGTAAAACGCATTAAGCCCTGTGCCGTGCTAAAGCAAGAGGCGCCCTGCAAAGAGATCATTATACCCCGCGAGAAGATTGACCTGAGGGTAGACATTCCTCGTGTGTGGGTTGAATTTCAGCAGACCCTGTGGAGCACGTTTAACGGCACCTTAATACTGCGGGATGAGCAGGCCGGGGCGCACAGCTTGGGGAAAATCCGGCTAGGCCAGTATGAGTGGAAGGATGCCAACCCTGAGACGCCCTATCCTGAAGCGCGGATACAAAACCATATGTTTGCCGCTATCCTGCTTTCCGGCCCGCGGCTGAGCAATACCGGCAGGCAGTATCTCAGGCATCGTGAGGCTGGCAAACCAATGCCCGGTGTTTTCACCCTGGGTGATCCGGCAGACATTGAAATGCTTGCACCGGTGAAGACCATGCCGTGGCCGGAGAGCGGCGATGAGTATGAAATGCTGGGCGGTCTGCGCGGTGAGCCGGTGGAGGTTGTAGAGAGCGAAACCATCCCCGGCCTCATGATTCCCGCACACAGCGAATGGGTCATTGAAGGTGAATTTCTGGCAGAGCAGGAGAAGATGCCGGCATTTGCCGGAGAGGACAACTTCATCGGGTTTATTCTCGGCAATATGACCTACACCGTTTTCCATGTCACCTGCATAACCCATCGCCGCAATCCGCTCTGGGCAGGCAATCTCTCATCGGTGGGCGGCCTCAATGGCAACGAGGGAACGCATACCGCCCTGGCCAATCTGAACCTTGAAGCGGAGGCTATAAATTATTTAAGAAACCTTGACTTTAAGGTGAAAGACGTGTGCCTGATGGCTGGACCGATGATGACTGTTATACAGCTTGCAGTGGACGGAAAATCAAAGCCATATCCGCAGTATGGGCAGAAAGCAGGGTTGTCTCTTTCCGGTTACGGGGTTCATGCTGCTGCGGCCTACATAATAATTGTCGGGCCGGATATTGACCCGCACGATCCGGCACAGGTAGCCTGGGCAGTGGCCATGCATGCGACGCCTTTATCAAGCACGATTTCTGTTACAAAGGAGTTTCCAGGGATTGGTTCCATTCTGGGATTTCGCAATCCCGAAAATGGGGCAGCGCCACCTGCGGAGCAGGTGATACTGGACGCCACCATGCCGGTGCCGGAGCGATATGATGGCTGGCGGCCGCGCTCTGAACCATCAGAATGGGAGCGGCAGGCAATTGCCCGTATCAGGAAAAAACTGGCAGCTTATTAAAAGAAGTAAACGACAGGTAATCAATAAAGACAGCAAGGCTTTTATGACCCACGTATACCCTTGAATTAATTTCTAAATACATCTTTATGGCTAATAATCATGAGCCAGTAGTAAGTACGATATGGCATTTGCCCTGATCCATATATACCGAAAAATGTGCATTTTAGGTTTGGTAATATGTAATTTTCAGAGTTTTTATTTGTCCTGTTATAGAGCCGTAATGTGGAGTCTTGGTTGCCAATCAATGGCCCACGATATTGTGATAGACCAAGCCCTGCCTTGTCCGCTGTCCGTTAACCTATTTCAATAGATACGGGACAATAGAATACCCTGCCAGCACAACCCCGGTTACATCCTGGAACAGGTGAAGAATGGCAATTGGGTACATGCTCCTTGTTTTTCTGTAGATTATGAGGTAGCCGATGGTTAAAGGGTACTGGAGTCCCATAAATATCTGCCAGTAAGGGGCGACTTGGTGAGACCCCATTAGGAACTTCGCCCAGAAGAATATGTGAATCAATGCGATTAACCCCCAGTAGAAAAGTATCCCCAGGCCGCTGAAGACTATCTTCAAAGTTTTCCCCTTAAAACGGTTCGCAAATGCATCGTACACGTAAATCCAGAGCAGCTGTTCTGCAAAGGCATTAACCGGGGCCCAGATAAGAAGAGTGAGCATAAACCCGTATAAAGAGACCTGCTCGACACGGATCATGGTCTTGCTCGCCGAGTAGCAGATGAGGAGCTGGATGATGAAAAGGCAGATGAAAAGAGGGGTTATGAGCTTTGCAGGCCAGCGGTAGTCTAATGTTCCCCTTCTCCATTTAACCAGGCCGTAGCAGACGCCGTAGTAAATAACAATCGGGAGAAGGGCTCCTGTGGTGTCATACAGTTTGCTGCAGAGCAGGGGAAGTCCGACGGCTGCCAAGATGGCAAGCATAAGGTCAAGGTTGGTTGATTTGAATTCTGTACCTGAGCCTGTGGTCACCATAGAGGCGCTTCCTTTGATATAGAGTATCCTTAATTCTTGCTATTGTGCGCATGGGATGGACTGCATAATTTCCTAGTTCAAAAAAACCCATCTGCCTACACACAAGCTGATAGAGGTTAAGACTACCCTAAAAATTAGTCAATTTAAATTATTTACAATGATTGTCAAAAAGAATCCCTGTCATTCTATATTTACTGGCTATTACGATGTTATACGGACATCCATATAACTGGTTTTTGGGCAGAGGGTGACTTTTTGCAAGCTGTACAACATCTGGTGGCGGGGGGTACCGGCCTAAAAGTCCACCTTACGTGATAGCTTTTTCAGCAGTACAACGCCGGATTTATTTTACGATACTTCTGGTAATGTTGAATTTTTGAGAGCTTTATTTCTCTATCATGGGGGCCATAATGTGAAGTTTTTGGCAGGTACGTACTGGTACAATATATGGGAGGGGGGCCTGGGATGCTGTTCGAAAATATCTTGTGGCGCGGTGGGCGTTTCTGCGTCTTCCACCGCCCGACGTGTTGCAATATTATTTCTTACCTTTTGCGCAAGTCAGGCCTTCGGGCTTGCAGCACCTGAAAGTTCGTCAATCAATTCTCTGACCGAAATGATTTTCTCAACTCGCGACGCTATTGCGCCGACGGTATACATGGCGTCCTTAACATCACTATACCCCGCCGAGCTGATCAAACCGTTGCATATGCAGAAATACTGCCACCCTGGCAGCTTGGCTGCGCATTTGGTTAAGCGGCCTTCATTATCCCTCTGCAGGACATAGCCTTTATTGCAAATGGGAACGCGGGTTTGATTCAATGTTGCAATGTACATGGGGGATTTCGTGAGAAGCCGGAACGGCAGGCCGCAGGGAGAGCACGGAACCGCCGAGACGAGAATATCTTTGACTGTAGCTTCGACGACCGCCTGCTTGTAGCTGTCCGTTGCGGAGCTTTCATGCGTGGCGAGAAAGCGCGTGCCCATCTGCACGCCATCGGCGCCCATGGCGATAAAGCGCCGGATGTCCTCATGGCTGTAAATGCCGCCCGCAACTATGACAGGAATATCACCATGCTTTCTTGCCGCATCCTTGACCGACGGCAGCAAATTTTCCAAAGCGTTCTCGGGCAGCTGCCACTGGTCCAGCTGAAAGCCGATATGCCCGCCGGCAAGCGGTCCCTCAAGCACGACTGCATCGGGCCGGTAGCCCAAACGCCCCCATTTTTTGCAAATAACCTCAAGAGCCCGGGCCGACGATACAATGGGGATCAGCGCAGTATCCCGAGGGGGCTGAATCGCCGGCAACGACAGCGGCAGACCGGCGCCGGAAATAATGGCGTCGACGCCGGCATCAAGGGAGCCCTTCACCGAGGCCTCATAGTCGCGCACGAGCGCAACCATTATGTTCATGCCGATATAGCCGCCGCTTTTTTTCGCCTCGGTTATTTCGCAATATGCAGCCTCATAGGGATCGACTTTTTTACCCAGCCGCGCCGAAACAATCACATCGAGGGCAGCGCTTGATACGACCCCCGCCGCGCCCAAAACCGCGACTGCTGAAGCCAGGCGATGCAGTGATACGCCGACCCCCATGCCGCCCTGTATGATGGGCAGCCTGATTGTCTTACCCTTTATTGTCAACTCCGGCAAAGAAAAACCTGGAACGCTCGTTGGCTCATTTTCCTGATTTGTCATAGTCTCACTCGTTTTCAGTTTCAATCCCAAAAAAACATTCAGGGATTATGTTGGTTGGCCGGTGTGCGAAGCTGCGACGCAACTTCGCCACGCAGGGTTCGCTCTCTCACGACGTGCAATGCCGGCCAATGTGCCCTGTGCCCGCTTCTTTATCACTCAATTCTTGTGCGCTTTATATATAGTCGATGGCGCCCTTAACGGCCCGGATTTTTTCAGCGGCTCATCGGGCATCTTCTGACCGAACTTCTCCTCAAACGCCATGATAAGCTTTACTACATCGAGTGAATCCGGCTCAAGATCATCAACAAATGCTGCTTCAGGATTGATCATTGATAGGAACTAGCTTTGGGATGGGCAAAATATAAAATGAGGGCGTTTGTGTGTCAAGACAAATGATTACGCAAGATCCAAGATCAAATTATGCAGCTAAACCTGATTGCCTGCGAAATGGGGTTTCGTAAAGTTCAATGCAGATATGTTCCTATATGTTTCCGTCAAAAATCCGGGAAATAGGGGTAGCCTTTTGTTCTCTAAAAATTCCCAGTCGTTTTTTTAGTTTGGATGTTATTTGCCCCATTGGCATAGTCCCTTCTATAAATGTCTGATGGTAGCCGCATCTTTTAGGGATAGTCCTCCCCCGCGCAGCAGGCCTGTGTTTGCGGGATGAAGATGTTGTTAATATCAAACCCCGGATTCAACCATAGCAGGTAGATGCCGTTGGGCAATGGAATCACCCCGGAGAATGATTGAATGAGTGAGTTGTTGTCATCATACACATCCCAGGAATACATAAAAAAAGTCACGGGAATCGTTTTAACTGGTATTATGGTGAGATCAATACTTCTATTTGCGGTCATGTTATTCCCGTTCAGGGGAATCTTTTCATGAATTACATTTTTATTCAGCAGCGTGGCGGAACCCTTATAAGTGTTATTAGACTGCTGGCCAAGATTTAAGGTTATGTCATATTTTGTTCTAAGGGGCGTGCATAAAAGAGAGATCTCAATCGGCGCATTGTTGGTTTTCCACATGATTCGCTTGAATAAATCTGCTTCTAGCCCGTAATCGCCGAAGGGCAAGGCCAGCGGAAATTCATTAGAGGATACCTCGCCCATAACAGACGTTATTATAACTGTATTGACGACGGGTACCGGTTTGTCGGCATCCACTGAATCGACCCGTATCCACAGCTGCACAAAATCTCCTACTATTCCTTTTAATAAGAGTTGTTTTTCAGAGTCGCCGGGAGCAATGGTTATATTATCCGATCCCAACCTTTTGAAATCATAATGCAGCTTCAATCCGGCATTGCTGGCATTAACGTGAATTGATAAAGCACGCGCCTCTTCGGCTGACAAAAGAAAAAGCAGGCTGCTGAAAAGCATTGCTAACAATAGATGAGCTTTTGATTTTTTCATGATAAGCATCCCCGCTAGATTGATTAGACACATAGAGACAACTGCCTGAAAACGGCATAGGTCGTGGTCATGAATTTGCTCGTATGCACTCCCGGTACTGCCGGGATAAAAGCAGAACATTGATTAAAGAAACGGGTACGATGACGGCTGCAACGATCAGTTTGCGTGCGCACTTCAGGTACTGCCGCACAAGTTTTCTCTCATGACGCGTTGGAAGTACCACAGGTGATGACTGTCTAATGGCAAGTCTCAAAAGGCTCACCAGAACCGATGTGGTCGATAACAAACCGATAGCTCCCCATGTCAGTGAAATCCATCGTATCATTATGCAGCTAGTACTATTATCTGACGCCAGCGTTTGTAAGTCACCGGATATTTCGCTGACATCATTATCGATGGTCTGGAGCTCGCTAATTATATTTTCCAAATCACCCGGCCTGATGGTATTGCCTCGGTCAACCTGTGCTATAAGCGTATCTAGTTTTTCCCTTATGCTTGTGCTTGCAATCTCCACAGCAGCAAATCGCTGTTCAAAAGAAACTGTCTGCGCATAAAGCGTGCTTGATAAAAAAAAGAATAAAACACACAGCACTAAAATTTTTTTTGTCATTTCGCCCTCCTTTTTTGATTCCACAAAAAATTAGATAAAATGGAAAATACGATGTTACCATTTTCACTAACTATATCCACAAAAGGTCGGTCGGCACCAATCGGCGGAAGCTGCCGTGGATCACCAATGAAAATAAGCCTTTCAACAGCTTTAAGTGCATCAAGAAGCGCAGCATCAAGGGCGGCACGGTCAAAGCCAGTCTGGGCTCCAGAGATTACTTTGAGGGATTTTTTATCCATGAAGCAAGTTAGCAGAAATCGGCACGGGGTACAAATTCAAACTATTTAGCAATTGATATTTGGAAGGTTGATTTTTGATGATTCTGGAATGGTACTGGAAAAAGTTTAGAATTTGTGTTTTTGAATGGTACTACCAGCGGTACTAATCTGGAATAGATAGGCAGCTACTTGGCATTGTTTCTAAGTAGCTGCTTTTTCTTTATTATTTTGTGGGCGATATGCGACTCGAACGCACGACCTTTGGCTTCGGAGACTCTCTAAGCCAAAATGACAAAATAAAACAAAGTAGAAAAAGTTAAACAATTACAGGTGGTTAAACCTAAAATAGAGCATTGTTCCAACTGGTGATTTTCCCCTATTTACCGTGTTCTACGCCCGTTTATGGCTCTAAATTATGGCAAAAAAAGCGGCACTGTAACAGCATTGACACCCCAAACAAGACACTGCGTCAGATGCCCTCACAAGCCTGACGCAGTGTCGCTATGGTTTCAAACTGTCATCCCCACGAAAGCGGGGATCCAGAAACCAATGTTGGTTCAGCATTGTGGATAACCAGAAGATACTTTATGTTGGTTTTAATATCGCAATTGACAAAACATTGTTATAATTATATATTTGAAAGAATACTGAAAAGAGCAAACCAGCTGTAAGGCTGGGACGCAAAACCTCCGGTCCTGAAAACAAAGGATAGCGGGGCTGACGGTTATAGAAGTTTTTTGTGTGGCAGACCCCTCTTTTCAGTCAGGAGGGGTTTTTTATTGCATGAGGCACACAGCTTTGCTCATACAGTCACTACTATGCGCGGCAAGGCACACGCTTCAATGTCAACCTGAACGCCACATATTGCATCAAGGGGCAGAACATGCAGCATCAAGAAAGCCGTCCTTGTGGCTGAGCGCATACGCTATGCTATTGAATCAAATCCGCTGCAGTATCAGGGCAGCGCAATCTTTGTGACGGCCAGCCTCGGTGTGGCAGCTATCGAAAAAAACATAGAGACCAATGAATCCTACATGAGCCACATACAGAGCGTCATCAAGCAGGCTGACGAGGCTCTCTACCAGGCAAAAGCTTCAGGTAAAAACCGGGTTATTGCCGCCCCTTTGGTTTAAGCCGGGCAGCCATAAGAAAAACAGAAAATGTTCCAGGCAGGTTCGCTGAAAATTGTTGCTGCTGTAAGTCCTCTATAAATGGGGGGCATGTCGAAGGCCACTCCATACTAAATCGAATTTTCATCAGTTTAATTTTTTTATTTTCTTGAAAATGGATGAGTTTTCAGTCAAAGTTGTTTTGTCTCAGAGTGCTTCATCTTAAGCTCGGAAGAGAAAGGGAGGTTATGTGTCAAATCTAAAGGAATATATTTTTAAAAATTTTGAGCAGATACTGGTGCTGTTTATTCTGGTTTCTGTTGTTGGTTTGAATTATTTTATTGCCGAAAAGCTCGCTCTGCTAAATTTGTTCTATCTTCCCTCGCTTGTCGCCGGATTCGTGCTTGGAAAAAGAAAAGCGCTGCTTACCAGTATGTTCAGCATCACGGCGGTCATATTTTATATGACTCTAAACTATGACAATTTCAAGCCGAGTCAATCAGTCGTCTCATTCTATATAAACATCATTTCATGGGGCAGCTTTCTCATTTTGTGCTCAATCATTGTCGGGCATCTGCATGAAGAAAATGAAAAAAAAGTGGCCCAGCTCAAAAGCGCCTATATGGGCATATTGGAAATATTGTCAAAGTACATCGAGTCTGCGGATGCATACACACAGGGCCATTCCGTGCGTGTTTCGCATTATGCCACAGAATTAGCCGCGGCCATGAATCTGCCCCCCTGCGAAATTGAAAATATAAAAGTTGCAGCACTGCTGCATGATATCGGCAAAGTCGATATCAGCACGGATCTTATCGGCAAGGCAGCTTCGCTCAGCAAAGAAGAAAAAAATATCATGGCAAGCCATTCCGAGCGCGGGGCACAGATACTTTCTTCCGTGGGCAGTGTGTTGAGCGAAGCTATACCGCTTGTCCGGGCCCATCACCAGTATTTCGATCATGACGTGCAAAAAGGTTCTCCCTTAGGT